>SAMEA3387494__coassemble_2435_pt1 | contig 17208 bp, 17 predicted proteins | sample SAMEA3387494__metabat2_low_PE_043 | metagenome-assembled genome bin SAMEA3387494 (sample SAMEA3387494) | Felis catus | biome: Faeces | place: United Kingdom | collected 2012
TATAACAAAAAGAATCCCGCATTTATGCGGATTCTGGCATTTCGCAAATGCCTAAAGGTAGGGTAAGGGTGAAAGGAGGGAAGTAAATGGATGCAAAGAAGATTGGAACATTCTTACGAGAACTCCGTAAAGAAAAAGGACTGACCCAGGAGCAGCTTGCAGAGGTTCTTCACGTATCGGGAAGAACCGTCTCCCGATGGGAGACAGGCGCTAATATGCCGGATTTGAGCGTCCTGATTCAGATTGCGGAGTTTTATGAGGTAGAGGTAAAAGAAATCCTGGATGGAGAAAGGAAAGGCGAGATTATGGACAAAGAATTAAAGGAAACGTTATCAAGGGTAGCAGATTATAATACCCTGGAAAAAGAAAAAGCCTTAAAGATTGGAAATACTGCATTTGGCTTTACGTTTGCAGTCTGCGTGGTCATGATTGTTGTGCAACTGCTTATAACCGGTAATCTGTCACTTGTTGCAGGGGAAACCGCGATTTTACTGGCAGGAGGTGTTTTCTATCTGGGCGTCATGAGTTATCATGGACTTTGGGAAAAAGGCTCAAAATTAAAAAATACTCCATTTAACGACGGGGTGATCAGTATCATTTGTGCAGGTGTTTTTTCAGCGCTTCTGGCAGCTGTTTATTTGAAACTGGGAGCGTCCGTAACAAAAACAGCTCAGGTTGTTTCCTTGTTTTTTGTAGGAATTTCAGGGATTGGATTTTTGGTATTAAGAATCCTGGCCTGTTTCAGTAAAAAGAGAAAAAATAAAATCACAGAGTATGTGGAGACAAAGGAACATGTCGAGCAGCCTGTAAACGTATTTATTGCAGATGGCAATATGCAGGCGGAAATGATCCTGAACATGTTGAAGGAAAATGGGATCATGGCATATACACAGGACTTGGGGGATGCAGGATTTGCCTCTGTTCGCTATGGGATGGGAAGAGGAATGGATGACAGAGTTGCGATTTTTGTAGCGAAGGATAACGTAGACTGTGCGCTTCAGGTGATCAATGGATTGGGATTGAAATAAATTGTGTTTGTGATAACAGACTCCATACTTTAAAAGTAATGAAAATTTATCAATATATTTTCTTTTGTTTATTGATATACTGGTGATAATCGCATATAATAAAAGAAAAAAGGAGGATTGCATTATGGCAAGTGTAATGGATAGTCTGGTGCCAATCTCTTTATTTAATAAAGGGCAGGCAACAAAAATTTTTAACAGACTGAAAAACACAAAAGAATTATTTGTGCTGAAGAATAATAAGCCCTCCGCAGTTATTTTATCACCAGAAGAATATACAAGACTGACAGATATTGAGGAAAATTATATATTGCTTTTGGAGGCAACAAGTCGACTGGAAGAAAATGGTAATAAACCTGGTATTCCTATGGGGGACTTGATGACTGAATTGGGAATTAGAGAGGAGGAGTTAGAAGGAACGGAGGATATAGAAATCGAATGACCTGGAATATAGAGTTTTTGGAAGAGGCAGAACGAGTTGATAATCTTATGAAAATTATAGTGATTTCTGCACGAACAGACGAACAGGTGTATCATGAAGCGTCGAAGCGGAGATCTCAATATGGATTATAGAAAAGGACTTCTTTTGTTAAGAGTAATCAACGGAAACAGAACTATCATATAATAAGTATAATGCTAACGGACTACAGCAGTGAGTAGGTCGTTAGCATTTTTTATCTTATCTTTCATAAGCCTGGACAGGTGGAGAGCGAGAAAACGAGAGCAGCCTCACACCCTTTTGGCAGATTTTTTATCTGAAAGGTTCCCTGGTGGGCTGTGGCTATTTGCCGCACAATAAAAAGGCCAAGACCATGGCGCAGATCAAAACGTTCATCCATACTTTCCATATAATGAGGCTTTTTTTCTAATTCTAACAGTTTTTCTCTGGAGAATCCAACTCCATCATCAGAAACAGACAGAATAACCTCTTTTTCAGAGGCTTTCAGGAAAAGGCAGATGTCACAACCATAAGGATTGTGTCTCATACTGTTTTGGACCAGATTGTTGACGGCCCTAAGGAGCAGGCGGGTGTCGCATGGGAACATCAGCTTTTCGGCAGAGGGGGAGATTTCAATGGAAAAAGAATAAGCATTGGAAATTCCCGAGTTTAACAAGTCTGCCATATAGGATCTCAGCAACTTTGCCAGGTGTACAGATTCCTTATGGAGGGGCTGCATTTCATATTCTAATTGTGTTACAAGATTCAGATCCTGTACCAGTTCTTTGATCTTTATGCTTTGTTTTCTTATAATTTCTGCCTGTTCCTTTATATTTGTGCTGACAGAAGGGGTTTCTGTGATCCGTTCTGCATATCCCATAATCATGGAAAGAGGAGTGCGGATATCATGGGAAACACCGTGAATCCAGTTGGCACGGGCTTCCTTCTGTCTGCTTAAAATAGAAGAAGCTTTGTTGATGCTTTCTGCAATTTGTGATAATTCTCCCTTCATATGGAGAGAAACCGGTTTTCCATCTGCTAATGTTTCAATGGCAGAAACAACAGGCGTTGTATTTTGGATGATCCTGTGCCTGGAAACATAATAGGCAAAAAACAGACAGAAAAGATCCAGACACAGCATTCCCAACACAAAGAACGGAAGCCTTTGGAGCATGGGAAGGGAATAGTAATTATTTGTAAGTTTTGCGTAACTGTCTTTGGGATAACCTAACACAAGAAGACCATCGTCTGTATTCCAGATAAAAACCGGATAATCCTGGATATAGCCTTTGGAAAACAGCGCAACCTCTGATAGTGTATAACGGTCGGGTACCTCTTTGGGCAGATCCAAAGACCAATAACTCTGTCCATCAGGATTCAGATAAACAGCCCAAATATGATTTTGGCGAAGTTCCTGCGCAGCAGAAGGGGATAAGTGGTCTGGCGTGGCGGCAGCAGCCGTTTTTTGAAGCATGATTTGTGGAGCGGTGTTTCCATAGTCCTGTCTGACGATCTTCTGAAATGTCAGGAAAAAGAGTGTGCCATTGACTAACAGTAACGCCAGAAAAAAGGCGGTAAAGGATACCAGGTATTTTGAAATATATGTTCCAAATGATTTCATGTCATCACTTCCTTGTAACCAGTTTGTAGCCCAGTCCTTTCAGCGTAAGGAGGGACACAGGCTTGGAGGGATGGGTTTCTATTTTCTCCCGGACGCGTCGGACATGAGCGCCCAGACTGTTTTCATATCCAAAGGGATTGTCTCCCCAGAGCGCTTCGCAAAGGGCGTCTATGGTGACGATTTTTCCGGCATTTCGGGCAAGGGTTTCAAGGAGCAGGTGTTCCTTGGCGGTCAGAGAAAGAGTGCGATTGTCTTTATAGACTTCTGCCCGGCTCAGATCCACCGTACATCCATCCAGAATGAGAAGGGGGGAATCATTCTGGTAGGTTCTCCGAAGAACCGCATACGTGCGAAGGAGTAGTTCCTGAGGCAGAAAAGGTTTTGCAAGGTAATCGTCTGCACCGAGCCCAAGACCTGTCAGTTTGTCAGAAGCTTCCTCTCTTGCGGTTAAAAAAATGATCGGTACATTCGTGAAGGTACGGAGCTGTTTCATAAGAGAAAATCCGTCTCCGTCCGGCAGCATAACATCTAAAAGTATGAAATCCGGTTTTTCCTTTTGAGCGGTCAGAAGCGCTTCTTTTACAGAGCTTGCGGTAAACAGGGATTCAAATCCGGCATCTTTAAAAATATCAGTCAAAAGTTTCTGTAACTCCTGTTCGTCGTCTACCAGCAGGAGTTTTTTCTTATGCAAAAAAGAATGATCCATAATTGTGTCTCCAATCTAAAAAGTCTTGTAATGAATTATACCACAGGGAATCCTTTTCTGGGATGTTCCATAGGAAAAGTAAGGGAAAAGTAAGGAGGAGAGAAGGAAAATGTCAGGAAGATGCGATATCATAGGTTCATCAAAAGAAGAGGAGATGGTTTTATGGAATATATGATCACCACAGATCGATTGACAAAAAAATATAAAAACTTTACTTCTGTCGATCAGGTTTCCCTTCACGTTCGAAAGGGAAGTATTTATGGGTTTCTTGGTCCCAATGGGGCGGGAAAATCTACAACGATGAAAATGCTTTTGGGATTGACAACGCCCACGGAGGGAAGTTTTCTGATTGACGGAAAACAGTTTCCGGACGATCGGATTTCCATTCTAAAAGAAATGGGATCTTTTATCGAATCACCGTCATTTTATCCCAATCTCACTGGACGGGAAAATCTGGATTTGATCCGAAGTATCTTGGGGCTGAAAAAGGAGGATGTAGAAGATGCCCTGGAACTTGCAGGTCTGACGGAGTTTGGTGATCGGCTGGCAAAGAAATATTCTCTGGGAATGAAACAGCGGCTGGGACTTGCAGGGGCATTTCTGGGGCGTCCCCCTATTTTGCTGTTGGATGAACCCACCAACGGACTTGATCCTTCGGGAATCCATGAGATACGCAATCTGATTCGTTCACTACCAGACTTGTATGACTGTACAGTTTTAATTTCTTCCCATATGTTGTGGGAAGTGGAACAGATTGCGGACGATGTTGGAATTTTGAATCACGGACGCCTTTTATTTGAAGGGAGTATGGAAAGTCTTCGCGAATATGCGGAGAAATCCAATGGGAAGGCAGAAAATCTGGAGAAGGCATTTCTTTCCATAATTGAGAAAGACAACCAAAGCAGAAAGCAGAGGGCAGACTTATGAAGATGCTTTTTTTGGAACTTAAAAAAGAAAAACGAACTGGTGTGTTTTCAGTCATGGTTACCGTGGGGATTCTGGGAGCTGGCTATGAATTTGCTGATTTTGCAGTACGGGGAGAGACACTTTTGAACTTGCCTTTTGCGCCTATGGAGATGCTTTTGACACAGCTTTATGGTATGGTCATGGTTCTGAATCTCTTTGGAATGGTGGTGGCGGCCTGTTTGAGTTATCATATGGAATGGAAAGAAAATGGGATAAAAAAGATGTGCCAGCTTCCTCTGGATCTTTCTTCCATGTATGTCTGCAAATTTCTGATCATAATGCTGGCGTTTTCCTGTGCAGTCTTTCTGCAAAATCTGGCGCTTACAAAGATAGGGCTCTCCGTTTTTCCAGCGAATACGTTTGATGCAGATATGCAGATCCGTTTTGCCGGATATTCCTTTCTGACTTCTTTACCAGTACTGGCTTTTATGGCGCTGGCTGCTTCGCGTTTTGAAAATATATGGATACCGCTGGGAGTGGGTGTGGCAGGCTTTTTAAGCGGAATGGCTCTTGCTCATTCAAAATCCATATTTTTTCTCGTCCATCCCTTTATCATTATGCTGAAACCGGCACTTGCCATGGATACCAGGCTGGAAGGGGAAGTTGTTTATGCGGCTCTGGCGGAAACTTTTTTGTTTTTATTGGCGGGGGCCTGGATGGTAAAACATAAAGGATGTGAGTAAGGAGGAATTTGCAGATGGAATTTAGAGAATTGATCAAAATGGAGTTCAGAAAAAGAAAACATTCAAAAATCATGCCCCTGCTTTTGTTTCCCCCGTTGCTGGTTGTGGTTTCCGGCGTGGCGAGCCTGAGCAGATATCTGACCCCGGAATATACCCATGTATGGCCTGCCATGTTTATTCAAAGCGCCCTTGTGTATGCTTATTATCTGCTGCCTTTTTGTATGGTCGTAGTCTGCACCATGCTTGCAGGACAGGAAAGCGCCAATCATGGAATGTTAAAAATGCTGTCGCTTCCCATTAGCCGTTATGAGCTTTCCCTTGCAAAGTTTTGCATACTTATTTTTTATTTACTGATAGAACTGGCCGCGTTTCTGGCTGTGTTTCTCATTGCAGGGATGTTTGCAACAAAGACCATGGATGTGACAGAAACGCTGCCAGTTCTCTATTTGTTGAAGTGGTGTCTGGGATTGTTCGTGACCATGCTCCCATGCGTAGCCGTTATGTGGTCGCTGGCGGTACTTTTTGAAAAACCGTTTCTTTCGGTAGGAATGAATCTGCTCCTGGTCATTCCAGGGGTTCTGGTTGCAAATACGCCCTTTTGGATCGTCTATCCCTATTGCTACAGCGGCTATCTGGTATCCTGTTCCCTTCATGAATTTACTACAGAAGGTTCCGTAGTTTCTTTTTCCTGGTTTCTATTTTTGCCCTGTGCAGCTATGGTATTTTTTGTGTTTCTGGCATTGGCAGTTTTTCGCTTTGGAAAGAAGGAAATGAAGTAAACCTTACTTCAAATCCTGCTTCCGAAAGATGCGAATTCCAATCTGACAGAATAGGAGTATTTCCAATAGATTTATCATACAAAACTCAAAATGATAGGGCAAATCTTTTAACAGGAGGGAACAATTCTCTTTGCATTCCGGCTCCACTAGCATATCAGATTGGTAGGCAGCCTGTGCAAAGGGGGAAACAAAAAGATGTAAATTTGCAGCGGTTCTTTTTAAGCCGCTGAGGTATAAGGGATTATCCTCTACGACTTGTGTGACCGGATCATTCCAGAGTTTGGGCTGGCGCAGATCGGAGACGGTATTTCCTCCGAAGGAAAGCAAGGATAAGCTCAGGATTACAACAATCCCGATACTTATGAGCTGCCGATGCAGCACCATTACAAGCATGGTATAGAGAGAAGAAATGGTGAGCAGGCAGATAAAACTGATTATCGCATGGAACAAAAAAGCAGAATATGGAATATCCTCACTGAATGTTAAGCGTTGTACAGCAGAACAAACAAAAACGGAAATGATATCTGCCAGGAATAAAAAGGCAGTACAGATTCCTCCTGTGATTCCTTCTGTAAGGTAAATCTGCTTTCTGGAATAACCGGCAGATATCTTATTATTGATCGTGCGAACTTCAAAGTCGTGACCAATATGTAAGGGGAGAAGGATTGCCATAATGAGGCAGATGAAACTGGAATTTGAAAATAAAAAGGAGGTAGTATAAATCGTAAAACCATAAGCAGATAGTAAGATCTTGTAAATGTTTTTCAGGATTATTGCAGCGCATCCAATCCATAATATAGGAGAAAACGCGGCACGTTTGAGTTCCATGGACAAAAGTTTTTTCATGTAAATCCCTCCTTGGACTATGATAAAATATTTTTAAAGTAAAAAGTTTCAAGGTCTGTATCCATGATATCGGATGCTGAAAATTCACGGATCAGCATCCCGTTTTTGAGGAAACCATAATGGGTGGCAACCTTTTGCAGTTCCCCCAGAATATGACTGGAAATCAGAATAGTTACCCCGTATTTTTGATTTAATTCCAGAATCAAAGAGCGGATCTGTTGGATTCCTTCGGGATCTAAACCGTTGAGCGGCTCATCCAGAATAAGAAGATCGGGATTATTTGCAAGGGCCATTGCCAGAGCTAACCGCTGTTTCATTCCCAGAGAATAGTTCATGACCAGTTTCCTGGAATCTTTTAAATGTACCAGAGAGAGCAGCTCTTTTGCTTTTTTCTTTTCCTTTTTCTTTGGGCATCCGGTGATCTTTAGCTGGCAGAGTAAATTGCCCCGGGCGCTGAATGTGGGATACAGGGCAGGAGCTTCGATGAGCGCTCCTACTTTCAGATTCTTCGCTTGAATAACCGTGCCGGAAGTCTGGTTTTGAAGCTTGGACAGAATTCTCATGAAGGTTGTTTTTCCGGCTCCGTTATTCCCGATCAATCCGTAAATGGCTCCTTTAGGGATCTGTAAGGAGACTTGATTTAAGACGGTGGTATCCTTGTATTGTTTACAAAGATTTTCTGTTTGGATTAAATTGTTCATAGGATCATCCTTTCTCGTTTGGGATAAATGCAGCGGCCGTGTTGTCCATTGTACATCGACGCTATTGTTTTGGATGATTCAAGCATATGCATCCAGGGGCCAAAAGTAAAGAAACAGGAGCTTTGCAGGAGCTGTTTTGAAGGATAAGGTTCCTTTACATGGATGTAAAGAGAGATTATCTTGTAGAAAAAAGGGGTTTGTGGCATACTAAACGGAGAAGACAGGATTGTGGGAAAGCAATCTGTCAGATATTTTGATACGTAATCAGAAAGGACAATAGGACGAATATGACCGTTGCAGAAATGATTAAACAGACCCGGACAGAAGCGCATATGACTCAGGAAGAATATGGGGCAAAATTTGGCGTGTCAAGGCAGACCGTATCCAGTTGGGAAAACGAAAGAAGTATGCCCGATCTTCAAATGCTCATTGATATATGTAATACATATCACATTTCCTTAGATAAGCTTCTGAATGAGGATGCGGAATTTGTTGAAAAAATAAATTTTTACGGCAAGGTAAAAAGAATAGGAAAGCTGGCAGGCATCTGTCTTGGGGCGGCAGTTCTTGTATTTGCAGCGGTATTGATTGGATGGAAAATCCGCACGGCAAACATGAATCAGACATTTAACAATCATGCAAAACAGTTGGGTTTTGTGAAAGAACATAAGCTTTATAAGATGGAGGAAGACCAGGTATCTTACCATTTACCGAACCAGACCCTACCTTTTTTGAAACATGATTTTAATGTTCAGAATTGCTATGCAGATTTTGCCCTTGGGGATACAGAAATCAGCATTACCTTGTATGAAGGAGAAACATTTGCCATTGAGTTAAATCATTACAGATCCGTGAAAGGAAAGATCGGGAAAGAGGACAAGATACTGGTAGAAAAAAGTACTTTGAATGCAAAAGAAGAGGGGATTTATCAAAAGAACCAAAAGAAAATAGAGGATGTTCTTATGCAGCTATTGGAGATGCACAGAATCCTGTACAGGGAATAAAGGGCAAAGAATTATTCGGTTTCCCGGAAGCGATTTCGGTATTCACTGGGTGTCATATGGAAGCGTTCCCGAAAGGCGCGGTTAAAGGTTCTCTGGCTGTCAAATCCGCTTTCCATACAGAGATCAAGAATACGATCATTTGTGGATTCCAGGCAATAAACAGCATAATTGATCCTGGTATCGTTGAGGTACTGGCTGAAATTTCTATGGAAGGTATTGGAAAATAAACGGGACAATACGTATTTGTTCACGCCAAGATCTTTTGCTGTTTTTTCCAGAGAGATGGGCTCTCTGAAATGAGCAGATACATAGGAAATTACCTGATATTCCAGATGGGGACTTGCGATTTTCTGCTTATCTATGAGGGATAATTGGGGAAGACATTTTGCCAGAATTATCTGGAGATATGCTTCAATTATTTTTTCATTTTCTTCGGGGGTATGGGTGAGTGTTTCCATGATATTTTTTAGTTCAATGGAAAGCTGTTTGACCTTAATAACCGGATTTTTGGGCGCATATTTTTGGAGTTTTTTACAGAATATGCCAACGCTGGAGGGGAAAATCTGAATATAGTATGCCTTATGGATGCCAGTTCCAAATACCTGATAATGGTGGATCATATCCGGGAAAATAAATCCAAGGTCCCCCCTTTCCATATGAAATAAATCCATTCCCATGCCAAGCTCCAGTGTTCCTTCTGTCACGTAAACCAGCTCAAGAGAACTGTGAAGATGAGGTTCCATGTGCTTGGAGGTACGTTCCAAAATCTGTATTTTTTGTTTGGGCTTTTTATATTGTAAGTGCAAAGAAATTCCTCCTTTTGTTTTGTTGATACACCAGTTGCGGAAGGAAAAACTTGAAAAAGGACCGATTCACAAAAGTGAAGAGGCCCTTTTTTCATGAATGTTATCCTTTGACATAGGGAATGAGTTTTATGGAGAAACAAAATTCCACATCGTCAAAGCGATAAGGATCTAATACAACAGGACCGCAGCTATTGGAGCCAATTCCATTTTGGGCATAGTCAAGACATAAAATCGTTTCATCGGTAGGTTTTAATTCATAGTTATGAGCGGCTCTTTCCAATTCTTCCTGTGTGTAAACAGATGCGTTGAAAGAAAAGGTCTTTTCGGATGCGGCGGCGATTCCAAATTGACCATTTGAAATCTCAACAAAATCGCAATCAAAATGACTGCTGTTTTCCTGAGGCATAAGATAGTCTTCATGCATCTGGGAAACTTGAGCCCGATACAGTCCATGGCTTGTGGAGCGGTGTTTGTCACGGTAGCTTTCGTGAGGTCCCATACCAAAGTAAGAGACGTTTTTCAGATTTTTATTTAAAAACAGTCTCAGTCCGAAACGGGGCAGATCCGGAAATTCTTCATTTTTTACCACGTGAATATCAGAAGCAATGGAACCGTCACAGCCAATATGCCAGGTGATGGTGGCATCCAGAATTTTCTGGATCGTTGCTGCTGCCATAGATGCGTTTACGGAAATAGTAACGCCATCCTTTGATTGGAAGATACGGGTATCATAAGCTCTTACGTAAGCATTGTCATACTGGGCTTTTTTCCATTCCAGTTTGGCATACATATCATTATCAGTTGGGGCTCTCCAGATATTAAGTTCCATAGGTCTGTCGAGGTATTCTCTTCCTGCAAACACAAGAGATTCAAACATACCATTTTTCTTACTGTATACATAAAGGAAGGCATTTCCTTTTACGATCACCTGTGCATCATTTTCAGATACTTCCAGCTCCTGGCAAGGAATTTCTTTTTCCAGCCATTTTACTGCGGTTTGATTCCTTGAGTCTTCATTGGTGATCTTTACCTCATCAAAACCAAGAGGATAGCCTTTTTCCATCAGTCCCATTTCTTTTTTCAGAGTATATGTGATCTTTAAGAAAACTTTTCCCCTGGCAGGAACTTTAATTGGAAGCGTCATTTCTCCATCGCCATGGGGAGGGATAGAAGGCAGCTCCAATTTGCCGGAGGCAACGGTAAGTCCATCGCAGGTTACCTTATATTTTGCATTGACATAATCTTTTAGATCATCGAAATCCATATAGTTGTGGAGGCACAGTTTTCCAGTTTCTTCTTCATAGGAAATCACTCTTGCCGGGCGATGTACATTTTTGTATTCCAAAAGTCCTGTATGGGGTCTTCGATCGGGATATACAAGTCCATCCATGCAGAAATTGCCATCATGGACAGCTTCACCGTGGTCTCCACCATAAAAGTACATTTGTTTTCCGTTTTTGGCAGAACCTTTATCAATGGCGTGATCACACCATTCCCATACAAAGCCTCCGCACATCTGATCGTGCTTCTGGATCATCTGGAAATAATCTTCAAAGTCCCCAGGGCCATTTCCCATGCTGTGACAGTATTCTACCAGGAGGAATGGCTTACTTCCGTCTTTTTCCAGATATTCTTCTATTTCTGAAAGAGAAGGATACATTCTGCTATAGAGGTCAAGATTGGTATAATCGTAAGTTGCATCATAGTTTCGATATCTGGCGCTTTCGTACTGGGTCAGTCTGGTTGAATCATATTCTTTTGTCCATTTCAGGGCTTTTTCAAAATTGCATCCATATGCGCTTTCATTTCCCATAGACCACATGACAATAGAAGGTCTGTTTTTGTCTCTTTTTACCATCAGCTGTACACGGTCCAGGATCGCAGCTTCCCATGCCGGGTCATCTGCAATCTGCTCATTCCATCGATGAAATCTGTTATAATCGGTATCTTCTTTTCGATACAGCATAAATGGCCCGTGTGCTTCAATATCCGCTTCATCAATAACCATGAAACCATATCGGTCGCAAAGCTGATAAAAATAGGGTGCATTTGGATAATGGCTGCTGCGGATGGCGTTGAAGTTATGCTGTTTCATCATGGAAAGATCGGTTATAAGCTTTTCCATGTCGATGGTAAATCCCGTAACCGGGTGGGAGTCATGCCGGTTTACTCCCCGGAATTTGATTTTTTGGCCGTTAAAATAGATTACGCTATCCACAATTTCAATGGTTCTGAATCCCACATGATCTACAATTGTCTCATATTCAGTTTCTAAGATCAGTGTGTACAAATAAGGGTTTTCCGTGTTCCAGAGGACAGGGCATGCCACTTCAAGTACAAGGGTTCCATCTTTTTCAAGACTTCCGGAGGCAACGCAAGCCCCGTTTGGATCTTCTACAGTAACCTTTGTGTAGATTCCTTCGGTGAAGGACACATTCAGATTTATTTTTGCAAAGGTGTTTTCTGTTGTGGTAGTAATGCGGTAATCCCAGACTGCCTGTGCAGGTCTTTTCAGGATATACACATCTCTGAAAATGCCGCTCATACGAAATTTGTCCTGATCCTCCAGATAAGAGCCATCGCACCATTTCATGACAAGAACGGCGAGGGTGTTTTTCCCTTCTTTGATGATTTCAGTAATATCAAATTCACTTGTGGCATGTGGAACCTGACTGTAACCAACATAGCTTCCGTTTAACCATACATAGAAACAACTGTCCACACCTTCAAAATTTAAAAATGCTTTGCCTGCCATTTCGTCTTTATGGTAATCAAAATCGGATACATAGGCGCCGCATGGAACGTCCTGGGGTACATAGGGAGGGTCAAAGGGAAAGGGATATTTGATATTGGTATACTGATGGGTATCATATCCTTCATTTTGCCATACACCTGGAACCGTTACCTCTGCAAAGGCAGATACATCAAATCCAACCTGATAGAAGGTTTCTTTTATGTCATAAATACTTTTGTAATATTTGAATTTCCATGTTCCATTTAAGAACTGAATACGATCTGATTCTTCGCGATGTTCAACCAGATCCCCCATTCTTCTGAAGGATGGAATATAATATGCCCTTGTGGGCATTGTGTTTTCATGCAGAATACTTGGATTTTCATAATAGCGTGGTATGATCATTTTCTTTCTCTCCTTTTCTTAGTCCCTTGTACACCGAAGCTATGGTTATTTTAGCTTTTTCTGCATTTTTTGTCCATAAACTATAATGGACAAAACATACACAATATGATACGATATTTTAAAATATAAACGATGGGAGGGTGTTAAAATGTATTTAAATTCCGGCTATTTGAATCGCTCCGCAGTCCCTTTCAAGGATAAAAGCAAACCTTTGATTGTAGGCAGCTGTGGAACCTACCGCTTGATTACGAAAACAAAGCTTCCAACCTATCGTCCTCGCGGACGAATTGATTATCAGTTGATTTATATCAATGCCGGACAGGCTCATTTTCATTTTGATCAGGAAGAGAATGAGTCTATTGTAACTGCTGGAAATATGGTATTGTTTCGCCCGAAGGAATTCCAGAAGTACGAATACTATGGAAAAGACAAAACAGAAGTTTACTGGGTACATTTTACTGGCGGGGATGTAAAGAACATTTTGAGAAAATATGGGATCAGAGATGATATGAGAACATTCTTTGTCGGCACCTCTCTGGAATATGAATATCTGTTTAAAAAAATGATTTCTGAATTGCAGCGATGTCAGGAGCACTACCAGGATTTACTGTCTCTTCTGATGGAGCAGCTGCTCATTTCTATTCACAGAGATCTGACAAAGGAAAGAAAAATGTCGGATGTATATCTTGACCATGAAATGGATCTGGCAACCCAGTATTTCATTGAGAATTACAGCAATGAAATCAATATTGAAGAATATGCACTGTCCCGGGGGATGAGCATCAGCTGGTTCATCCGATGTTTCAAACGCTACACAGGTACTACACCGATGCATTATATTGTGGCTACCAGAATTGCCAATGCCCAGACCCTGCTGGAAACAACCCAGTATTCCATCTCTGAAATATCGAGGATTGTGGGATATGAGAATCCGTTGTATTTCAGCAGACTATTTCGTAAGTTAAAAGGTTTTTCTCCTTCTCAGTACAGAAAAAAGTTAGAACAATAACGAGGGGCTGTCTTTAGACAGCCGCCGCGTGTTTACTTCTTAGCTTTTAATTCTTCGTTTGCTTTTTCCACATTTAATTTGATCAGAACAAGGGTGATCAGTAAGTTAAAGATCATCGGTAGCCATAAGTACATGATATGAAGCATATTGATACAGGAGGTCGTCTGCGTTGCTGCATTCTGTACAAATCCGCTTGCTGCCAGCATCCACCCTGCAATGGCGGTTCCCAGTCCGCCGCCTACTTTGGTACCAAAGGAGGTACAGGAGTACATGGTTCCATCCACTTTTTTGCCTGTTGTCAGACGGGTATATTCAGAGGTTGTCGCAATGAGGGCATTCATATCTCCCTGAAGAGGACTCATACCAAGAGCCGCAACCGCTGTAAATACCAGCATCAGAGGAATATTTCCCATATATCCGGCCGCAACCACTCCCAATCGGCCAGCAGTACCGATCACATACCCCATAATGTTTAACTTGTACATTCCATGAAATTTAGAAACCAGAATCGGAGTAACTAATAATCCAATAATCATTGGAATGTTGACAGCCCAGGAAAAGGTTCCGAACAAGCCTTCATCACCCAGCACATATTTCATAAAGTAGATGCCCATTCCAAGCGTTGCGGTGTAAAGCTGCATCAGCAGATAAGTTCCACAAATCATAACAAAATATTTGTTGTGGATAAGCAGCTTGAACGCATCGATCAAGCTGTATTTTTCTTCCAGCTCTTCTTTGTTTTTTCCCTCAGACAACTCTTCTTCCGGAAGCTCTTTTACGGAAAATACAGAAAGAGTATTTGAAATCACACCGATGATGGCATAAACAACCGCTACAATTCTCCATGCCTCTGCGCCGCCTCCAAGTTTTGCCACAAAACCAACGGTAACAGCCTGAATCAGCATGCTGGTTCCAAAGGCAAACATGAAACGGATGGAACCCATCTGTACACGTTCCTCATTATTTTTGGTGATCAAGGCAGTCAGTGCAGAATAAGCAATGTTGTTTGCTGTGTAGAAGCCTGCATTCAATAAAGTGTATGCGATGAAGAACCAGGCATATTGTGCCGTCTGACCAAGGTCTGTTGGAATCCAGAAGATGGCAATCAGGCAGAGCGCGCAGCCGAAATATCCATACAGCATCCAGGGTCTTGCTTTTCCAAGCTTTGATTTTGTCTTGTCAATTAATGCGCCAAAAAATACATCACTGATTCCATCAAAGATTTTGGATATCATGATCAGGGTTCCTACAATTCCTGCATTTAATCCAATGGTATCTGTCAGATAAATCATGACAAAGGCTGAGAGTAATGCATATACCACATTACCTGCGATATCTCCTGACCCGTATCCGACTTTGTTGTACCATTTTAAATGCTTTTTTTCTTCCATACCAGTTTCTCTCCTTTTTCTTTTGATCCCTTTGCTTTCGCTTTTGTTTGGCTATATCTTATCCTGTTGTGCAATTTTTGTCCATGAACGAAAGGAGATGAAATATACACAATCTGATACAGAGTTATTTTTCAAATGTGCGAAGGAGGTAACGGGGGTCATCTGATTGATAATAGCATCACAAAAAAGATATACAAAAAACTCTTGATAATATATAATACTCCTATGAATGATTCACAAAGAAAAGGAAGTGTAAAATGAAACGTTACGTACTGCTTTCCCATGATTCCAAGACCATGAATACGTTTTATTATGATGAAATGGCAGAACAGATCTGTCTGCTGGAGAATAAAAAAAGTGGAAGGGGACTTTCTGTTGGAGTGATCGCAGGATTTTCCATTCTTATTTATGTATTTGTACGGAGAATGGAAAATCCCGTTTCTATAGATAAAAATCTTTTATACTGGATTTCCCTATGGGTTGGAATTGCCGCAGGCATTCTTATTTCTTTCTATGGGATTCGCCGTGCCAAAAGAAAAATAGATGCATTCGCCCGGATCTATTCCTGCGATGCATCAGAAAAACAGGAAATTGCAAGGCAGAACCACAAATGGTTTTTTACCTATATTTTTTTGATTGCTGCGTTGGGATTTGCCTGTGTGGTCGGCGGTTTTTTGATGATTTGGGTTGTCTCGTCTGTTTTGGTATATGCTTTTTTTCATTCTTTTATGTGTATGCTGACAGTTTTGCTGATTGGAGCATTTGTGGGAAATCATCCCCTGAAAGGGTGGAAGCTTGCAGAGAAAATGCGAAAAGGGGAGATTTGAAATATTTTTATTTGGGTATAGATACAGGTGATTGAAAAGTTGATGGAGGTACTATATGAAACGGGAATTAGGAATTGCCAGATGTGGGCTTGCATGTTGTTTATGTTCAGAAAATGTTACATGCAATGGATGCGGATCGAAGGAATGCCCAGATCATGATTTTTGTGAGAATAGAAAGTGTTCGATGGCAAAAGAACTGACACATTGTTATAAATGTGAGGAAAATTGTCAAAAGGGATTATTGAGTAAAATAAAACCATATACGTTTACCTTATTTGCTAAAACATATGGAGAGGAACAATTGTTGGATTGTCTGGAGAGAAATGAGAAAAATGGAATTGTGTATCACCGAGAGGGCATATATGGAGATTATGATGAATTTGATGATGTAGAAAAGCTTATGGAATTTATTCTGACAGGGGAACGTTCGTCTTGCATATGGAACGATGATTCTACGTCAATATAGCAGAAATTTAATTTTCGTTATACCAGGCATAAAGGACAGAAAGGGCAAGAGTGATGAAATTAAAAAAAGTATGGATGTCTCCGGAGACGGAGAAAAAAAGCCGATATGGATATCGGGCGGTTGGTGGCGTATTGGGCATCGTACTGTTGATGTCAGTTTTTCTTTTTGCGGGAACAATGCTCTCCCTTTCTATGGGGGTGTCTCAGAAATGGTTTTCTCCTATCCTTATAGTTTTGGTCACTGCGCTTGGGATTGTACTGGCTGTACAAATGGGGCGGCGCGGGATGCAGGATGCCATGATTTTCTTTCTTACAGAAGATGACCGCTTATGGATCATGGATGCCCGTGGACTTTCAAATCACGGCAATGGTTTTTGGGGATTTGCCGCTGGAAGCATGGAAACGCAGGCATTTTTGCGTAAGCAGGGGAAACAGCCATTTTTGCCAAAAGGGGCAGATGAAATTGTGAAGGTTTTGAACATCAAAGAAAATCATACGCATTACGCGATCCGCTGTCAGGCCCGTCACCCAAATAAGCGTGTGACCAGACATACGTATTTTCTGGTTAAGGGAATTCAGGATCAAGAAATTCTGTTGAAGGAATTCGAGAGAAGGAAAACCTGGGAGAACACGTTGGAACCGGTGGAAAATCGAAATCCGTTGTATATCGTGCTAAGTGGACTCCTTTTTGCAGGTTGTGTGATTCTGTGTGTGCTGAGTCACCCGGCTTTTTCAAAATTGCCAGGGGAAATTTATTTTCCTTGTCTGGGTGCCTCCTTTGTTATGCTTTTTCCCCTGCTT
>SAMEA3387494__coassemble_2439_pt1 | contig 17179 bp, 12 predicted proteins | sample SAMEA3387494__metabat2_low_PE_043 | metagenome-assembled genome bin SAMEA3387494 (sample SAMEA3387494) | Felis catus | biome: Faeces | place: United Kingdom | collected 2012
CCCTTCATTATTATACGATTGGAGATCCCTTAAATCTTCTCTCAGTATTTGTTCCGGAAAAATATACAGAATATCTCTATGATTTTTTGCTGATTTTGCGCGTTTACCTGTCTGGAATTGCATTTTCAGCGTACAGCAGATATCATGGAAATAAAAACCTTCCCACTCTTCTGGGAAGTACGATGTATGCATTTTCCGGCTGGATGATGGTAGCAGGCTTTAAGCATCCGTTTTTTATCAATCCCTGTATCTATTTTCCGCTTTTACTTTTGGGAGTAGATAAGATTTTTAAAAAACAGAAGCCGTATCTCTATATGATTATGGTTGGAATCTCTGCCATTTCCAATTTTTACTTTTTCTATATGCTTGCGATCTTCATGATCATTTATGCGATTTTCCGATACTTTATGCTCTTTCAGAAACTTCGGCTGAAGGAAGTTCTGCACTGGTTTGGAACTTTTGCAGGCTATGGAATGATTGGACTTTTTCTGTCCGGTATGATTTTTCTTCCCACGGTCATGACTTTGCTGGGAACAGACCGTATGGCTGCTCAAAATTATATTATCAGCATTTACCCAACGAAGCATTACCATGGGCTGCTGGCAGGACTTACTGGAAAATATCTGTCTAGATATACGATTATCGGTGTGTCCGTTATGGCGCTTCTTGGGGTGATGGTATTATTTTCCCAGAGAAAAAAATACAGAGAATTGAAGGCAGGAGTGCTTCTTTGCATGGCGCTTCTCTGTATTCCGTATGCGGCACATGTGTTAAATGGATTTTCCTATGTAACCAATCGTTGGAACTGGGCCATAGTCATGCTGCTTTCTTATATTTTTGTAAAGATGTACCCGGAATTCTCTAAGTTGGGAAAAAAGAAAAGAATGGGAATCGGTATAGGTACGATTTTATATTGTCTGTACGTATGCTTGGATAAATATGCAAGAGATCCATGGAATATGTTGGTTGCAGCAATTCTTTTTGTGACAGTAGGTATTTTTCTTTTGAGATATGAGTATCTGCAGAAACATAAAACCTGGCAGTTTCTCCTTTTGTTCGCCGGAATGGGAAGCAGCATTGGGGTGAATATGTATTATTCCTATACTTCCAGCGGAAATTCTCAGTCTGGAGTATGGTCCTTTGTGGATGCAGGAAGCGCTTATGAGATTGTTCATGAGCCGGTACAGGAGGCAATTTCCAAATTTCCGGATTCCAATCAGTATCGGTATGAACAGGAGGGAAGCGGGGTTCAGTATAACTCTGCAATACTCACTGGATTAAACGGGGGACAGTTTTTTTATTCCCTGGCAAATGGAGCTGTGAGTCGATTTTTTGATGAAACCTATTCCAATAAACCATTGGAACAACGTTTTCAGAATCTGGATGAACGAGCATTCTTAATGAAACTCCTGTCTATGAAATGGTTCGTAGGCCCGTCAGAGCTGGTTCCCTACGGATTTGAAAAAGTCGGGGAAGTGGAACGCCAGAAAAATAAAAACGTTCGTAAGGAAGCACAAAAAGACTTATCCACAGCCATGGACGGTGATGCGGCAGCTTTGGAGGCAGATGAGCTTGTGCCTGTGGATGAGCCATTGGGCATTTATGAAGATCAGAATGCACTTCCCCTTGCTTATACCTATGATTCTTACATCTCCTCGGAAACTTACGCTGAATTGAATCTTCCTCAGAGACAGCAGGCGATGCTTCAGGGGATTGTTCTGGAAGAAAGTGGATTGAAGGAATGCGACATAGAGGATACTTCCAGTGAAATTTCTTATGAGATTACCGATCTTCAGGATGTAGAACTTTATGAGAACCGTTTTAAAACCAAATCAGATTATGCCAGCTGTGTGTTAAAGATCAAAGGTCTTCCGGAAAGTGAAACAACGGTTGTGTTTGATAATCTTCGTTATCTGGAAGTCAATCGTCGTCATAAATATTCCGATGAAGAATGGAATGCCCTTAGTTTATCGGAAAAATATAACATATACTTGAAAGACCAGAAAATAAAAAATGAAGCGACCATTTATCTGAACACAGAGGCAGATGGGCAGGAAATTGGAAAGAAGATTCTTCTTCTAACAGACAAAAACAATTTTTATGGTGGCCGCCATGATTTTGCCAGCAGTTTAAGCTACCACGAAGACGGGATTACTTATATTAAGCTGACATTCTCGGAAAAGGGAAGCTATAAATATGACGATCTGAAAATTTACTGTCAGCCTATGGAACAGATAAACAAATATGCAGATGACAGAAAGGCAGATACAGTAGAAAATCTGGTGATTGAAGATCAGAATATAAGCTGTAATGTGAGTCTGGACGAAAAGAAGGCGCTGGTATTTTCCATTCCTTACGCAAAAGGCTGGACCGCAGTGGTAAATGGAAAAGAAATGGAGCTTAAGAAAGCGAACACCATGTTCATGGCATTGGAACTGGAACCAGGAGATTATGAAATTGAACTTCATTATATGACTGCCTGGTTGATTCCCGGACTGGTGTTAAGCTTGCTTGGAGTACTTCTTTTTGTAATCGTGGTAATTGTGAATCAAAGAGGAAAGAGGAATCAAAAATGAGTGTATTATCAGTGGTGCTTCCAGCTTATAATGAAGAACTGATGGTGGCCAAAACCTGCCGTGTTCTGCGGGAGGTTTTGACAGAGGCAGGAATTTCTTACGAGCTGGTTCTTGTCAATGATGGATCAAAAGATAACACCTGGGAGGAAATCTGTAAGGCAGGAAAAAAAGATCCCAATGTGTTGGGAGTTCACTTTTCCAGAAACTTTGGAAAAGAATCTGCCCTGTTTGCAGGGCTTGCCCAGGCAACCGGAGATGTGGTAGCGGTGATGGACTGCGATCTGCAGCATCCCCCTCAGACACTGGTGGAAATGTATCGGTTGTGGGAACAGGGATATGAAGTGATTGAGGGAATCAAGACCAGCAGAGGAAAAGAAAGTTTTCTCCACAAGAAATGTGCAGGCTTTTTCTATGGAATCATGTCCAAAGCGACCAATGTGGATATGCAGAACGCATCTGATTTTAAGATGATGGATCGAAAGGCTGTGGACAGTATCCTTTCCATGCCGGAGAGAAATATGTTCTTTCGTGCCACCTCTACCTGGGTGGGATTTCGGACAACCTATGTAAAATTTGAAGTACAGGAACGGGAAGCAGGAGAATCCAAATGGTCCACCTGGTCCTTGATTAAATATGCCTTTACCAATATTGTGGCTTTTACCACGGTTCCTTTGCAATTTGTAACAGTGGCTGGTATTTTGTGTTTCATCTGTTCTCTGATCCTTGGCATTTATTCCCTGGTTCAGTATTTTACCGGACATGCGGTGGCAGGCTTTACCACACTTCTGATTGTGTTTCTTCTCATCGGAAGCGCCATTATGATGAGCCTTGGGATCATTGGCTACTACATTGCCAAGATTTATGAAGAAACAAAACGGCGTCCCCGTTATCTGGTTTCCAAGATTATCCGAGGAAGCAAGGATGCCTATGATAAGGCCAATCACGATGACAGAAGATAGGAGACAGAAACGATGAAAAAATGGATTGAAAAACTGTACGCAAGCTCTGTGGTACGTTACATCTTTTTTGGAGGCTGTACTACCCTTGTCAATCTGATCAGTTTTTATATTCTGCGAAAATGCGGGGTACAACTTACCGTAGCCAATGTAATTTCCATCATTCTGGCAATCTTATTTGCCTATGTGGTAAACTCCAGATTTGTGTTCCAGGACAAATGCGAAACCCTGAAAGACCATATCCAGCCTTTTATAAAGTTCATCAGCGCCCGTCTGGTGACAATGGTCATTGAGGTGGGAGGCGTATGGCTTCTGGTAGAAGTGATGCACATGAATGATATGCTGGGAAAATTCCTGACGCAGTTTATTGTGCTGGCTCTGAATTATGTGTTCAGTAAATTTTTTGTATTTACCACAGGAAAAAAGAAATAAATGGTTTAAATGCCTTTCTGATTTATTCGGAAAGGCATTTTTATATCCGTGGTATAATCTTTTTTATGACTGGTTTTTTCCTCTTTGATGTGATAAAATTTTGTCAGAAACTTCAGGAGGAACGGAACGATGACATTAGAGGAAACGATACAAAAAATCAAACCATTAGACCAGATTGCCATGTCAGTGACACAGAAGCGTTGGGACAGCATTGCCAAGCCTCTTCATTCTCTTGGAAAGCTGGAAGACATGGTGATTCGGATTGCCGGAATAACAGGAACTCCAGATGTGGAATTTGGAAAAAGAGCTCTGGTAGCCATGTGCGCAGATAATGGAGTGGTGGAAGAAGGTGTTACTCAGACTGGGCAGGAGATTACAGCATTGGTTTCTGAAAATTTTCTGAAGGGGGAAACCAGTTCCAGTGTGATGTGCCGGGAGTGTCATACAGATGTCATTCCAGTGGATGTGGGAATGGTGACAGACACAAAGGTGCGAAAAGATCATAAGGTGATGTATGGAACCAAAAACATGACTAAGGAACCGGCTATGACAAGAGAGCAGGCGCTTCTTGGAATTCAGGCGGGAATTTCCATGGCAGAGGAACTAAAGGAAAAAGGATATCAGCTTCTGGTAACAGGAGAAATGGGAATCGGAAATACTACCACAAGCAGTGCTGTGGCATCGGTGCTGATGAATCAGCCTGTGGAAGAAATGACTGGACGTGGGGCAGGGCTTACCAGCGAAGGACTGGAAAGAAAGATCCGCGCCATTAAAACTGCGATCCAGCTACACAGACCAGACCCGGAAGATGCGGTGGACGTACTTTCCAAGGTGGGAGGACTGGATATTGCAGCTATGACCGGACTGTACTTAGGAGGTGCTGCTCTTAACATGCCAGTGGTGATGGATGGCTTTATCTCCTGCGTGGCAGCGCTGGCAGCCAAAAGAATCTGTCCTTTGTGTGGAGAATACATGATCGCTTCTCACGTATCCAAGGAACCTGCAGCCCATCTTATTCTGGAATATCTGGGTATGGAGCCGGTGATCCATGGAGATATGTGTCTGGGAGAGGGAACGGGAGGAATTGCACTGCTTCCCCTTCTGGATATGGGAGCTTCCGTTTATCGAAGCATGAGTACCTTTGACGACATCCATATGGATCATTATGAGGAGCTGGTATAAGATGTTTGTATTAATAACAGGGGGCAGCGGAAGCGGGAAATCCGCTTATGGAGAAGGGCGGATTCTTTCTTTTGGGGAAGGACGGAGAATATATATTGCCACCATGCATCCTTATGATGAAGAATCATTAAGGAGAGTAGACCGACACCGCAGAATGCGTGCCGGCAAGGGCTTTGAGACGGTGGAACGTTATACGGGACTATCGGAACTGGTGCTTCCTTCTGACAGTGTGGTTCTTCTGGAATGTCTTTCTAATCTGGTGGCCAATGAAATGTTTCAGGAAGAGGGTGCCAAAGAGGAGACAGTAAAGGAGATATGGGAAGGAATTCAAAATCTCAAAAAGCAGGCGCGTCATCTGGTGGTGGTGACCAATGAGATTTTTTCAGAAGCTGCTTCCTATGAAGGAGATACGAAACGGTATGAGCAGTATCTGGGAGAATTGAATCAGGAGCTGGCAGCCGAAGCCGACGAAGTGGTTGAGGTGGTTTATGGGATTCCTGTTTTCCACAAGAAGGCGAAGGAGGCAGACCAATGAAAAGTCTCTGGAACAGTTTTAAGATTGCATTTTCCATGTTTTCCAAGATTCCTATGCCTCAGGCAGAATGGACAGAAGAAAATATGAAATACATGCTCTGCTTTTTCCCCTGGATTGGCGCTGTGATCGGTGGTCTCACACTTCTGGCAGCCTTTCTGGGAAGCCGACTGGGGTTTGCGCCAGGCTTTATCACAGTAGTTCTCATGATGATCCCTATTCTGGTTACCGGAGGCATTCATGTGGATGGTCTTCTGGATACGGCGGATGCTATGAGTTCCTGGCAGGAACGGAGCAGACGTCTGGAAATTTTGAAGGATTCCAACGCAGGCGCCTTTGCGGTGATTACTGCAGGGGTATACTTTTTCTGCTGGTACGGCGCTTATACCCAGATTGGAAGCAATTTACAGGTGCTGGGGGTACTGGGACTGGGCTTTATGGTTTCCCGGTGTCTTTCCGGGATTGGCGTGGTTACCTTTCCCAAGGCCAAGGCAGATGGAACGGTGGCAGAGTTTTCCAGAAAATCCCAGGATATCCGGGTACGGAATGTACTCATTGTGTACCTGATTCTTTTGTTCCTGGCTATGGTATGGATTCAGCCGCTTTTGGGCAGTGTGGCAGCCATTACTGCGCTTTTGGTTTTCTGGTATTATCATCATATGGCAATGAAATATTTTGGCGGAACCACAGGAGATTTGTCCGGCTGCTTCCTCTGTCTTTGTGAAGCAGGGATGGCTCTGGTACTGGCTGTGGTTTCTCATCTGGCGGGAGTGTAAAAATTATGGAAATGATCATTGGAGGCGCTTTTCAGGGAAAAGCAAAACTGGCAAAAAATACATATCCGGAAATCAGCTGGAAATCCGGAAAGGAACTTACAGAAGAAGAATTGTTTCAGGCAGAGGGAGTTCTGGGCTTCCATGGATACATCAAAAAGGAACTGGAACAGGGCCGAGAGGTCACTTCCCTTGCAAAAAAGCTCATAGAAAAAAATCCCAAGGTGATTCTGGTATCGGATGAAGTGGGCTACGGTGTGGTTCCCATGGACGCTTCTGAACGCGTTTTTCGTGAGGCAGTTGGCAGGGTATGCACAGAACTGGCAGGCTTTTCTTCCAGAGTGACCCGGGTGGTCTGCGGAATCGGGACGGTGATCAAGGATGCTTAAAATCTGGTTGATTCGCCATGGAATGACAGAAGGAAACCGGCTGAAACGCTATATTGGAACCACGGATGAACCCTTGTGTCAGGAAGGGGAAGCGTTTCTGAAAAAGCTTACCTATCCTAAGCAGGAGGCTGTGTATGTCAGTCCTCTTCTCCGCTGCCGGCAAAGTGCGGAAATCCTATTTCCGGGACAGAGATACCATATCCTGGATGAACTTTCGGAATGTGATTTTGGTGAATTTGAAAATAAAAATTATCAGGAACTGTCTGGAAATGCCAACTATCAGGCATGGGTAGACAGCAACGGAACCTTGCCATTTCCAGGGGGAGAGAGCAGAGAAGCCTTCATACGGCGATCCCTCAGAGGGTTTGATCTATCTGTGGCAGGCTGCCTTCGCCAAAAAGCAGAAACAGCAGCTGTGGTTGCCCACGGGGGAACCATTATGAGCGTTATGGAAGCCTATGCCCAGGAGGGGAGAAGCTACTATGAATGGCATGTAAAAAACGGAGGCGGATATCTTGTGGAAATTGATCCCCTTCGCTGGAAGAATGGAAGAAGAAGTTTCCGTATCCTGGAAGCAATGATGGAGGGATAGCGTATGGAATATGGTTCCTTCTTTCCGGAATCACCATGAATCTGGTGGGAATCTTTTTTGTGAATCCCTATCTGGAAGCAACCAAGGCAGAACTGTATCACACTTTGCGGTATAAGGTGGAAGGGTACCGGAGCTACTAAATATGAAACCAAAAAGAAAGCATTTTCAGGTGAAACAACTGGAAATGCTTTCTTTTTATGAAAGAACTAAAAAAAATTTGGAATGCCAAAAAAATTTTGCATTTTCCTATTGAAATCTTAAAAGAAATATGGTACATTACTAGTATAAAAATACCAAAAGTCAAGGCAGAATACTGCTTATGATTGGGAGGTTTTTACAAGCAAAAGGAGGATACCATATGCTTATTATAGGAAATGGAAGAATGATTACACGGGACGCATCCAACGCATTTATCGAAAACGGTGCAGTTGCAATGGATGGTAACACCATTGTTATGGTGGGGGTAACTGAAGAAGTACGGAAAAATTATCCAGATGCCGAATTTGTAGATGCCAAGGGTGGGGTGATCATGCCTGCATTTATCAACGCCCATGAGCATATCTATAGTTCTTTTGCACGGGGACTGAGCATTAAGGGATATAATCCACAGGGCTTTCTGGATATTCTGGATGGACAGTGGTGGACCATTGACCGCCATCTGACTCTGAAGCAGACCAAGCTCTCTGCTTATGCAACTTATATTGACTCTATTAAGAATGGTGTGACTACAGTATTTGACCACCATGCAAGCTTTGGACATATCACAGGTTCTTTAAATGCCATCGAAGAGGCAGCGAAGGATCTGGGAATCCGTACCTGTCTGTGCTATGAGATTTCCGACCGTGACGGCATGGACAAGTCAAGAGAATCTGTAATGGAGAACGTAAACTTTATCAAACATGCGCAGGCAGATGACAGCGATATGATCGCCGGAATGATGGGTATGCATGCATCCTTTACCATTTCAGACGAAACCATGGCGCTTTGCAATGAACTGAAACCAGAAGGCGTAGGTTATCACATTCATGTGGCAGAAGGCATTTACGATCTCCATCAGTGCCTGAAGGAACATAGCAAACGAATCGTAGACCGTCTCTATGACTGGAATATCTTAGGACCGAAGACCTTATTGGGACACTGCATTTATATCAATGAACACGAGATGGATCTGATCAAGGATACAGACACTATGGTGGTACATAATCCGGAATCCAACATGGGTAATGCCTGTGGATGTCCTCCTACCATGGCGCTGGTACATAAAGGTATTGTAACCGGTCTTGGAACAGACGGTTATACTCACGATATGATGGAATCCTGGAAGGTTGCCAATGTTCTTCATAAACACCATCTCTGCGATCCAAACGCAGCATGGGGAGAAGTTCCGCAGATGCTCTTTGAAGGAAATGCCAAGATTGCAAACCGTTACTTCAAGAAAGAATTGGGCGTATTAAAAGAAGGGGCAGCAGCAGATGTAATCGTAATTGATTATGATCCGCTGACACCAATGCGCGCAGACAATGTGAATGGACATCTTTTATTCGGCGTAAACGGAAGTATGGTACAGACTACTGTATGTAACGGAAAGGTTCTTATGAAAGACCGCGAAGTTCTCGTATGCGATGAAGCCAAGATGATGGCTGACTGCCGTCAGGCTGCAAAAGAACTGGCTGACGATATTAATTTTGGAAAGTAAATAGAAGGGGAAGCGGCAGCTTCTGCTGCCTCTCCCTTTAGGAGGATTTTATATGAGCGAAAGAATGACTTGTATGCCCTTTGAACATTTGATGAATTGGGTATTAACAGAAAAGAAAGAAAAAAGTACAGTATTCGGACTCCACAGACCATATGTGGCAGACACCGCCAAAAAAATGCAGATTTTTGAAAGAAATCTGGAAACACCAGTAGGACCGGCAGCAGGCCCTCATACACAGCTGGCACAGAATATCATCGCTTCCTATTATACAGGCGCACGTTTCTTTGAACTGAAAACCGTACAGAAAATGGACGGAGAAGAACTGGCAGCATGCATTAACAGACCATGTATTCTGGCAGAAGACGAGTGCTACAACTGCGAATGGTCCACAGAACTCTATGTTCCCCAGGCTATGGGCGAATATATCAAGGCATGGTTCATTCTTCATGTGATTGCAAAAGAATTTGGTCTTGGAGATGCAGACGGATTCCAGTTTAATATTTCTGTTGGTTATGACCTTGCAGGAATCAAGGAACCGAAGCTGGATCACTTCATTGACTGTATGAAGGATGCAAAGGACACCGAAATCTTCAAAGAGTGCAAACAGTGGCTTCTGGATCATGTGGATCTGTTTGAGCATGTAACCAAAGAAGACATTGAGGCAATTCCATCAGAAATCTGTAATTCTGCTACAATTTCCACCTTACATGGATGTCCTCCAAATGAAATCGAGAGCATTGCCAACCACCTGTTTAAAGAAAAACATCTGAACACCTTTATTAAATGTAATCCAACACTTCTTGGCTATGAATTTGCAAGAAAGACCATGGATGATATGGGCTACGATTACATGATGTTCGGAGATTTCCATTTCCTGGATGACTTACAGTACGAAGATGCCATTCCAATGTTCAAACGTCTTCAGGCGCTGGCAGATGAGCTTCATTTGGCATTTGGCGTGAAGATCACCAATACTTTCCCGGTAGACGTGACCAGAAACGAGCTTCCAAGTGAAGAAATGTATATGTCCGGAAAATCCCTGTTCCCGTTATCCATTGCTCTGGCAGCCAGACTTTCCAGAGAATTTGACGGCAAACTTCGTATTGCTTATTCCGGCGGAGCAGATTACTACAACATTGACCGCATCGTAGGCTGTGGCGTATGGCCGGTTACCATGGCAACCACACTCTTAAAACCAGGCGGATATCAGAGATTCTCTCAGGTTGCAGAAAAAGTAATGAAAGACGGCGTGGGAGAATGGAAGGGCATTGATGTACAGGCTCTGGAAAAACTGGCAGAAGATGCCAAGACAGACGCTCATCACGTAAAGAATATCAAACCTCTTCCACAGCGTAAGATTGACAGAGAAGTTCCTCTTCTGGACTGCTTCTTTGCACCATGTCAGGAAGGATGTCCAATCCATCAGGATATTCCTGCATATGTAAAACTGACAGGAGAAGGCAAATACGCAGATGCCCTTCGGGTGATCCTGGAGAAAAATGCCCTTCCGTTTATTACAGGTACCTTATGTGCCCACAATTGTATGAGCAAATGTACCCGTAACTTCTATGAAGAGTCTGTCAATATCCGTGGCACCAAGCTGGTAGCTGCAGAACAGGGTTATGATGCAGTGATCGGAGAAATCAAAGCAGGAACCGGCAATGGCAAAAAGGTTGCTGTAATCGGTGGTGGTCCTGCTGGTATTGCATCTGCATATTTCCTGGCAAGAGCAGGCGCAGCAGTGACTGTATTTGAAAAAGAAGAAAAATTAGGCGGCGTGATCCGTTATGTGATCCCGGGATTCCGTATTCCGGAGGCTTCCATTGACAAAGATGTTTCCTTCATCGAGAAGATGGGCGTGGAAATTAAGACCAATACAGAAATTACTTCCGTAAAAGATCTGAAAGAGCAGGGTTACGATGCAGTGATCGTGGCAGTTGGAGCCAACAAGCCAGGTACATTGAAGCTGGAAAAAGGAGAGACCATCAACGCTCTGAAATTCCTTGCAGACTTTAAGGCCAATGACGGAAAAGTAGATTTAGGCAAGAACGTAGTTGTAATCGGTGGTGGAAATACAGCTATGGATACTGCAAGAGCAGCAAAACGTACCGAAGGTGTAGAACACGTTTATCTGGTATACAGAAGAACCAAACGCTACATGCCGGCTGCAGAAGATGAACTTCTGGAAGTATTAGAGGATGGCGTAGAGTTTAAAGAACTGTTAGCTCCGGTGAGCCTGGAAAACGGCAAGCTTCTCTGCAAGAAGATGGAACTGGGCGCTATGGATGCATCTGGACGTGCCAGCGTAACAGAAACAGAAGAAGTAGTGGAAGTTCCGGCAGACAGCGTAATCGTAGCAGTTGGTGAAAAGGTTCCAACAGAATTCTACGAAGCCAACGGAATCAATGTAAATGAGCGCGGCAAGGCTAAATTAAATGCAAAAACTCTGGAAACCAGTGTGGAAGGCGTTTACCTTGCAGGGGATGGTGCTAACGGCGCTGCAACTATCGTGGAAGCTATCCGTGATGCACAGCTTGTGGCAGAAGCAATCCTTGGTGCTTCCGTAGTGAAGGATCAGCCAGTGACCGGTGAAGAAGCAGCCTGCTTCTCCAAGAAGGGTATCCTGGGCGAAAGCAAAGATGCAGCAAAAGAAAGCGATCGTTGCTTAAGCTGTAATAAGGTTTGTGAAAACTGTGTAGACGTATGTCCAAATCGTGCCAATGTTTCCATTAAGGTTCCTGGTATGGAAATGAACCAGATCATTCATGTGGATTATATGTGTAATGAGTGCGGTAACTGTAAGACCTTCTGTCCATATGCAAGCGCACCGTACAAGGATAAATTCACTCTGTTTACCAACGAGGCAGATATGGCTGACAGCACCAACGACGGATTTACTGTTCTTGATGCAGCAGACAAGAAATGTAAGGTACGTCTCCAGGGCAAAGAAGTGCTTTGCAAGGCAGATGACGACAAAGATCCGGTTTATGAAGGCATTCGCAAACTGATTTGCGCAGTAATTGATGATTACAGCTATTTACTGATGTAAAAGCTGCCATATTATGTTATAATGAATAGAATAAGGCAGGTTTCCCTGATCGGGAGCCTGCCTTAGATGTGAAAACTCCAGACTGGCAGACAATAGCCAGTCTGGAGTTGTATTAGAAAAGGGATACACTCCGGAGATTCGGATGGTATGCGAAACAGAAGAGGTGAGAAAATGTATACATTTCATGTAAATGGAAAAGAAGTAAAAACACAAAAAAAACAATCTCTGCTGCGTTTCCTTCGTGACGAACTTCATCTGACTTCCGTCAAGGACGGATGCAGTGAGGGCGCCTGTGGAGCCTGCACCGTCATTATTGATGGGGAAACCTGCAAATCCTGCGTCCCCACCACAGACCGGCTGGAAGGAAAACAGATTATTACCGTAGAAGGTCTGACTGACTGGGAATCTCAGGTATTTACCTATGCATATGGAGAAGCGGGAGCTGTGCAGTGCGGTTTCTGTATTCCAGGTATGATCATGTGTACCAAAGCTCTGTTGGATAAGAATCTGGACCCTACAGAAGATGAGATCAAATATGCATTGCGAAACAATTATTGCCGTTGTACCGGATATGTCAAGATCATTGCAGCAGTGAAGCTTGCGGCGCAGATCATGAAGGCGGGACAGATTCCTTTGGCAAGTGAAACGGACTGGAAAATGGGTTCCAGAGTTCATCGACTGGATGTGGAAGAAAAGGTCCTGGGTACAGGAAAATATCCAGACGACTTCTATATGGACGGTATGTGCTACGGATCTGCTCTTCGGAGCAAGTATCCAAGAGCAAGAGTTCTCTCCATTGATACTCAGGCGGCAAAAGAGCTTCCTGGTGTGGTTGCCGTACTCACCGCAGAGGATATTCCGGGACAGAATAAGATCGGCCATATCAAGCATGACCAGTATACCCTGATCCCAGTGGGTGGACTGACCCATTATCTGGGAGATGCCATTGCGCTGGTGGCAGCGGAAGATATGGAAACTGTAGAAAAAGCCAAAAAGCTGATCAAAGTAGAATATGAGGTGCTTCCGGCCATCCACAATGTGGAAGAAGCAGCCGCACCGGATGCACCCCTGGTATTTGACGAGGAAACCTCCAATGTACAGGCATATAAACATGTAAACCGTGGAAATGCAGAAGAAGCCATTAAGAATTCTGCTCATGTGATCACACAGCATTTTGAAACCCCATGGACGGAACATGCCTTTTTGGAACCGGAATGTGCAGTGGCCTATATCGATGAAGATGAGGATGTGATGATCATATCCACAGACCAGTCTGCCTACTGTACTTATCACGAATGCAGTCTTCTTCTGGGAACCGATAAGGTGAAATGTGAAAATGGTCTTGTGGGCGGAGGATTTGGAGGAAAAGAAGATATGACTGTGCAGCATCATGCCGCACTGATTGCTTATTGTACCAGACGCCCGGTGAAAGTTCGTCTTAGCAGACCGGAATCTCTTCTGGTTCATCCAAAACGTCATCCATTCTTTATGGATTTTACCATTGGCTGTGACGAAAATGGAAAGATTATGGGAGTGAAGGCAAAAGTAACTGCTGATACAGGCGCCTTTGCTTCTTTAGGCGGTCCGGTGTTGGAGCGTGCCTGTACCCATGCGGCAGGTCCCTATGCTTACGAAAACTTTGAGATCGAAGGAACCGCTTATTATACCAACAATCCACCGGCGGGGGCTTTCCGTGGTTTCGGTGTGACCCAGACCTGTTTTGCCATGGAATCTCTTTTGAACCAGATGGCAGATGAAGTAGGAATTACACCTTGGGAGATCCGTTACCGCAATGCCATTCGTCCATGGCAGACTTTGCCAAACGGTCAGATTGTAGACGATTCCACCGGACTTGTGGAGACTCTGGAAGCAGTAAAAGAGGAATACGACGAAGCCATGAAGGCAGGCAAACCAGTGGGAATTGCCTGTGCTATGAAGAACTCCGGTGTCGGCGTGGGACTTCCTGACTGGGGACGTGTGAAGCTGATCGTGGAAGACGATGACAAGCTGCATATTTATTCTGGCGCATCCTGTATTGGTCAGGGACTTGGTACGGTTCTGGTACAGATGATCGTAAGTCACACGGATCTGGATCGGGATGAAATTGTCTACGAACGAAGCAATACCTGGATTGCTCCGGATTCCGGAACCACTTCCGGTTCCCGTCAGACACTGGTAACAGGAGAAGCCTGCCTGCGTGCCTGCAAAAAGCTCATGGAAGCAAAGGGTGAGGATAAGAGCTTAAAAGACCTTCGGGGACAGGAATTCTATGGAGAATATCTGGCTAAGACCGATCCTCTTGGCGCAGATGTACCAAACCCGGTTTCTCACGTTGCTTATGGTTATGCTACTCAGATGTGTATTTTGAATCCCAAAACCGGAATGATCGAAAAAATGGTGGCAGCCCACGATGTGGGAAAAGCAGTCAATCCGTTGTCCTGTGAAGGGCAGATCGAAGGCGGTGTGGTAATGTCTATGGGATTTGCCTTGACAGAGCAGTATCCTATTGATGAAAACTGTAAACCGATTGAAAAATATGGTTCCCTTGGTTTGTTCCGTGCCCATCAGATTCCGGAAATTAAGGCAATCGTAGTCGATAAACCAGGTTTGAAGGTAGCAGGGGGCGCCATTGGAATCGGTGAGATTACTTCGATTCCAACTGCACCTGCGATTTCCGACGCATATTATCGTTATGACGGAAAGCGCCGCACGAGTCTTCCGTTATCGGATACACCATATGAAAGGAAGGGTTGAACCATGGCAGTAAAGAAAAAATTTCCCTATCGCGCAGCAGTAGCTGCCTGCAACGGCGGCTGCCGGGCAAGTGAAGACCCCAAGTGTACATATGGGTGCATTGGCTGCGGTAAGTGTGTGGAAGCGTGTAAATTTGGCGCCATTGCCATCAACGAGATCGGAGTGGCAAAGGTGGACGAACAGGCATGTATTGCCTGCGGCAAATGTGCAAAAGTATGTCCCCAGGGTGTGATCCACATTCATGACTGCGCCAACTATATTGTTGTGAAATGTTCCAATAAGGAAAAGGGTAAGGCAGCCAGAGTAGTTTGTAAAGTAAGCTGTATTGGCTGCGGCCTTTGTGAGAAAAACTGTACCGCAGATGCGATCCATGTGATAGATAACTGCGCTGTGATCGATGAAAGCAAATGTTTGAGCTGCGGTATGTGTGCAGTGAAATGTCCACGTCATGCCATTGTGGACTTGCGAGGGATTTTGACAGAGAAATTTTAAAATCGGCTGGTGAATAAGAAGGCATTTGTATCGTTCAGTGAGAAATAAAGATAGGATCTGTGAGGCAGGGTATGTTTCTGTAAAAGGAAAGGTACCCTGTCTTTTTTTCGGTAAAATAACGGTCATTTTTTCATGTTTCAGAGACGGTATCTGATTGAAAAAGAAAAATATTATAAAATATAGGAGATACAGGGAAGCCAGTTTACAATCTTCTCTTCTTTTGTCTCTTTATAGACAAGAGAGGAGGTGACATAGATTGAAGAACGGAGAAATAATCACGATTGGCCTGTTAGGAAGTACGATTGCTTCATTATTTGGCGGTTGGATAGTTTTTTGCAGACACTGGTTCTATTTATGGGAATCGACTGGTTTACTGGTGGAATTCTTCTTCCAGTTGTTTTTGGCAAAAGTCCCAAATCCTCAAATGGAGCTTTGGAAAGCCATGCGGGATGGAAAGGGCTGTGCAGGAAGGGGATGACGTTGTTCTATGTGTTGATTGCATCAAAATTAGACATGTTCATGGGGAACGAATATCTTCGTAATGCCGTTTGTATAGGATTTATTGCAAATGAAGCGCTGTCTATTTTGGAAAATGCAGGGCTGATGGGTTTACCTATGCCTGCACAGTTAAAAAAAGCAATTGCATTATTAAAGGAAAGCGCAGAAAAAGAGTGAGATGGTATCTATGTTAGAATCTCCTGCAGAATCGTTCATAAAAAACTCATTCTGCAGGAGATTCGTGAATGCAAAGAAATTTGAAATGTAAAAATTTTGTGGGCATGAAAAAAATAAAAATTTTTTTACATGCCCTTTTGGTATGTTTTGAGAAGAAAATTATTCAATTAATTTCAGGAAAGTAACAGTATCACAGATACCGGTAACAGAAAGTTTGCTTTCAGTTTGGAATTTTTTTAAAGCAGTCAGGCATCCCTCTCCGAAGATACCGGGATATTCCACGCCATTTGGTTGAATGCCATGAAGGAGAAGGAGAATCTGACATGCGGTTACCATATACTGTATTTCACCATATGTTACATAATGGCTGCCCAGGGCTGCTTTGGTGGCAGGTCCCAGGATACCGTCTACCTTTAGGGCAGATCCGTAATCCAGATTCATAGCATTCTGCAGAACTTTGGTGCCAGCTTTTTTTGTAGCGGTATCTCTGATATTGGTAAGAGAAATAGAATCACTTATAAAAGCATTGATCGCACATTGGCCTTGCTGGATCAAGGTGTTGTCAGAAACAGGTTCATTTTCTTCTATGTAACGAAGAATACAGTTCCATGGCCGATTGTAATAATTTCTAATACAGATTTCTTTTCCCGTTTGGTCGCCTGTTTGTCCACCGGTGATCGTGCCATTTTCATTTATGCTGGCATGAACGATCTTTCCATTTCCAATGTACATGGCAGTGTGATAAGCGGTGTTTAATAAAACGTCCCCCCGCTTTAGTCCGGCGCCATTAGGTAAGGTAATACGAGAAGTGACATCCTGAAAACCACAGGCCAAAAATACAGATCTCATAGTTCTTGTATTGATTGCGCCATTTGTTTTTACGGGTACGCCAACGGCTTCCCATGCACTGATGATAGCTGAAGAACAGTCGTAGTCCGGTCCCCAACGGTTTGACTGATCGTAACCATGTTTTGGCTCGGTGGCCAGGTGGATCATCCATTGTGTTGCTTTCTCAATCTTTCCCATTTTGTTATCGGGCACACTATAACAAACTGATCTTCCACTTTTCAGGCAAAATAAA
>SAMEA3387494__coassemble_2452_pt1 | contig 17019 bp, 16 predicted proteins | sample SAMEA3387494__metabat2_low_PE_043 | metagenome-assembled genome bin SAMEA3387494 (sample SAMEA3387494) | Felis catus | biome: Faeces | place: United Kingdom | collected 2012
GCATATAGTATGATATGAGGAAAACCAGAATTTTTTATGGAAAAAAAGTGCTGCTTGCCCTGCTTTTGGCATGGCTGGCTCTTCTGAATGAAGCTGTGACCCTGTCTCTTATGGAGCAGGAAACAGAACCGGCAAAGGAAGAAGCAGAGCCGCGGAAAGAAAAAACCATACGGGTGGTTCTTATGGATTCTTCCTACGAAAGCTATTACCATCCTTCCGTTACAGTTCTGACCCAGGGAGAACGTAAGACGTACACACCCCAGAGCGATGCCCTTTTGGAAGGACCTCTGATTCTGCCAGAGGAAGAAGAGGGGATTTGTGTGGAATCTCTCCAACGTCAGGAGGGCGCGCCTGTTTATCAGGGAACGCTGGAAATCCACAAAAGAGAACAGGGATTGGTTCTTGTGAACGAACTGCCCCTGGAGGAATATCTTAAGGCGGTTGTGCCAAGTGAAATGCCCTCCACCTATGAGAAGGAGGCATTGATGGCCCAGGCTGTCTGCGCCCGGACTTATGCCTGCAAACAGATGGAGGAAAGACGGATGAAGGAATACGGTGGGGATGTGGATGACAGTGTGAACTTCCAGGTATATGGAAATATTGCTTCCAGAGAGAGCACTGCACAGGCAGTGGAGCTGACCAGGGGAAAAGTGCTTTGTCAGGACGGTATGCTTATTCAGGCATATTATTTTTCCACTTCCCCGGGAGTCACCAGTACCGATGAGGTATGGGGCGCCACAGAAGCAGCCTCCTACTTAAAAAGTGTTACCTGCACCTTTGACCAGGAGTCTCCCTGGAGCGCCTGGCAGGTATCCATTCCCTGGGACGTTCTTAAGGAACGGGCAAAGAACTGGCTGGGGGAAGATGCGCTAAAAACCTTAGAGATTACGCGAAAGAATCAAAGCGGAGCCGTTACTGGCCTTCGTATAGCAGGAGAGAATCAGGAGCATACGCTGCAGGAAGAGTACAGCATCCGGGAGTTTCTTTCTCCAAAGGGAATTTCCCTGACTCAGAAGAATGGAAACACAGAAGAAGGGGGAAACCTGCTCCCCAGTGCATACTTTACCATGGATGTAGTTCCGGATACAGAGGTCCGCATCCAGGGGAAGGGTTATGGACATGGAGTGGGGATGAGTCAGAACGCAGCCAATGAAATGGCATTGGAAGGGTATTCTTATGAAGAAATTCTCCGGTATTTTTTTAATAACGTGGAAATCTGCGACTATGATTCTGTTTTGGATTAGTCTGTATGGGCGGTATGCTTGTCAGAAAGCGTGTTTCATGATATGATAATTTTGAAATGCCAGGGGATTTACGGCAGAAACGCATAAAGTCAGGAAACAGGAGAGAGCAATGAAAAAGATAAAAGAGTGGTCTGTGGTGCAGAAAGTCATGGGCCTGCTGTCGAGAATTAAAAATGATCATGTGGGAGCATATGCAGCGCAGGCGGCATATTTCCTTATTATGTCTTTTATTCCCTTTGTTCTTTTTCTTACTGCGATCATCCCTTACACTCCTCTGACTTATAATCTGCTGCGAAGAGGAATTATGAGTATCATTCCGGAAAATATCCAGGGATTTATTCTGGGAATTCTGGCCACTGTCTATGAGGGAAACACAGCGATCCTCCCGATTTCTGTGGTACTTGCCCTCTGGTCTGCGGGAAAAGGTCTCCAGGCGCTGATCAATGGACTGAATTCCATTTATCATGTAAGTGAAACTCGTAACTGGCTGATTAACCGCATCTATTCCGTGTTTTATACGCTGCTGTTTGTGGTGGCATTGATTGGAAGCCTGATCCTTTTGGTTCTTGGCAACCGGATCCAGGCAGTGGTAGCCAGATACATTCCTTTTCTGGGAGAAATGATTGGCAGGATTATCGGAGCAAGAACCTTTGTGGTGTTTATTGCGCTGTTTTTTATCTTTATGGTTTTGTACAAGGTGCTCCCCAACCGCAAGGCTACCATGAAAAGTCAGGTGCCGGGAGCGTTGCTTACTGCCATGGCCTGGCTTGCTTTCTCTTATGGATTTTCCATTTATTTTGAATTCTTTCCAGGCTACAGTTATCTGGATGGAACTCTGGCGGCAGTGATCATGGTTATGCTGTGGCTGTATGTGTGTATGAATCTGGTTCTTTATGGAGCGGAGATCAATGCATATTTTGAAAAGGAATTCCGAAAGGCTCAGGCGTCGGTGAAGGAGCTTTTGTCCAAGGAAAAAGACCAGAAACAATAGCAGAGACAGTGAGGATCTGAAACTCGCCCTTGACAAACGTACAGGGATATGGCATTATAACAAAAGAATAAAAAAAAGGCTTAGAAGGTGTTTTTAGGGAATTATTTTCTATCAGAGAGAGGAAGCCATCGGCTGAAAACTTCCTTAAGTTCAGATGATTCCTGAATTTCCCACCGGAGCTGCATTTCTGAAATAACAGTAGGAAGTGACGTAACTGCGCGTTAAGCAGACCAGAGTGCCTGTGTATAGAACAGGAATCAGGGTGGTACCGCGGATTTATGCTTCGTCCCTTTTTGGGGGACGGAGCTTTTTTTATTTTCAGGGAGCATTACACTCTGTACCTGCCTGGGAATTCGCGTGTATAGGAATTGGAAATGAATCAAATAAACATAAAGGAGACAAAGAACCATGGATATGAAAGAAAAACTTCAGGAACTGGCAGACGCCGCCAAGAAGAGAATCGAAGAATCCGAAGGCCTGGATAAGTTGAATGAAGTAAGAGTAGCTTATCTTGGAAAAAAAGGTGAACTTACTGCAATCTTAAAAGGAATGAAAGATGTGGCTCCGGAAGATCGTCCTAAGGTTGGACAGCTGGTCAATGAAACAAGAGCAAAAATCGAAGGAATTCTGGAAGAGACAAAGAAAAAATTAGAGGATGCAGCCCGGGAAGAAAAAATGAAGGCAGAAGTCATTGACGTTACCCTTCCTGCAAAGAAATCAAAAATCGGACATCGTCATCCAAACACCATTGCGCTGGAAGAGGTAGAACGTATCTTCATTGGTATGGGATATGAAGTGGTAGAAGGACCGGAAGTAGAATATGCAGATTATAACTTTACCAAATTAAATATTCCGGAAAATCACCCGGCAAGAGACGAACAGGATACCTTCTTTATTACAGATTCCATTCTTCTTCGCTCCCAGACTTCTCCAGTACAGGCGCGTACCATGGAACAGGGCAAACTTCCCATCCGTATGATCGCACCGGGAAGAGTATTCCGTTCTGATGAAGTGGATGCCACCCATTCGCCGTCCTTCCATCAGATTGAAGGTCTGGTAATTGACAAAAATATCACCTTTGCAGACCTGAAAGGAACCCTTCAGGAGTTTGCCAAGGAATTGTTCGGACCGGAAACAAAAACAAAATTCCGTCCCCATCACTTCCCGTTCACAGAACCAAGCGCAGAAGTGGATGTTTCCTGCTTCAAATGCGGAGGAAAAGGATGCCGTTTCTGTAAAGGCTCCGGATGGATTGAAATCCTGGGCTGCGGTATGGTACATCCCAACGTTCTTCGTATGTGTGGCATTGATCCGGAAGAGTATACTGGATTTGCCTTCGGCGTTGGCCTGGAGCGTATTGCTTTGTTAAAATATGAAATTGATGATATGAGACTTCTCTATGAGAACGACATCCGATTCCTGAAACAGTTCTAAGGACAAAGCAAAAGACAGGAAAGAAAACACAAAAATACAGTGTGTACCGAAATTATATTACAAAGAAGGGATGAGAGGAAATGAATACTTCATTATCTTGGATTAAACAATATGTGCCGGATCTGGATGTGACCGCACAGGAATATACAGACGCCATGACATTAACCGGAACAAAGGTAGAAGGCTTTGAGGTTCTGGATGCAGATCTGGAGAAAATCGTAATCGGCCAGATCACAAAAATCGAACCCCATCCGGATGCAGATAAACTGATTATCTGCCAGGTAAACGTGGGAGAGGAGACCATCCAGATTGTAACAGGCGCTCCCAACGTAAAAGAGGGAGACAAGGTTCCCGTTGTTCTGGACGGCGGTCGTGTGGCCGGAGGCCATGACGGCAAAAAAACACCAGGTGGAGTTAAAATCAAAAAAGGAAAGCTTCGTGGAATTGATTCCTACGGTATGATGTGCTCCATTGAAGAACTGGGAAGCACAAGAGAAATGTATCCGGAAGCGCCGGAATATGGCATTTATATTTTTCCGGAAGATGCAGTTGTGGGAGAAAGCGCCATCAAAGCACTGGGACTGGATGATGTGGTCTTTGAATATGAGATTACTTCCAACCGTGTGGACTGTTATGGGGTTCTTGGAATTGCAAGAGAAGCGGCAGCTACTTTCCAGAAAAAATTCTGTCCCCCAGAAGTAAAGGTGACTGGAAATCAGGAACAGACATCCGATTACATTAAGGTAACTGTGGAAGATCCGGAGCTTTGCCCCCGTTATGTTGCCAGAGTGGTAAAAAATGTAAAAATCGGTCCTTCTCCTAAGTGGATGCAGAGATGTCTGGCAGCCAACGGAATCCGCCCGATCAACAATCTGGTGGACATTACCAACTATGTAATGGAAGAATTTGGCCAGCCTATGCATGCGTATGATCTGGATACCATCGAAGGAAAAGAAATTGTTGTCCGCCGCGCAGCAAAAGGGGAAAAATTTGTAACCCTGGACGGACAGGAACGGGAAATGGACGATTCTGTTCTTATGATCTGCGATGGAAAGAAGCCAGTGGGAATTGCTGGAATCATGGGTGGGGAAAATTCCATGATTACAGACGAAGTAAAAACGGTTCTTTTTGAAGCGGCATGCTTTGACGGAACCAGCATTCGTCTTTCCTCCAAAAAAATTGGCCTTCGTACAGATGCTTCCGGAAAATTTGAAAAAGGTCTGGATCCCAACAATGCCCAGGCTGCTATTGACAGAGCCTGCCAGCTGATGGAAGAATTGGGCGCCGGAGAAGTTGTGGGAGGCATGGTGGATGTATGCCAGGAAGAACGTCTTCCATCCCGGGTAACCTTTGAACCGGAAAAAATCAACCGTCTTCTTGGTACAGAGCTTTCCGTAGAAGAGATGCTGGGCTATCTGGCGCGTGTGGAACTGACCTACGACAAAGAAACCAATGAGATCGTAGCTCCTACCTTCCGTCAGGACATTCACTGTATGGCGGATGTGGCAGAAGAAGTCATCCGTTTCTTTGGATACGACAAGGTTCCCACAACTCTGCCTACAGGAGAAGCAACCACTGGAAAAATGCCGTTTAAACTTCGTATTGAGCAGGTGGCCAGAGATATTGCGGAATACTGTGGATTTTCAGAAGGTATGACGTATTCCTTTGAAAGCCCAAAGGTATTTGATAAGCTGCGCTTCCCTGCAGACAGTCCTCTTCGCCAAGGAATTACCATCAGCAATCCTCTTGGGGAAGACTACAGTATTATGAGAACCACAACAATCAACGGTATGCTTACTTCCCTGGCAACCAATTATAATAGAAGAAACAAAGACGTACGTCTTTACGAGCTTGGAAACGTATATCGCCCTAAGAGCCTGCCTCTGACAGAGCTTCCGGAAGAACGGATGCACTTTACGCTTGGTATGTATGGAAACGGCGATTTCTTTGATATGAAAGGGGTATGTGAAGAGTTCTTTGAAAAAATCGGCATGAAAAAGAAACTTCACTATACACCGGACAGCGAGAAATCCTATCTTCATCCAGGAAGACAGGCAAACATTTCCTATGAGGGAACTGTTGTGGGATACCTTGGAGAGGTGCATCCTCTGGTGGCTGATGCGTATGGCATTGGAGATAAGGCATATGTGGCAGTGATCGATATCCTTACCGTACTGGAATTTGCAAGTTTCAATCATAAGTTTAACGGAATTGCCAAATATCCTGCAGTAACCCGTGACTTAAGTATGGTAGTTCCAAAGGAAGTTCTGGCTGGACAGATTGAGGATGTTTTAGAACAGCGGGGCGGAAAAATTCTGGAAAGCTACGAATTGTTTGACGTATACGAAGGAAGCCAGATTAAGGCTGGATATAAATCCATGGCATATTCTGTGGTATTCCGCGCTCATGATAAGACACTGGAAGAAGCAGAGATCACAGCGGTTATGAAGAAAATCTTAAACGGCCTTACAGGTCTTGGAATCGAGTTGAGAAGCTGATGAAACTTTATGTGGTAAGACATGGCATTACTTTGTGGAATGCCAAAAAAAAGATACAGGGTACTGCGGATATTCCTCTTGCAGAGGAGGGAATCCGCCTGGCCCGCCTCACCGGGGAAGCGTTGAAGGAGGTTCCCTTTGACGTGTGCTTCACCAGCCCGTTGGTGAGGGCAAGACAGACAGCAGAGCTGATTCTTGGGAATCGGGAGATTCCTGTGATTGTGGACCCGCGGATTCAGGAAATCGACTTTGGGGAGCTGGAAGGTGTGCAGTTTAAGGATGAACAGGGGAACCTGATCAATGAGGAAATGAAAACCTTTTTCCTTCACCCGGAAGCCTACGCCCGCCCAAAAAACGGCGAAAACATAGAAGATATCTGTGAAAGGACAAGAGAGTTCTGGCTGGAAAAAATCACCGATCCCTCTCTGGAAGATAAGACCATTCTTATTGCGACCCATGGCTGTGCGGCAAGAGCCCTGCTTCAGAACGTATATGAGGATTCTCTGGGGTTCTGGCATGGAAAGGTGCCGCCAAACTGTGCCGTAAATGTGGTGGAAGTACAGGCAGGAAAGGCGCGTCTTCTGGAAGATGACAAGGTGTATGCCTGAAAAATAATATGAGAAAGAGTTATTCTTTCGTGAATCTTAAGAAAACTCCTGACAATAGTTGTTTGTCAGGAGTTTTCTGTATTCTTTTTGAAAAAAGCATAAAAAATGTGTAAAAATACTAAAAAAACGATTATTTTGGGATTGTACAGGAAAAAAGGTTGTGCTATGATGAAGAAAAACGATGGGAGGCAGATTATGGGTAAAAAGATCACAAATGTTGTTTTGTTTCTGGCAGTTCTGGCAGCTGCCATAGGAATTACCATATATGTGGGACAGGGTGCGGCAGGTGTGATGCTGTACAATTTCGTGTTCCTTGGAATTATGGTTCTGATCTATCTTGTGGGGCTGATTGGAGGAATGTTCCAGATGAACAGCCTTTCCGCTGCCTTTGAAAGAGCAGCAGAGAAACTGCCAGGTCTTTTTCAGAAAAAAGGAAAAGCAGAGGCATCTGAACTTTCCAGACTGAATGAGATTTTTGGAAATGCATACCTGGACAGAAAGGCGGAGAATTTTACAAGCAGCATCTCCAAGAGCCAGGAAGGGATTGGGGACATTGATGAATACATCAATGAAGACGAACTGGATCTGCACATTCACAAGCGTCTTCTGGAAATGGTTCCGGATATTCTTACCAGCCTGGGAATCCTAGGTACTTTTGTGGGACTGGTCTGGGGCTTGAAGGATTTTCAGCCAAATGACTATGCAGCTATGACCACGTCCGTTTCCGCTCTGGTGGATGGAATCAAGGTGGCTTTTTTGACCTCCATCTATGGAATTTCTTTTTCTATTGTATATACATATGGAATGAAAAGCGAATATTCCGCTATGACAGAAGGACTTCAGAATTTTCTGGAACGTTTTCATGCTTATGTGATGCCCACTGCTGAGAATGAATCCCGAAATCTTCTTCTGTCCAGCCAGCGTCATCAGACGGAGGCAGTGAAACAGATGGCAGAACAGTTTTCTGTACAGATGGCAGACAGCTTTGAGAAGGTTATCACACCCACATTCCGGAAGATGAACGACTCGCTGGACCTTCTCACCACCTCTGTGGTACGGTGCCAGACAGATGCCATCAAAGATATTCTGGATGTCTTTTTGAAGGAAATGCATAAATCCTTTTCTATGGAATTCCATGATTTTTCAGAAACCGTGGAACAGCTGAAGAAAGCCCAAAAAGAAAACATTGTATACACCAACAATCTGTATCAGACCATGAGCCGGCAGATCAACGATGCATACCAGGGTCAGGAAAAGACCATAAAGGAAACACTGAAGGAAACTTCTGCCATGCAGGCACGTTATATGGACACCGCCAGCCGCATTGCAGAAGAAAACCGGGCGATTCAGAAACAGCAGCAGCAGGATTACCGCCAGCTTGCAGATTTTCTGAAGGATGCAGAAACCTCCGCAGCCAAATTCTGGGTTGCCTGCAATCAGACAATGCAGAAATACGTGGAGACCGCTTCCCAGGGAATGGAACAGGCCGCTGTTTCCGGTGAGGTCAGCAGCGAACTTTTAAGAACCAACAAACGGATCATCGAAGACTTCGACGCAAAAATGAAGGAATTTGTGGAATATCAGAAGCTTTCCGGCCAGACCATGGAGCAGGTGCGCAGATTGTTATCTGAAATACGGGTAAATGGAACACAGAGAGACGTGTCCCTTACGGGAAGTCCGGAAGGTGAGGCAGAGACTTTGGAAGCCCTTCGGCAAACGCTGGAACAGCAGGGAGAACGACAGGAGGAACTGCTTACAGAGATTGCCAAAAACATGCGGGAGCTTTCCAAAACAGCACAGAAAGGAAAGTTTGGTTTGTTCAGATAAAAGGAGAAACAGATGCGCAAAAGAAAAAAATCAGACAATAACGGGTTTAATGTCTGGCGTTCTTACTCAGATATGATGGCCGGTGTACTGCTGCTTTTTGTACTCCTGATGTGTGTGACGCTGTTTCAGGCGCAGAAAAGTTACGACGAAAGCCTTAAGGAGCGAGATGAAAAGATCGCGCTTCAGGAAGAATACACTCTGGAGATTCTGGCGCAGCAGTCCGCACTGGAAGAGAAGGAAGGGCAGATCAAAAACCAGGATGAAAAGCTGAAAAGTCAGGATGAAAAGCTGGAAGAACAGAAACTTCTTCTGGCGGAACTGGCGGCGAAGCTGAAGGACCAGGAAGCGACCCTTTCAGCCCAGCAGACCTCTCTGGATGAGAAAACCGCTCAGCTTGCAGACCAGCAAAAGCAGATTGACAAGATCATCGGAGTGAAGGCGGAAGTGGTGGAGTCTCTCCGAAAGGAATTTTCCAAAAATGATGTAAATGTGGATATTGATGCGCAGACAGGAGCTTTGACACTGGATGCCAATGTTATGTTCGACTATGACGAAGCTGAGCTTACAGAGGAAGGTAAGGCGGCTTTGCGCCAGGTACTCCCCATTTACTGTAAGGTGCTTCTGGAGAAAGAGCATCTTCCATATCTGGCGGAGATCATCATAGACGGATATACAGATACCGACGGAGATTACAGCTATAATCTGGAACTTTCTCAGCAAAGATCTCTGGCAGTCGCCCAGTATCTTCTGGAAATTCAGGGAGAATTTCTGGATGCAGAGGAGAGCAAAAGCCTGGAAAATTATCTGACGGTCAATGGACATTCCATGGCCAATCCCATCCTGGATGAACAGGGAAATGTGGACAAGGACGCCTCCAGACGAGTGGAAGTAAAATTCCGATTAAAGGATGAAGAAATGATCAATCAGTTAAATGAGATTATGACCCAGTCAGAGGGAGAAGATAAGAAAACTGCCAAAAAAGGCTAATCATAAGCAAAGAAAACTGCCGGCGAGGGATCGGCAGTTTTTTTGGATAAATGACTAATTTTTATTGATTTTATGCGTTGTCTAAAACTTTGGTAGGGGTTGTAATGGTGCGGATCTGATCCAGCGCCTTGGATACGGCTGGAACTGAAATCACCACAAGTGTCAGGACGCCCTCCAGAAGGATGTAGCTGTAGTTGTAAATGATAGGATAAAGGGCTGCCAGAGACTGCGGGAAGTTTTCCGGCATGTAATCCATCCAGTAGAGATAACCGCCCAGAGCATGAAAGGCACCTCGCATAAAAATAGCCAGTGTATATGCCTTGATCAGTCCGTGTTTTTTGGATTTTTTAAAAATACCGGCAAGTCCCATGGCGCCAAAGGCAAGAACATAGTCGCAGCATACCTGGAACAGAGAAAGAACGTACGGTTCCTGAAGGAACTGGAACATTCCATATACAAGTCCGGTAAGAATGCCTACCTTTGTTCCGTACCAATAACCGATCAGAACAATAAATAACATGCTGAATAAAGTGACAGAACCGCCAAAGGGCAGTTTGATGATTTTGATATAGGAAGTAACATAGGCAAGCGCCAGTGCAACTGCACAGGTCACCAGCTGCTGGGCTGTCATTTTGACAGTGGAGCTGTTCTTCCTGCAAAGAAATACTACGATCCCTGCAAAAAGCAGGATCAGAATTACAGACGCAATGTAGCCGGCAGTCGTAAGACCGCCCTCTGCGTTTACAAAGAAACTTAACATTTTGTGTCCTCCTTACGTTGGCATTATCCAAATCAAGTGATAAAGGTCGAAGCAGTCGCCTCCTCTCAGCCTGTGGACGATCAACGAAAGTGTCCGCCCATAAGCTCCCTCGGTTCAGTTTCTCAGTATAGCACAGAATATTTTTTTATGCAACAAAGAAGAACAGGATTCATATATTGATAACAGCATCAAAAAGAATAGTGCTGGTCATTTTCTTTCGGATATGCTATGCTACAGGAGACAGGAGATGACCTGCCAAAAAAGAAAGAATAAAGGAGAACATATGAATGTTTTTTTAGGTATCATGATTCCCCTCCTGGGGACAGCGTTGGGATCGGCCTGTGTATTTTTTATGAAGCGGGAGTTGAAGCCCGCGGTGCAGAAGGGCTTTTTGGGCTTCGCGTCTGGCGTTATGGTAGCTGCCTCTGTGTGGTCCCTTCTGATTCCAGCGATGGATATGAGTGAGAAGATGGGGAAATTTGCCTTTGTTCCAGCAGCGGTTGGCTTTTTGCTGGGAATCGGCTTTCTGCTTGTGATGGACCGGGCGGTACCCCATCTTCATCTTGGCAGTGAAGAGGCGGAAGGACCCAAGGTGGCTTTAAAAAAAACAACGATGCTTGTCCTTGCAGTAACCCTTCATAATATTCCTGAGGGACTGTCTGCAGGCGCTGTCTTTGCCGGTGTGTTGTCTGGAAACGAAACCGTTACTATGGCGGGAGCTTTTACGCTGGCGCTGGGAATTGCCATTCAGAACTTTCCAGAAGGAGCCATTATTTCCATGCCTCTTCGGGGCGCAGGAGAGAGCCGTGGGAAGGCATTTGTCTATGGCGCTCTTTCCGGTGTGGTGGAACCGGTGGCAGCAGGCCTTACCCTGCTGTTCGCTTCCTCAGTAAATGCTGTGCTGCCCTATCTTCTGGCATTTGCAGCCGGAGCCATGATCTACGTGGTGGTAGAAGAACTGATTCCGGAAGCCAGCGAAGGAGAACACAGCAACATAGGTACCATCACTTTTGCGTTGGGATTTGTACTTATGATGGTATTGGATGTGGCTTTGAGCTAAAAGCAAAAAAATAAAAAAAGTTCTTGCAAAGAGAAAAGTTCTATTGTATAATTATCCATGTTGTTAAAAAGATGGTCCTCTGTTACGAAAGCGTATTAAGAACATCCAGAAGAATAGGAGAGAATAAAATGAACGAAATTATCAAAAACATTGAAGCTGCTCAGTTAAAAGCAGAAGTACCTCAGTTTTCTGTAGGTGATACCGTAAGGGTACACGCATTAATCAAAGAGGGTAACCGCGAGAGAATCCAGATTTTCGAGGGAACCGTTCTTAAGAAACAGGGTGGAAGCACAAGAGAAACTTTCACTGTAAGAAAGAGCTCCAACGGCGTTGGTGTTGAAAAGACATGGCCGCTGCACTCCCCACACGTTGTTAAAGTAGAAGTTGTTCGTCATGGTAAAGTACGTCGTGCGAAACTGTACTACTTAAGAGATCGCGTAGGTAAAGCTGCTAAGGTTAAAGAGCGCGTTAGATAATGAAAATTTCAGAATTTTAAGATGCAGGGACAATAACGAAAGGCTATTGTCCCTCTTTTTCCATTTGTAGAGCAGGAGTACATATGAAAGTTGAAAACTGGAAAAACAGCGAAAAGTTAAAAGACGCAAAAGAAAAACTGGAAAATCAGAAGGTGCGCTCCATTCTTTCCTGGATTTTTTCCATTCTTGTAACGTTGGCCTTTGCCGCTTTGGTGGCCATTGCCATATTTCAGTCCGTGACCATGCAGGAGAGTTCCATGGAGCCTACCCTGTCTGTAGGCGACCGGTACTTTATGGACCGGGTTACCTATCGGTTGTCTTCTCCTAAGCGGGGAGATCTGATTGTTTTCCGAACCAATGCCAGCGATGAAGCGGCGCTCCATATCCGAAGAGTCATTGGCCTTCCGGGAGAGACCGTTCAAATTACAGAAGGCCGCATTCTTATCAATGGGGAAACCTATAAGGAAGGCCGTGATTTTCCATCCATCAGTAATCCGGGAATGGCGGCGTCTCCGGTGACGCTGGAGTCCGGAGAATACTTTGTGCTGGGCGATAACCGGAATAACAGCGAGGACAGCCGATATGGAGATATTGGAAAGGTGAAGAAGAAATATATTGTAGGGAAGCTGTGGTTTACCATTTCTCCCCTGAAAAAAATCGGGTTTGTGAAAGGATAGAGAAACAATGAATGTACAGTGGTATCCTGGTCATATGACCAAAGCAAAAAGGCAGATGCAGGAGGACATTAAGCTCATCGATCTGATCATAGAACTGGTGGATGCGCGTGTCCCCCTTTCCAGCAGAAATCCGGATATCGATGAACTGGGAAAAAACAAGGCCCGTCTGATTCTTTTGAACAAGGCAGACCTGGCAGATGAAAGCCAGAACGAAGCCTGGAAGAAATATTTTCAGGACAAGGGCTTTTTTGTGGTGAAAGTAAATTCCAGAAGCGGAGCCGGCATGAAGGCCATCCATTCTGTGATTCAGGAAGCATGTAAAGAAAAAATCCAGAGAGATTTGCGCCGGGGAATCAAAAACCGCCCCATCCGCGCCATGGTTGTGGGAATTCCCAATGTGGGAAAATCCACCTTTATCAATACCTTTGCAGGAAAAGCCTGCGCCAAAACCGGAAACAAGCCAGGGGTAACCAAAGGAAAACAGTGGATTCGTCTGAATAAAGGGGTGGAGCTTCTGGATACGCCGGGAATCCTCTGGCCCAAATTTGAGGATCAGGAAGTGGGGATTCGCCTGGCCTGCATCGGCTCCATTAAGGATGATATTCTGAATATGGATGAACTTGCCCTGCTTTTGATTCAGTCTCTGACATCCTACTATCCGGGGGCGCTGACCAATCGCTATAACATTGACGAATCTGGAAAACCAGTGGAAATCCTGGAGCAGATTGCAAGAGCCCGGGGCTGTCTGAAAAAAGGAGAAGAACTGGATTATACAAAGGCTGCCGCTCTTCTTTTTGACGATTTCCGCGGAGGAAAAATAGGCAGAATCACCCTGGAATGGGCAGAATAGCCTGGAAAGAGGAACGTATGCGTACCATAAAAGAAATCAAAGAAGAAGTGGATAAAACACCGCTTTTGGATTATCCCCTCTTATATGAGAAATATGAGGAAGACCCAAGAGGTGGTGTGCAGAAGCTGCTGGAACAGTGCCGCAAGAGAGAAGCTGCGCTGGAAAAGGAAAAACAGCGGATGGAAGTGATGAAGGCGTACGAGCGCAAATATGAACATCTGGGTGCTGTGTGCGGCATTGACGAAGTGGGAAGAGGTCCGCTGGCTGGCCCTGTGGTAGCAGGCGCTGTGATTCTTCCCAGGGATTGTGGAATTCTTTATCTGAACGATTCCAAGAAGCTTACTCCCCACAAAAGAGAAGAACTGTATGATGAAATTATGGAGCAGGCTGTGGCTGTGGGAATTGGAATGGCCAGTCCTGCCAGAATCGATGAGATCAACATTTTAAACGCCACTTATGAAGCAATGCGTCAGGCCATAGCCAAACTTGGGGTGGTTCCTCAGATTCTTCTGAACGACGCAGTGACCATTCCCCAGGTACAGATTCCTCAGGTTCCTATCATTAAGGGGGATGCCAAAAGCGCGTCCATTGCTGCTGCAAGTATTGTGGCCAAGGTGACCAGGGACCGGATGATGGTGGAATATGATCAGGTGATGCCTGGCTATGGGTTTGCTTCCAATAAGGGGTATGGGTCAGAAGCGCATATTGAGGCGCTGAAACGTCTTGGACCTACCCCGATTCATCGCAGCACCTTTATCAAAAATTTCATTTAACAGAGAAAATGCACGCCAAAATACAAAAGATACCAACACGAAGCTGGAAAAGAGGTCTTAGGACTGTCAGGAAACAAGCGTAAGACAGGCAGCATCTACGAAGGGATCGCTGCAGATTTTTTGCGGAAAAAAGGACTGGAGATCAAAACGCAGAATTATCGCTGCCGTATGGGAGAAATTGATCTTATTGCCAGGGATGGGCCCTATTTGGTATTTGTGGAAGTAAAATACCGTTCTAACAGCCGCAGGGGAGGGGCTTTGGCAGCAGTAACCAGAAAGAAACAGCAGGTCATTGGTCGGGTAGCCCAGAATTATCTCCTGCGGTATCATGGAAGAGTGGATCTTCCCTGCCGCTTTGATGTAATCGGCATTGAGGGAGAAAAAATCTACTGGATCAAAGATGCATTTGATTCTGTGTCCAGGTAGGGAGGAAAATGAATGAACATACACTGGCATAATGAAAACGAAGAAAAACTAAAGATCAATCAGAAGCATGGCGTCACCTATCTTACTTATCCGGCCTTGGAAGCTCTGCCGGGTTTTGTTCATGGGTTCAGCACCCGCCTTGGAGGCGTAAGTGAGGGATGTTTTGCCCAGATGAATCTGAGCTTTACCAGGGGAGATCGGGAAGAAGCGGTGCGGGAGAATTACCGTCTTTTGGGAGAGGCTATGGGATTTTCACCGGAAGATGTGGTGACTTCGGACCAGACGCATACCACCCATGTGCTGGCGGTGGGAGAAAAGGACCGAGGCAACGGAATTACCAGACCTCGCCCATATCAGGATGTAGATGGCCTGGTAACCAATGTACCTGGGCTGATGCTGGCTACTTTTTATGCAGACTGTGTTCCTCTGTTTTTTGTGGACCCCAAAAATCAGGCAGTGGGACTTTCCCATTCCGGATGGAGGGGAACGGCAGGACGGATGGGACAAGCCACAGTCCGGAAAATGACAGAAGAATATGGTTCAGACCCCAAAGAGCTATACGCGGCCATTGGACCGTCCATCTGTCAGGATTGTTATGAGGTCAGTGAGGATGTGATCCTGGAATTTCAAAAAACTTTCCCAAAAGAACAATGGGATGCGCTTTTTTACCAGAAGCCCAACGGCAGATTTCAGTTAAATCTCTGGGAATCCAATCGGCAGATTCTTCTGGATGCCGGGATTCCCTTTGCGCAGATTTCCATGCCAAACCTTTGTACCTGCTGCAATCCGGATTTCTTGTTTTCCCATAGGGCTTCCCAGGGAAAAAGAGGGAATTTGGGGGCGTTTCTGGGTATCCGCAAATTGCCGGAAAGGTAAGAAACCAATCGATTCTTTTCATAAAATGATAAAAAGCTCCTTCGGACAAAAATCATTGTCCTTGGGAGCTTTTGTGTTTTTATTTTTTGTTGACTTTTTTCATGAGTTCCATGATCTTTTCGTTGCTGGAACGTACCTTTTCTACAGAAACATCATGATTCAGAATATCCATAATGCTTGCCAGGTACTTGCTCATGTTGGCTTCGATGTAATAAGGCTTGGTAAGAAGTTCCGGGATACGATAGTTCAGGTTGGTGGTAATGACTCTGTCCAGCCAGCCCTTCTCGTAATATTCGTCAAACTTCGCCATACCATCGGTGAACAGACCATAGGTGGTGCAGATGAAGACACGGTTTGCGTGACGTTCCTTGATCTGTTTGGCCACATCCAGCATACTTTCGCCGGAAGAGATCATATCATCGATGATGACAACATCCTTTCCTTCTACGGAATCACCCAGGAATTCGTGAGCAACGATAGGGTTCTTGCCGTTTACGATGGTGGAATAGTCCCTGCGCTTGTAGAACATACCCATGTCCACGCCGAGAATGTTGGAAAAATAAACGGCTCTGGACATTGCACCTTCATCCGGGCTGATGATCATCAGATGATCGTTATCGACCTTGAAATCCGGAACGTTCTTTACAAGGGCTTTCAGGAACTGATAAGTTGGGAAAAAGTTATCAAAGCCCTTAAGCGGAATGGAGTTCTGTACACGAGGATCATGGGCGTCAAAGGTGATAAAGTTGGCAACACCCATGTCGCTGAGTTCTTTGAGGGCGAGAGCGCAGTCCAGAGATTCTCTCTTGGTACGTCTGTGCTGACGGCCTTCATATAAGAATGGCATGATCACATTGATACGGTGTGCTTTGCCGGTGGCTGCGGAAATGATTCTCTTAAGATCCTGAAAATGGTTATCCGGAGACATATGGTTCTCGTGGCCGCAGACGGTGTAGATTTCACTGTAATTTGTTACGTCTACCATGATAAAGAGGTCGGCACCACGGACAGATTCCTTAATATAACCCTTTCCTTCCCCGGTACCGAAGCGAGGGCATTCGCATTCCACAAGGAAGGATTCCTCACTGTATCCCTGAGGGATGATATTTAATGGCTTTTTTGCAACAAGCTCCTTACGGAATTTTACCAGTTTTTTATCTACTTCCTGGGCAAGTTCCTGACAGCCGGAAAGGGCTGCAATACGAATGGGTGCCACAGGAAGAGACTTTTCTAGTAATTCTGTGTTTGGCATAATTTTCCTCCTAAGTATTCGTGACTGTTTTTTGGTGTTAAAACGCACTCCTATATACATTTATAACATTTGCCCTAAATTGCGTCAAGGAATTTATTGATTTTTACTGTTAAAATTGGTATGATAGGGTGAAAATGTGGAAAATTAAGGATATGTGGCATACAAAATATAAATTTACCCCGATTTTTACCCCGGTAAGAGGTTTCGACATCTGCTGCCGGGGCGTTTTTATGTTACGGATATTACTTTTCTTCTGTGGGTTCGTGAGCCATTTCATTTA
>SAMEA3387494__coassemble_2518_pt1 | contig 16094 bp, 13 predicted proteins | sample SAMEA3387494__metabat2_low_PE_043 | metagenome-assembled genome bin SAMEA3387494 (sample SAMEA3387494) | Felis catus | biome: Faeces | place: United Kingdom | collected 2012
ATCTTATCCCGAAGCCTTTTGATATATACGGTCAGGGTATTGTCATTGACATACTCCCCTGCAATATCCCAGATTTCTTCCAGAAGCTGTGTTCTTGTAAGAATGCATCCTCTGTGATTCAAAAATACAAGGAACAACCGATACTCCAGAGCGGACAAAAAAACTTCTTCGCCCTTTCTTGTCACCACACCCTTGAGCAGATCGATCCGCAGCTCCCCAATCTCTGTGATCTCTCCTTTTCTTCCTGTACGGCGCAGCACCGAGCGCATACGGGATACCAGCTCCCTTGGCCGAAAGGGCTTACTGATATAATCATCTGCTCCCATATCCAGTCCGGTCACCACAGAAAACTCATCCCCAAGAGCGGTCAGAAAAATGACAGGGAGCTCATACTTTGCCTTGATTGCCGTACAGGTACTGTATCCGTTTCCTTGTGCAAGGGTAACGTCCAGAAGAACCAGATCAAACCGTTCCTCCTCCAGCAATTCCAAAGCCTCTTTCTGTCCTGCAGATGCTTTAACCAGAAATCCTTCTTCGCCCAGGTACGCCGTGAGATTTTCCACAATGGCAGGATCGTCCTCCACCAGTAACACCTTTGTCTCTAACATGCCTCTTCTCCTTTTTATCATCCCATAAAGTACTCTATCGCTTTTGCCACACCTTCGTTTTCATTGGTTTCCGTCACATAAAAGGCTGCCTCTTTACAACGATCTGTCCCGTTTTTCATGGCAATGCCATAGTCAACTGCCGAAAGCATCTCCCAGTCATTGTCTCCATCCCCAAAGGCCATAGCGTTCTCCCGGTTGATCTGAAGATGGTTCAGCAGATATTCCAGGGTTTTTCCTTTTCCTCCGTCTTTGTGTCCTACTTCGAGAAGGTGGGGATAGGAGGACGTAATGTAGATGTCCGGAACCCTTTCCTCCAATTCTTTCCGAAATGCCTGACGAACCTCCGGTTTCATGGAAAGAAACAGCATACCATCCAGCCTGTTTTTATTTTCCCGAATAAACGCTTCCATATCTTCTATGCCCTGCCTGGTCTTTTTCACGTAACTGATCCTGGCTTCGTCTGCACCGAATGCCCCTGGATTTTCCACATATCTGGCTTCTGAATAGGGAACCCCGTCGATAAAAGCCTCCATGACCATCTCTTCTGACCTTGGAATGGCAAGGGCTGCTTCCACCGAGGAGGGTTCCAGAAGACGCTGATAGATCCGTCTGTTTTGGGAAACAGAATAGATCACGCCTCCGTTGGTACAGATCACATATTCCACTCCCGGAAAGGTTTTGATCTCTTCCGGAATGGCCACATAAGATCTTCCTGTACAGGGAACAAAATGAACCCCTCTGGCAATGGCTTTTGTAAGGACTTCTCTGATCCGTTTTGTGAATTCTTTTTTATCTGTGAGCAGTGTTCCATCCAGATCACTGGCGATTAACTGTATCTTCATAGTATTCCCCTCTCTTCTTCTGACAAAACCTGTACTTTCTCCTATTATACCTGTTCTCCTTCTGTTTTCCAATGAAGTTTTTACGTAACTGGCGTTCGTCTTGAACCCCTCTTGTATATAACAGCATACAACACTTGACAACAGTTATTGACTGTTATATACTGTTATCAACAAGGAGGAAAGAAATCATGAACATCATTATCAACACATCTCTGATGGTTCCCATTTATGAACAGATTGTAGATCAGATCAAAACACAGATCCGTAATGGAACCCTGACAGAAAATGATGCTCTGCCTTCTGTCCGCGCTTTGTCCAAGGAGCTGAAGATCAGCGCCTTGACTGTCAAAAAAGCCTATGACGCCTTAGAAGAAGAAGGTTTCACCAGAACCGTCCACGGAAAAGGTTCTTATGTAACCGCCATCAATCCCCAGCTTCTTCTGGAAGAACAGAAAAAAGAACTGGAAGCCGATCTGGAGCAGGCGATCTTAAAGGGCAGACGCTACGGCATCAGCGATGAAGATATGAAAAACCTATTTGAACTGATTTTGGAGGGTTGACTATGCTTAAAATCCATCATTTACAAAAAAATTATTCTCATTTTTCCCTGGACTGTTCCATGGAAGTGCGTCCGGGAACTATTACCGGCCTGATCGGACAGAACGGCGCAGGAAAAAGCACCACATTTAAAGCAATCCTTGGGCTGATCCATACAGACGGAGGGTCTGTCACATTTCTTGGCAAGGAACCACACAGATTTACACCAGAAGAGAAAGAGAAACTTGGCGTTGTCCTTTCGGATTCCGGTTTTTCCGGCTATCTTAGGATTTCGGATATCCTTCCTGTGCTTTCCAGCCTTTACCATCACTTTGACCAGGATTTTTTCCTGGAAAAAGTAAAACAATTCCAGCTTCCCATGGATAAACAGATCCGACAGTTTTCCACTGGAATGAAGGCCAAATTAAAGGTACTCTGCGCCATTTCCCACCAGGCTTCCCTTCTGATCCTGGATGAACCCACAGCCGGATTGGATGTGATGGCCCGGGATGAGATCCTGGAACTTCTGAGAGAATACATGGATGAAGACGAAACTCGCAGTATCCTCATCAGCTCCCATATTTCCAGCGATCTGGAGAGCCTTTGTGATGAGATTTACATGATCCATGAAGGAAGCATCATCCTTCATGAAGATACGGACTTGCTTTTAAGCAATTACGGACTTCTTAAAATCGAAGAAGAACAATACCCTTCCCTGGACAAACAATTTCTTCTTCGTATCAAAAAAGAACCCTATGGATATCTCTGTCTCACAGACCAGAAACAGTTTTATCTGGAAAACTATCCGAAACTCGCCATCGAAAAAGGCGGCATTGACCCGGTGATCACAATGATGATAAGAGGTGAACGATTATGAAAGGTTTATTGATCAAAGATTTGAAATTAATGAAATTGCAGAAAATGTTTTTCCTGACACTGCTGGCCATTTCCATTGGCATGACCTTTTTAGGAAAAGATTCCAGTTTTTCCCTTGGCTTTCTCTCCTTTGTTTTTCCTATGTTTACCTTGAGTACCGTCAGTTACGATGAATTTGACAATGGAAATGCTTTTTTATTCAGCCTTCCCATTACACGTACCATGTATGTAAAAGAAAAGTATCTTTTTTCGGTTCTTCTCTGTATTGGCTCCAGCGCTCTGGCGCTGCTCCTCACCTGTGTCGGCAGTTTCTTCAAAGCAGTTTCCATGAAACCTGTGGAAATCCTGATCACTGCAGCCGCTGTTCTTTCCGTCACTCTGCTGATCCAGGCGCTGACCCTTCCCTTTCTCCTAAAATACGGAGGCGAAAAGGGACGGCTGGCTCTCTTTGGAGCAGTTGGTTTTATTGTCGTTATCATTTTTCTTTCTACAAAAGCTGCTGAATTTTTCAAGATCAATACCCAGCTATTTGAAGAATGGATCTCCTCTTTAAATGGAGTTGTCCTTTTTGGAGTTTCCATTCTGCTGGTGGCTTTCCTGTTTCTCCTTTCTATGAGGATCAGCATTTCCATTATGAAGAAAAAAGAATTTTAAATTTTCTGTTTTATGCATAAAGAAAGCCATCACCGGAAGGTTTCCCTCCCTGGTGATGGCTTTCAAATTTTTATTTCCAGAGATATTCGCCGTTTTCTTTTACTCCGTAGAAATCTCCAAAACTCAGGCTGAAGATCCGGTCTTTTTTATCGCTGAGATCAATCTGATTTTTGATCAGATACTGGTAGATTCCGTCATGGGAGATATCTCCCTGCTGTAAAAATCCCACCAGCTTATTCTCTGTAAAAATCGCTCTCTGATACTGTGTGGCTGCTTCTTTTACAAGAACCTCGTCTCCTTCTTCCGGATTGAGTTTTCCCACACACAGGGATACCAGACCAAAGAAGTTAATGGTATTCTTGGCTGCAAAACGATCCTCGTACTTTACCTGATTTCCAAGAACCATATTAGAAGCTGCGATTTTTCCCTGTTTCTGAGCATTGGGCCAGATTCCGGAAAGCCCGGTCACATCTCCCACCGCATATACGTCCTTCACACTGGTTTCCAGAAAATCGTTGACCAGAATACCACGGTCAATGGCAAGGCCGCTGTCCTCAAATCCTGCCACCGCGCTTCTCACACCGGCTGCTACGATCACCAGATCGCAGGGAAGTTCTTCCCCATTATCCAGAACTACCGCGGTCACTTCTCCATGTTCATTACAGATGGTGTCTGCGCCCCGTCTTCCTAAGCGGAAGGTACATCCGGCTTTCTCAAAAAGTTTCTGATACTGGGCTGCCCCTGTTTCGTCCAACTGAATGGGAAGGATTCTCTCCGCCATTTCCACAATCACAATTTCCTTCTTCTGTTCCAGAAGGCCATAGGCTGCATCCAGTCCCACCAGACCAGAACCAATAATCACTACCTTCTGTGCATGTTTCGCCCGCTCATCAATGGCTTTCGCATCGCTCAAATGACGAAGACCAAACACGTTCGGCGCGGTACGAAGGGCGCCCACTGGCGGGATAAAACTTTCTGCTCCTGTTGCGATCAAAAGTTTGTCGTAAGAACAGACCGTACCTTTGTCACAGACTGCCTGCTTGTTCTCTGTATCCAGTTTTACCACACGTTCTCCCGCCACCTGTGTAATATGATTTTTTTCAAAAAAATCTCCAGGTACGAAATTAATTCCTTCCTCATCTCTCTCATGGCTGAGATATTTGTGCAGCATACATCTGGAATGTGGCTTTTCATCCACGGAGATCATGACAATCTCATCTTCCGGCGCCATGTGACGAAGGGTACTGGCCGCTGTCATTCCTGCGGCTCCGATTCCGATAATTACATACTTCATCTGTTATACCTCCTCCACATGGATCGCCTGCTTGGGACAGGCCTTTACGCAGCTTGGTTCTCCGCCCAGATCCTTGCAGAAATCACACTTGATCACAACGGTTCTGGTGGCGTCGTCTGGTTTCAGCACACCGTAAGGACAGTTCATTACACACATAAAGCAGGAACCGCACTTTTCTTTGTCATAGTAGACGTGTCCATCTTCGGGTTTTTTTGTCAGCGCGCCACTCATACAGGAAAGTACACATTCCGGCTCGTCACAATGACGGCAGAACAACGGACGATAGCTTCCATTCGGCTGCTTGTAAATAAAATTCCGGCTTTCATTTTCGATATCGTTGAGATCCAGTGTATAAATATCCCCTGCATCTTTTCTGTGAGCCTGCATACAGGCAAGGCTGCAGTTTTTGCATCCGTCACATTTCTCTGCTTCTATGATGATTCTTTTCATATGGGCAGCCTCCTTCTTATATATTCAGGCCAGTACGTTTTTCCATAATGATTTTTTCCAGGATATCAGCACTTTCCTTCGCATCTCCATTGATGATCACCTGTCCGCCGGTAAGCTGTTTCATATCTTCTGTCAGAACCTTGGTCACCAGCTTGCTTCCTGTTACAAACGGCGGCAGTCCTAAATGAAGCGGAAGTCCCAGAGCCAGGCCAAAGCATCCGTCTGCAAGCGCCTGCTCCTCCAGCCACTGTGCTGCTGAAAGCACCAGCGGAAGCTGTGGAAGATCGACTCCGATTTCCTTTGCCAGTTCTGTAGCCACGATTTCCAATCGTCCAATGGCCAGACATGGACCGAAGTTTAATACAGGCGGGATTCCCAGTTTTTCACAGACAGCGCGAAGCTTCGGACCTGCCAGTTTTGTAGCAGACGGCTCCATCAGTCCGCAATTTTCCAGACCACCGGAAGAACATCCTGCAGTCAGTACCAGAATGTCTTTGGCAATGAGTTCTTTCGTCAGTTCCACTGACAGAACATCATGTCCCCCTGCTGTTAAGTTGGAACATCCAACCACACCTGCAATTCCCTTGATATCTCCGGAAACGATCAGGTCGATCAGCGGTTTCCAGGTATCTCCCAGGAATTTCTTGAGGGATACTTCACTGACACCTGTTAAAGTATCGTCATTTCCATGTTCCGGAAAGAGATTCATAGGCACATTGCCTCTTCTCTCTTTGTATGCTTCTACGATTTCATCAATGATGGCCATGCTTTGCTCTTCTCTTTTTTCAAACTCGAAAGGCATGAGTTTTGCATTGGCTTTCTTTGCCACATCATCCAGACAGATCTGTTTGATCTTCAATTCCTCACAAATTGGTTCGATTCCAGGTAAGGTACAGTTAAATTCGGAAAGAACGGCATCAATTCCTCCAGTGGCAAGAACTGCTTCGCTGGTGTAGTTGTTTCCTGCATGTCCTTCAAATACTTCGGTGTAATGAGCGCCACGAAGCTGAAGATCCTGTCCCACACAGGTACATCCTACCAGCTTAAAGCCTTTCGCTCCTGCCGCCTGAGCCTTCGCGACTGCTTCCGGACTCTTCAGTTTTTCCTGCAGATCCACAAAAATCGTATGCTGGTGCCCAGTGATCATGATATTGATGTAATCCGGATCGATCACGCGAAGTCCTACAGGCGCCATACGGATCTCCGGCTCTCCAAGAAGGATATCATTTAAAAGATTGGTCAGTGTCAGGCCATAAAGTCCTGTAGAGATTCCCAGTTTCAGACAATCCGTCAGCATATCTACCGGATCAGAGTTTAAGTTTGTAGAACATTTCACAACTCCATGGAATACCTCACCCTTTGCTCCTCCAGGAAGGATACCCAGTTCTTTCCATTTCTGGAAACGAGGTGCATAAGCAAGCTTTTCTACCAGTTCCATTTTTTCATATTCTGGTTTATACAGGTCATCCAACACCTTACGAGCCACTTTTTCAGCTTTTTCATGGATGTCCTCACATTGGATTCCCAGTTCTTCTGCCAGATGATTCAGCGCATTCAGACCTTTGATTTCGCCTTTCGCCTGAGCGGTTTTCAGTACATTCAATGCCGTATTTTCCACAATATGGATATAACAGCCGGAACCAGCTGCCACCGCGCGCAAAAAGTTTCTTGTTACAATGACATCTGCAGTCGCGCCACAGATTCCTCTTGGCGCTTTCGGGGTGATTCGGCATGGTCCGTTGGAACATAATCTGCAACAGACACCCTGAAGGCCAAATCCACACTTCGCACTCTGTCCTTCTACTCGGTGATGGGAAGTTTCCATAGGCAGATTTGCAATAAAGCCCTCTAACGGTTTATCTGCACTCTTACAGGTAGAACATCCAAAACACTGATTCATAAATTGTATCCTCCATTTTTTTCCTTTGTTTTCTTCATTTTATCATTATGGATTAAATTAGTCAACTATTATTTGATATTTTTTTAACACAAAAACATCCACTGATTGCTGTGTGAAATCCACACAGCAATCAGTGGATGTTTCTTTTATTTTACAAATGGAATTCCCTTGCAGTAGGTCTGTACCACTGCATAATCTCTGTCAAGAACCACCAGATCGGCATCATATCCTGCGCAGATCTTACCTTTACGGTCATCGACGCCAAGACATCTGGCCGGATTCAGGGTGCATGCATGAATGGCAGCTTCCACCGGAACCTCTGCTTCTTCAATCAGGATGCGAAGTCCCTTGTTCATAGGAAGTGTACTTCCTGCAATGGTGGTAGTTCCTTTTAATCTTGCCAGTCCATCTTCCCCAATTTCAATATCGTGTCCGCCAAGCTGATAATTTCCTCCTGGAGGACAATGCTTCGCACGAAGAGAGTCGCTGACTAAAATTGCTCTCTCACTTCCCTTATTCTGGAAAAGGATATTCAGCGCAGAAGGATGGGAATGTAAACCATCTCCAATTACCTCTCCATAAATATCACGGATACGGAAAGCAGCTCCCACAAGCCCTGGTTCTCTGGATTTAAATGGAGTCATACCATTATACACATGAGTCATACTGGTTACTCCGTTGGCCACAGCCATTACTGCCTGCTCATAAGTCGCAGAAGAATGTCCCATGCTTACCACAACTCCATGATCTGCGCAATAACGGATCAAAGCATAATCCTCATCATGTTCCGGGCTTACTGTAATATACTTGATCCAGCCTTTTGCAGCTTCCTGATACTCACAAAACTGTTCCACGGAAGGCTCTGCAATGGCTTCAGGAGGCTGGGCTCCTTTAAATTTCATATCCAGATATGGGCCCTCAAAATGAATTCCCAGGATTTCAGCCCCTTCATATCCCTCTTCAATCACCTGCGCCACATTGGCAACTGCTTTTGTCAGTACGTCTGGCATCTGTGTAACAGTCGTCGGAAGGATTCCGGTAACACCTTCTTCCGGAATTCTCTTCATCCAGTTGCGAAGTCCCTCTGGTTCCGCATCATTGGTATCAAATCCATAAGCGCCGTGGGTATGCACATCAATAAAACCTGGAAGAATTTTGTGTTCTCCATAATCTGCATCACACTCTTTTGTTCCATAAGGATAGATTCTTATTATCTTCCCTTCTTCCGTTTCGATCTGGGCAGGAAGAAACTGTCCTCCGATCCATACCTTCTTACTTTGAATAATCATGCTGATCCTCCGTTCCCGAATCTGTTAAATTCAGATTTTGTATTTATTATCCATTTATTGTAGCACATCTGATTGCATTTGCCTAGTACAGCGCAGATAAATCAACTGCCCTTCCCGCAGCAAATCCAAGTCCTGTACCAGGCGATTTCTCTTTCTTTTAAGAAAGAAGGTCCTTTACCATCTGTGTGTCAAATACCACCTGTTTCACATGATCCACCTCGATCTGATATAAGGCATTGGCAACCAGATGTTCCGCAGCCTGCTCCAGATCACGGATTCCCTCTGTATTGGCAAACTCTCTGACCAGCGTATCCAAAGCTTCCTCTGTTACCAGACACTCCTGTTCCTGTAAGCCCATGCGTTTCAGCGCCTTTGGAAGGGCAAATCTGGAAAAGATGATCTTTTTCTCCTCTGAGGTATAACCAGGAATATCAATCACGGCAAATCTGGACATCAAAGGAGCGCTGATCTGACTCTTATCGTTGGCTGTAGCAATGGGATACACACCGCTGGTAGGAATCATACATTCCATATAATTATCTGTAAATCCAAGATTATCCAAAAGAGTCAGAAGAACGTCTGCCGGATTTCCGTTTCCTTTTCCAGCTGCCGCTTTGTCCAGCTCATTGATGATAAAAACCAGGTTGGATTCTCCGGCCATGGAAAAGGCTTCCATAATAATTCCCGGCTTGGCATTGGAATAGATACGGGAACTTCCAGTAAGCTGTTCCGGGTCATTGATGGAACTCATATCCAACGTTGTCCAGGGAAGTTTCAAAATCCTGGCAACTGCATAGGCAATCTGAGATTTTCCGGTTCCCGCCGGTCCCACCAGAAGAATTCCATATGCCGGCAGCGTATGGGTACGGTTAATCTGAATAATGGTTTCCATGATACGCTGTTTTACCCGTTCCATTCCGTAAAGTTCCTCATCCAGGATTGCCCTGGCCTTCACCGGATCGATGGACTCAAAATAATTATTTTTCCACTGAATATTCATCATAATCGACAAAGCTCTCTGGGCATGACGCCGTTCCTCCTGCGTCACCTCATGGGAACGCGCCACTGCCAGATTTCTTCTTGCCCACAGACGGATATTATCCGGAAGTGTCTTTCCGGCGCAAGTCATAAAATCAGAAATACTCTGAATGCTGGTGAGCTTCATATGATCTCCGGTTTCATCCAGTTCTTCTTCCTCTTCCTCCAAAAGTTCCGGCGCATCGCTTGCAAAAAGCCGCTCAATCATGAACTGAAGAAAGCCATCCTCTGCCGAAAGTTTTCCACTCCTTCCCATGGCAATCTCCCGGATCTTATATACGGCATATCCCTCTTTGGTGTTGGCACCGGACAGACGCACGTGAATATTGTTTCTTCCAAGCCATTTTATAAGACATACAAATCTGGCATCTATCTCCAGGATATTTGCGCAAAAAACCCCGTCCTCTTCTTTAAATTCAAAGGCTGTCTGCTTCCCCGGATTGGAAAATACACCACAGGAATGGTGTTTCCACTGTCGCTCCCGGTTATCCAGAACAAGAATAGGATGGGTAAGATCCGCCTCTCGCTCATTGGATGAAAAAGTGGTATAGGTACATACAAAATCCTGGCTCACAGGAGTATTTTTAAAATCAAATACAGGCATAGGTTTTTCTCCTTTGTATCTAAAAACAATGTTTGCGCTTCTGTCTTTTTTCAGACAGCGCAGTATCCCACAAGAACTCTCAGACTGTTCTTCACTCCATCCCTGTGACTTCTCTCATATCCATGGGAAGCATACACGCCAGGTCCGATTAAACCATGGCGCACATCATATCCTGCCTTTAAGGTCATTTCCACATCGGAACCATAATGGGGGTAAATATCCACTGCATAATCCGCTTCCATTTCTTTTGCAGCCTTTACCAGTGCCGTCACTACTTCATAATCATAAGGACCGCCGCTGTCCTTGGCGCAGATGGATACCTGGTGTTCTCTGCATGCCAGGCCATCGCCCACACACCCCATATCCACTGAGATTGCCTCCGTTACCCCATCTGGAACAGAACCGCATCCCCCGTGTCCTACCTCCTCATAAGAGGTCACATGCACATAAAGGGCCCGGTTGGGACAGATTCCTTCTTCTTTAAGGAATTTTGCAAAGCCCAGCATAATACCAACGCTTAATTTGTCATCCAGGAAGCGGCTTTTGATATATCCCTTTTCTGTAATTCTGGTTCTCGGTTCAAAGCAGACAAAATCTCCCGGTGCAATTCCAAGTTTTTCTGTATCTTCTTTGGAATGAACCAATTCATCCAGCACCACTTCCATATTGTCATAATTTCTCTCAGTCTTGCTGTATTCTCCGTTTACATGAATAGACGCATTGTTTAACTGAAAGGTACCTTCATAAATTCCATTGAACCGGGTATAAATCCGACAATTTTCTGTTTCTGCATTGTTGGCATTCATTCCTCCGATATTGGTGAGACGCAGATTTCCATTGGATTTGACTTCTGTTACCATGGCTCCCAGGGTATCCATATGGGATTCCAAAAGGATGGCGTCTTCTTTATCTGTTCCCCCAAGATATGCCAGAACTCCGCCTTTCTTGGTCATCCATGATTCGCAGCCCATGGAAAGGAATTCATTTTTTATAAATTCTCCTGCCTTTCTTGTAAATCCACTGGGACTGTCAATTGCCAAAAGGCGTGTGGTAACATCTAAAATATAGTCTATGTATTTTTCTTCATTTCTGATTTTCATTTTCATTGTCCTCACTTTTGCTGTATTTTCAGATACCGTCTGTATTCGACATGCATCGCCTTCTTATTATAACACAATCCCTTTCCTTTTGGTTTCTATACTTATGAAAATTTTCTTTGTTCTTTCTTTTCAAAAAGCTGTCACAAACGGAATAAATCATGGTATACTATTTTTTAATCGGGCGTTTTTTCATCGCCCCTTATACATTTATTAAAAAGAGGTAAAGATCATGGTAAAAGAACGTATTGAAAAACTTCGTGCTCTCATGAGAGAAAAAAAGGTAGACGCCTATCTGGTTCCTACCGATGACTATCACTGTTCCGAATACGTGGGCGACTTTTTTAAATGCCGGACATATATCACTGGTTTCACCGGTTCTGCAGGAACGGCTTTGATTATGGAGGATATGGCCGGTCTTTGGACGGACGGTCGTTATTTTATTCAGGCAGAACGTCAGATTAAGGGAAATGGCGTCACCCTGTTTAAAATGGGACAGCCAGGTGTGCCTACCATTGAAGCCTTTCTCAATGATCACCTGAAAGAAGGCCAGTGCCTTGGCTTTGACGGAAAGACTATGTCCGCATTCAAAGCTGATTCTCTTATCCGGAAAATGCAGGAAAAAGGAGTTTCCATTTCCTGTGAAGAGGATCTCATTGGCGAAATCTGGGATGACCGTCCCGCGCTTTCCTGTGAACCGGTTTTTGAACTGGACCTTCGTTGGAGCGGCAAATCACGTCAGGATAAATTAATGGAAATCCGAAAGGATATGAAAGAAAAACAGGCAGATCTCTTCCTTCTTACTTCTCTGGAAGATATTGCATGGCTTTTGAATATCCGCGGGGGCGATATTCATACCTGTCCTGTGGTTCTTTCCTATCTTCTTATGACTCAGGATGAAATTCGCCTGTATGCCAACGAAAAGGCTTTTTCCCAGGAAATCAGACAGGCTCTTGCGGATGACGGAGTCACTCTTTATCCATACACACAGATTTATGAAGATGTAAAAAGCATTTCCTCTGACAAACATGTGATTCTGGACAAAGAAAATGTCAACCACCTTCTTCTTAAAAACCTTCCCGATGAAGTTACTGTTCTGGATGCGCAGAACCTGACCCTTCTCCCCAAAGCGATTAAAAATCCTGTGGAAGTGGAAAACGAAAAAATTGCCCACATCAAAGATGGTGTGGCTGTCACAAAATTTATTTACTGGCTGAAACAGAATGTGGGAAAAATGCCAATTACTGAACTTAGCGCAGCCCAGCATCTGAATGCGCTCCGCCAGGCGCAGGAGCATTTTCTGGACAACAGCTTTGACCCCATCATTTCCTATGGGGAACACGCGGCTATGAACCACTACTCCGCCACCCCGGAAACAGATATCCCCATTGAACCCAAAGGACTGCTTCTTGCAGATACCGGGGGACACTATCTGGAAGGCTCCACAGATATCACCAGAACCATTGCCATGGGAGAAACCACTTATGAACAGAAAAAATTCTTTACTGCTGTTCTCCGTGGTACCCTGAATCTGGCTGCTGCCAGCTTCCGTTATGGATGTACCGGTTTAAACCTGGATTATCTTGCCAGAGGTCCTCTCTGGGAGATGCAGGCAGATTTCAATCACGGAACCGGTCATGGTGTAGGCTACTGCTTAAGTGTCCATGAAATGCCCAACGGCTTCCGCTGGAAACCGCTTCCCGGAAAAAATGAAACCGCCGTATTTGAAGAAGGTATGATTACCTCTGACGAGCCAGGTTATTATGTAGAAGGCGAATATGGCATCCGCCATGAAAACCTTCTGGTTTGCAAAAAAGGCGTGGAAAATGAATTTGGACAGTTTATGGGTTTTGAACATCTGACCATGGTACCTTTTGATCTGGATGCCATCCTTCCAGAGGAAATGACAGCCAGAGAACGAAAACTTTTAAATGATTATCATGCAGAAGTCTTCGAGAAAATCTCTCCTTACCTGGATGCAGAAGAAAAGGCATGGCTCAAAGAAGCAACTCGTGCTATTTAATTCAAAAAGAACTCTTTGCCAAAAGGTGCGCACACATAAGGAAGTAATTGAATTGTCGCAGGGCGGCATGGCTGAAAGGTCATGCCGTCCTGCCTTTTCTTTGCCGTTCCACAGTCTGATCGTCACCCGGCAGGTTCACTTCCCCAATGAAGTTCCAGACCAATTCGATTTTCTGCCTGCGGTGGCCGCTGGACTTGTCCGGCGCATGGACGATAATCTTCTTTACAAACTCATTGACGATGGTGGGCGTCAGTTCCCGGATACCCACATACTTCCGCACAATGGCCGCAAAGCTGGCAAAATCGGCTTGATCCTGTTCAAAGGTTTCTACCGCTTGCCGCCATGCTTTGACCTGCTCTGTTAGTTCTTTTTGCTCCGCCTCATAGTCGGCAGAAAGTTTTAAAAACCGCTCATGGCTAATTGCACCGTTGATGTCGTCCTCATAGATGCGCTTGAAAATGCGCAGAACAAGTTCCTGTGTTGCTCTTGTAATTGGAGCATACATAGTGGTCTTGCTGGGACGGCGCTTGTTCTCCCGTATCTCCTGCACCCGCGCAAAGACTTGTTCCTCTATGCAGAGCTTTTCAAGACTGAGGATAAAAAGCGTTGTACCAAGTGCGGCACATTCTTTATACCAAAATCAAACAGCGTCAAATACTGCCCGGACTGCCGAAAGCGGATTACCCGCAGACAGGCAGCCGAGCGCATGAGGAAACGGCGCGCGGCGGTTACGCAATAAGGGCGAAAAAAGCCTTGATTTACAGGGCATAAATGACGTGAAACTGGCATAGACGATACAGAATACCTTTTCCCTTGAAATTGGGGTTCTACTGCGTAACATATCAAATCATCTACACTCATAAAAAAACGGGCGCGGCGGCTATAATTATATGGCTGCTGCGTCCGTTCTTTTTTATATGTTTTCTTTTTGCTTCCATTCATTCAAAACAGCTTCTACTTGTGCAATAAGCTGTTCTTTATTTGGAATATAGGAAACGTACTGGGAAGCGAAGATATTATTTGACAGCCCGCCGAGCGCATATTCCGCAGCTACACTGTCTTTGTCCGTACAAAGGATAATGCCGATTGGCGGGTTATCGTGTTCATCATTTACTTCTACGGCATAATAATTCAGATACATATTAAGCTGCCCGGCTGCTTCCGGTGTGAGCTTGGTTGTTTTTAATTCAATCAGCACATACGCCCGGAGGATTTTATTATAAAAAACCATATCCACATAGTAGTGCGTATTGTTAAGGGTAATTCGTTGCTGCGTTCCAACGAACATAAAGCCACGTCCCAACTCCAACAGGAATTTTTCTATTTGAGCGACCAGTGCTTTTTCAAGGTCACTTTCAAGCATTGGCTTATTTTCCGGCACACCCAAAAATTCAAATACATACGGGTCTTTGATTATATCAAGGGGCGTTGCCATTTCAATTCCCTTTTCCGCAAGGGAAAGCACCGTTTCTTTATTTGCTTTACCCTCTGATAATAAAAGTCTTTCATAAAGTGATGTGGAAAGCTGCCGTTTTAATTCGCGTACCGACCACCCGGAATTAACGGTTTCTTTTTCGTAGAAGCTGCGCTTATCCGCGTCGGAAATCGTCAAAAGCTCACAATAATGCGACCATGACAATTTAACAGACACTGTCTGTTGAATTTGATAGCATTGATAAAATCGACGCATAAATTGAAGATTGGAAACTGAAAATCCTTTTCCGAACTCTTTTGTCAATTCTTTAGAAAGCTGCTTTAAGGTCTGCTTCCCGTAGTCTGCCCGTTCATGATTTTCCTGCTCATGTTCTACAATGATTTTTCCGATATTCCAGTAGGTAGACAAAAGCTCTGTATTCACCTGTATTGCTGCACGCTGACGTGCGCTTTGCAAAATTTCTCTAATCTCATTCATCATAGAATTAGTATATGTTAAATCGTTCAAGATTATCGCCCCTTTCCAAATGTATTGAAATCAGTATAGCGTAAAAAGGACTGCGTTTCTATAAGACAGAATTTTATTCCCGTTCCTTTTCTTTGTCCCGTTCCAGCTCTTTTTCCAGTCTTAAAATACTGTCTATGTTCTGCTTGATAACGTCGTATTCCTTGACTTTCTTTTTCAACTTGCCATAGTCGAAGTAAAGGGCTTCTTTCTGCGCTTGGAGCTTCCCGTATTTTTCCTGCATGGCGGCGAGATTGGGGAACTTGGTAATGCCCGACGTTTTCAGTGCCTTTGCCGCTGCTTCATGGAGTATCAGACAGCTTTCCTGCTTTTCCCGGTATGCGTCCTTATCCTTTTCCTTTGCCCTGCGGTATGCTTCATAAACAGTTTTTGTCTTTTGGTAGGTGGTAACGTGCTTCATCAGCACCACCATGTCTGCAAGACGTTTCTCCACGCTCTTTAATGCGTCTGCGGTCTTTTCATTTTCCGCATTTATTTCTTCAATCCGGCTGACTAAATCCGCATACTGTTCAATCTGATGTTCGGTCAAGAAATTCATAGTCTTTGCCGCCAGTTTCAGCTTATGGATTTTCGCCCACTGTTCATAGCCCCGGCTCTCTTGTGCCTTGATACTGTTTTCAATGTCGATAAGCAGCGATACGCCGCGCTGCTCTTTGGGAGCTTTCGCCGTCCTTGTGCGCTTGCCTGCAATCCGTTCTTTGATTGCTTCCTCTGTATAATCTGCACCGAGGGTTTTTAAGCGGGTAAACCGTTCCTGTCCGGGAGCGCGGCAGGAGATATATTTTCCCGGCTTTATCTCATAGCCCGCTGCCTGTAACCGCTGCAACAATTCTTCAAAACTTGCTACTTGGGGAATAAGCGTATCAACGGCAATTTTCAGCTTGCCTTTCCAACTTGTTCCCGTCTTTTCCGCTTGATATTC
>SAMEA3387494__coassemble_2522_pt1 | contig 16019 bp, 7 predicted proteins | sample SAMEA3387494__metabat2_low_PE_043 | metagenome-assembled genome bin SAMEA3387494 (sample SAMEA3387494) | Felis catus | biome: Faeces | place: United Kingdom | collected 2012
GGTTTATTAGGCGGATTACGGTCAGGATTCCGAATATCAGGAGTATTCTTTGTCTGAGATTTTTGACTGTTAAAAAGTTACGTTGTTTTTTTTGTTTTGTCACGCTTTTTACCCCTTTCTGTATTTTCTTTTTTTTAATATGCGTTTTTATTCTTGGATTGCCCTCAGGCCAGCGGCGGGCAGATACTGCTTTCGCTCCGCCCGCCATTGGTTTTGGTTTAAAAAGTCTCACTCGTTGGGGCTTTTTATCACAAGATAGCCTTGGCCATCTACAGCAAAAATAGGATTTTTCCTACTTACCGATATGGACAGCCCAGTCGTATCCTTCAGCCTGTTTAGTGCGTCAATCTGTTCTTCGTGTATCTCATGCATAGTGGAAGGTACACAAACCTTTGGAACATTGGAAAAGGCAAGTCCGTCAAAAGAATCCAGTTCTGTCCATATAGCTTCCTTATCCCATGTTTCTGTTCCCTCCGGGATATCCAGGGTTCCTCTGTACTGGTTCGGCACTGCAACAAGATGTTTCTTATCTTTCGAGTAAAGAACCCCATTTATGGAAGTATAATTTACATTTGATTCCTTTACTGCATACTGTTCCACTTTGTTGTAGATGTAGCAGGAAACTGAAAGGTCGTTTCCATAGTTCAGGTAAGCAGACTTCTCTTCCTCTTCCATTTCCCCATCCACTTCAAGTGAATCTGAAATGACAACCGTTTTTATATTTGGATTTCTGCTGAATGCAAGTTCACCGAGATTCTTTACAGTGTCCGGCATTACATAAGTCTGATCTGGGAATTTTTTTCCTACAGGTATCGCAACCAGTGTTTCTTTGCCTTTTGTATACAGTATTCCATCTTCCTCACAGTATATTTGGTTCTTTGGATCTACGGAATAGGAGGTAAACCTATCCTTTCTCCCACAATCATAAAACATATGCGCCGGATAACTCGGATCGTTCCCAAGGCACTTTAATGCTGCCGGAATGTGGATCTCATCATTCCCTAATGAGGAACAATGATTATATGCAAAGTTACCTATTGATATGACCGAACCCGGAATTTCCAATTCTTTCAGATTAAAACAGCACTGAAACGCAGCATATCCTATCTGTGTAAGACCTTCCGGAAGCTGGCAATGTTCAAGATTTTCGCAGCAATCAAAAGCAAATGCTTCTATATTCCTTAACGTATCCGGCAATACGACACTTCGGACATTGTTATTGAAACGGAACAAAAATGGACCTATTCCACTTACCGTATATTTTTCCCCATTATATGTAACCGTGTCCGGTATCACGATGTCCCCGGATGTTGGAAGCCCAAGTTCTCGATACACTTTTTTTGTCAATACAATTGTTCCTGTATTTTCTTCATCTGCCAAAACGGTCAGCACAGATGTCAGTATCATAGCCCCAAGTAAGAATATCCCTATTATTTTTTTATGCAGTTTTCTTATTTTCCCCATAATTTCTCTCCTTAAGAATTTATCCACCTGTATTCAAAAGCTTAATACAGGTGGGGGCCTGATTCCGTGGAGGATCATTATGGTGTTGTCATGCGGCGGTGTTCCCTTCACAAGGTACATCCGCCAATACCTCCTTTCCCATTACTTACAACTTTTCAGCTGCAAAGTTAATATGCCGGATTGTTGGCACTTTTTTCTGTAAGAAAGTTTTGGCATATTACTATTATCAAAAAAAGAAAGGAGGAAGAAGAAATGGTTAATTGTAAATCCTTTAGGACACTAAGCGGGAATCCTCGGTAATTCAATTACCGAGATGAAAGCGTTAAATATAGAAAGATACCGTATACGGCAGGCCATCGTAAAACGATGCCATTTTTTCTCGAAAAAATTTGCACCTTGCACGAAAATTATGTATATTAAGTATAGATGATTATGATAGAAAGGAGGTCATGAAAATGCTGCTGTCACACAAAACCACAATACAAATCAACGAAACGTATGCAAATCTGATAGGCCATATGTGTTATGCCGCATACAAACTTTGGAATGTCTGCAATTATGAACGCAGAAATTACAAACAGTTGTCCATGCCGGTCAACTATCCGGACTGGTATTATCAGAAACAGGCACATAAAGACGACATATGGTTCAAGCAGCTTCCATCTCAGACAGCCCAGGAAGTGTGTAAGCTCCTGGATAAAGCCTGGAAGTCGTTTTATGTCCTGAAAAAGACAGGCGGCATTGAAAACCCGAAGCCTCCGAGATTTAAACATGAGAATATCGCAATCACATATATGCAAAATGCAGTGCGGCATGAAGTCGGTTCTGATACCATACGACTGTCACTTCCGAAAAAGCTGAGGGAGTATATGGCTGCCAAATATAACATCCACGAAACATATCTTTACTTTAAAAACAAGATTTTTAAAGACGTAGATGTAATTAAGCAGGTTAAGATATATCCTCCGGCTGGCGGAATATGCGAAGTAATCGTCGTTTATGAAGTGCCGGATGTGCAAATGCTGCCTGAAAACGGTAAGTTTTTATCCATCGACCTTGGTCTGCATAATCTGATGACAGGTTATGCTTCTTCGGATGGCAATACGTTTATTATCGGCAGGAAATACCTTTCACTATGCCACTATTATAACAAGGAGATTGCCCGGGTCCAGTCTCAATGGGCAAAACAGCAGTCCCGGAAAGGCATACAGTATCCAAAGTCTTCCAAACATATAAAGAAGCTGTATCGCGATAAGGCGAACGCCATCCAGAATTACCTTCACAAAGTAACCAGGTATGTGGTGGATTACTGTAAGAGAAAAGACATACGGACGGTAGTAATCGGGGACCTGACGAATATCCGGAAAGATAAAGACCTTGGTCATGTAACAAACCAGAAGCTGCATTCGCTTCCGTATAAAAAGATATACACGATGCTTGAATATAAGCTGGCAATGGAAGGCATACGTTTGGTGAAGCAAAAAGAGAGTTATTCCAGCCAGTGCAGCCCGATGAGCGCTGCTGTAGGCAAAAAGTATACCTGTAAGACAAACCGTATCAAACGAGGATTGTATCAAGATAAAGATTATTCCTGGAATGCGGACTGTGTAGGGGCTTTTAATATCCTAAGACTGCACTTTCAAGCATCAGGAAATATGCGGAAGCTAGACCCACATAGAATACAGGTTCCACATGTTGTAAAAGTAGCTGTGTAAAAAGCAGTATTGGTGTCATGAACGCACCCTGAATCTACGGAGCGACTGCTCCGCACATCAGATGCCCTGGTAATTCATTACCGGGTAGTTCACCAACATCCGTTTCAGCGGTTGGCGTCCAGCCTTGCGTATACTGACCACTGAAAAAACCTGTAAATTACAGGGATTTGAGTCGATTCTCAAGACAGAATACTCAGAACGGTTTGATGAAATTCGAAAAAAAGCAATGATAAATTCTTTCTACAAATATGGACCAGTTAAGGATAACTACGGGAAGTATAAGTGTATGGATGCACTTGGTAACCTCCTTAAAAGAGTAGAAAAATATAAGGAAACCGGCAATACAGAGTTCTTAGCAGATGCAGCCAATTTTGCGATGATTGAATTCATGAACCCCTCCATCGAAGGGGCTGGGTATCATCCTACCAGTACTGACTCATGCGACATTGTGGGATTTTCTGTTAATGAAATACGAAATCATGTTGACACTCCCCATAGCTAAAGCAAGGGGATTCTTGTTTCTACCACTACTGCACTGGCGGATACCCTACGGTATCGCAATGTCTTACACAGTGTCCACAAGCTAGATTATACTGTTCCCGTATGCCCTACGGTGCAGTCTTATATATATTTACGCCAACTGCATCTGCAGTCCCTTTTTCAAGATATTGATGCTGGCATTAATGTCACGATCATGCTTTGTATGGCATTTCGGGCATTCCCAGTTACGTACTGCAAGATTTTTTACCAGTGGATTTTTATATCCGCAGCAGGAACAGGTTTGAGAACTCGGATACATAGTCGGTATCCGGATGATGGTATTGCCATACCATGTGGCTTTATATTCGAGCATATCAAAAAACCTGCTCCATGATACAGAACTGATATGCTGTGCCAGTTTATGATTCCGGAGCATTCCCTTTACATTTAAGTCCTCCATGCAGATCGTTTGGTTTTCACAGATCAACATGGTGGACTGTTTCTGTAGGAAATCATTTCTCTGGTTCGTAATCTTTTCATGCACCAAGGCGACCTTAACACGTTGTTTGTTACGGTTATTAGAGCCTTTCTGTTTTCTCGATAGCTTACGCTGTTCACGGATGAGTTTACGCATGGATTTCTCAAGATATCTGGGATTTTGTACAGCATTTCCATTACTGTCAGAGTAAAAATCTTTGATACCGACATCAATGCCAATGCAGCCACCCTTATTCTCCATTGGCTGTGGCTCAAATTCTGTATTTAAAACCGCAAAATATTTACCTGTAGGCGTACGTTCAATCGTTACATGATTGATTTTTCCAACTTCCATAGACTGGCGTATTTTAACAAACCCAAGCTTCGGAAGTTTGATATATCTTCCTACAATACGGATGTTCTCACCCTGGTTTATTGTCCGGTACGATTGATGGCGGTTATGCTTGTTCTTAAAGACAGGGTGTGCCGCACGTTTCTTAAAAAAATTTACAAAACCTCTGTCCAGGTCACGCAAAGACTGCTGTAACGCAATCGAGTCTACTACTTTCAAAAAAGCGAAATCCTCACACTTTTTAAGTTTGGTCAGCATTGCTGAAGTCTGGGAGTACCCGGTCTTCTCGCCGTTAGAGTATGCAGTATTACGCATAGCAAGACCCTTGTTGTAGATGAGCCGGCAGCATCCCAACGTCTGATTGATGAGATTTTTCTGTTCCTTGTTCGGATAGATCCTAAATTTAATACCTTTCTGCATGATTGATTCCTATCTCTACGTCCTTTTGATACTATCTATACTTTATCAGATGCGGATACTTTTTTCTTTCCTGATGGGAAAATCTCTTCCCCAAACTCCATCTGCTTCTTTCATGTGTCTTATATCCCCATAGATGAATCCAGGGGTTTTACAACACTTTTGATAAATTTTAACTTCCTATTTTAAAACATTTCATTGGATTCTTTGGCAGCATTGTAGTGCTGCCTTTTTTATAGATGGAAAGTATTTTCATATTAGAAACATCAAAAAATGAAAGGAGACATAAAAGATGAAAGATTTTATGAAAAAATGGGTAAAAGACTGCCCCTTTTCTGAAATATATGAACAGAGGGCAAGGGCAGAGAATAGCCATCCGGTAAAAGAATTTGGATATGTACGTGCCGATTACGATGGTTATCGTTGGTGGAATACTTGGTTTCCAATCAATCATGGCACAGAAACATCAGAAATGATTGCAGAATTGAATAGTCTGTATTCAGAGTTTATTAAACATTTTTCAACACTTAAGTATGTATGTGAATTCTGTCGGGAAAATGCTGCGAAAGTTGGTAATGATGAATACAACATGTTTCTGGTAGGAGAACATGGGAACTACTGGTTTCGGTTTATTTTACGCCAGGGCGACTATAATCTTTATCTTCATGCTTATCAAAAATAAAAAAATTAATCTCATCTATATTATCCATGGGGCTATGCTTCCATGGATTTTTCTTTTTCAAAAGTCCCAATGAGAAAGAACCGCCCCCAAAGGGACGGTCCTCTCATCTTCTGTCATCAGGCATTCGATTATGATATCACGTATTCTTTCATACTATTTTCGAAAATACAAAACGAAAGGAGCTAAAAAATGGTTGAAATATTTTGCGTCAATCCATATAATAAAGAAAAGGAAACTCTGAGATTAACAAATCACAAAAATTTTGGACGATAAGAAGGGAGAATGGATATGGTTTATTCAAACTCAAGAAAGCTATTATTAAGCGGCTGGTTAAAAGAAAATGGAAGCACAGAATATGATTCTCCTCTGAAGCTTCAAAAGTTTTTATTATTTTATGAAGCTTTCGCGAAAATAGATGGTGATATTGCTGATTTCAGTCATCTAAAAGGATATAAGCGCGGTCCAGTTTTCAGTAATGTCTGGGGAGATTATACACATGAACGTGCTGCATTTGATGCAGCTGCAAAGGAAATTTTTTCCTCTTCTGGTGACCAGGTAAATGAAGAACGTGCCAAAAGAAGTCTCTTTATTGTCAAAATTTTATCTGAGAACGAGTTATCAGATTTAACTCATAAGTTAAATATCTGGAAATCCAAAGAGTCTCGGATCATGCAGGGAGAACGACAGGTAGAATTGTTCGAAAACGATTTCACGGATGAAGATTCAAAAGTAATGCAGCTATTAGAAAAAATGTATCCTGTTTCGGTAATTGATAATTCACACATTATCAAAATTGACAATCATTATTTTGTTTTTAATAAGCAGGATGCAGAAAAACTTACCGAACAGCACTTCGATACGTTAAGTGCCTTGTCTGATAACGAAGAACTTATAAATCCCGTTTATGCAGAATTAGATGAGGAAGGGAGGCTTATCATTGATTAAAGAAAAAGATGTAATTCGTATGAAAGTCCCATTTCCATCCATTGATGCAACACTTGCTGTCCGGGCACATATGTATATATGCGGCAATGATTCAGTTCCTGATTATGGATTCATCAAGTGCCAGACCTTAAAACCATATATGTTAGGCTCCAATCTGTTTAAACATTATGTAGATGAGCCAGTGGACATATCAAGGAATCCTTTTACTAAGACATCTCGAATTGACTGCGACAAGCTGTTTGTAACAAATTCTGTTCTGTATGATAACGGCATGAAAACAACATTGCGTCCCGATATTTGTCAGGAATTATATGATGCTGTAAAACATGAACTTGAATCGGATGGTTATGAAACGATAGGCATTAACGAAGACGAATTAACTTTTCTCAATTATCTTGTGACCAAAATTTAATATTGTCAGATTTTCACCATTAGGAGCGAATATATCGCTCCTTTTTTTGCATTTCTCCAAGAGAAAACCGCCCCCAAAGGGACGGTCCTCTCATCTTCTGCCATCAGGAGGCATCAGATTTATTTTTTCTTTCTGCGTCGCATGACATAAACTGCAATCGCTGCGATTGCGAGGATTCCAATACCGATGCCTGCATTTGCAGCTTTTGTAAGAGTAATTCCACCTTCACGAGGATCATCTTTCTTTACATTTACTGCTTCTTTATCCTTGGCAGTATCCATATTGTCTGCAGATACGGTTGCTGTATTCTTAACCGTCTGTCCTTTCAGTTCATCACTGACCATTTTAACATCGTAAGTGACTTTTATTACCTGGCCAGGAGCAAGATTCTTTCCTGTTTTGAGAGTGAATCCGCCTTCTGTGATATTCAGGCTTTCTCCATGGAATTCTGCATTATCTAAATAGCTTCTGAAGGAGTCTTTGATAATTTCAACATGCTTAGCTAATTCTGGATCAATCGTATCTGTGATGACTGCATTTTTTGCTGTATCTGAACCGGAATTTACTTTTGCTTCCAGTGTATAAGATACGATATCTCCTACAGTCACATCATGTTTATTTGCAGTCTTGGTAATATTCATACCCTTATCCGGAGATGGATCTGGAGTAGGTGTCGGTTCTGGTTTATCCGGCTTATCCGGTTTGTCCGGCCAGTCTGGACGATCAGGAACATCTCCTTCACCTACATGTACGATGTTCTCATCATCTGTTGGTGTTGTATTATCACCCCATGTGGTTGCGATGTTTTCTACGTCTTTTCCGTTTAACAGCGGAGATTCAAAAACAACATCATATTTCACCCACATTACATGTGTTCCGGAAAGATCGTGATTTGTTTCAACTACAAAACCGTTGTCTTTTTCCTGGACATTGACTTTCAGTTCCTCGCTATCGTAAAAAGTTCGTACTGTTCCGGTTACCAGATGTGCGCCCTGCTGTTTTACAACGTCTTTGATCACAACATTTTCGATTGTACGTGCGGGATCACTGCACATTACCTTCAGAACATATTTACCAACATCACCGACTTCATAATGATAATTGTCACTTGATTTTTCGATAATCAATCCAGCATCACCAACGGTTACACGGTTATCGTCTTTTGGTTCCTCACCTTCCGGTGTTGAATCATCACGCGCTGTTGCAATATTTTTAACCTGCTGTCCTTCCAGTTCCGCAGATTCGAAAAGTACATCATAACGGATAACTATCTTTTCACCATATTTCAGGTTACTTCCCGTTTGTACAATATACTTCTGATCCTTGGCTGTTACAATGATATCTTTCAGCTCGTCTTCCTCTTCTGCGCCCTCTCTGAGGATATAAGCCTTAATGCTTCCTCTCTGAATTACTGCACCATTTTTCTGGATTTCATCGCTGACCATAACATTTCTTGCGACTGCACCTTTTACCTTCTGCCTTACAGTAACGGTATAATGACCGGTTTCACCGACAGAATAATTTGTTTTATCCGATACTTTGTCTACTTCAAGCTGTCCGCCATCAATATGAACAATATGTTCATCTTTGATCCAGCGGGTATCTGTATAATGGACTACTTCATTTGTGTTTCGGAATGATTCATGGGTCCATGTAGTATCATCCATATCCTCTACATCAAATCTTGTCACGCGGACTTGTGCTACATTGAAGATCATTTCTTCTTCTGGAGCATCAGTTACCATTACATGGAAGGAAACAGTTTTTTCTTCTCCAGCAGCAAGACTTTCAATGATGAATGTTGCGTATTCTTTGCCATCAAGTACTCTGGTTCCAGAAATTACACCTTCCTGTTCATCAGAAGCAATGTAGGTGGTATATTCCGGAATCATATCTTTTACAAGAACATTTTTCATGTCTGCATTAGAATCGTTTTTGATATTTACAGAATAAACGATTTCTTCTCCGTTTTTCACTACAGAACCGGTTACAGGATCTGCAGACTTATGAACGGTCAGACCATTTGGTAGAGTGATCGGTGACGGATCTTCTGTTTCCACACGAAGGTTATCACAGGTAGCACGTGCAATATTCAAAATATCCTGTCCTGCCAGTGTTGCTTTTTTAAACACTACATCATATGTTACTGTCATTTCATCCTTGTATTCCAGATCATGTCCTGTAAAGATGGCATATCCTGTATCTGAAAACTGAATTTCTGCATCATCCATTACTTTTCCGGCATCGTTGCGGATTACAATGGAATCTTTCACAATTTCCGCACCATCTACATAGATCTGGTCTTTGATGATAACATTCCGTGCAACAGTGTCTTTTTCGGTATTTTTGACAACTACGGTGTAATGACCAGTATCCCCAACCTTATACTCCTGTTTATCAGAAGATTTTTTAATAGAAAGTCCTGGCGTTTCATCTACGATATGTACACAGTTATCCTGGTATTCCGGATCGGTATTTTCTCCCTGTGCCATAGCCACGTTGATGATATCCTGTTCGTGAAGTTCCGGATCCGTAAATACAACTTTGTAGAATACTTCCAGCTTATCCGTATCATTCATGTCGATGCCGGTTTTAATCAGGAAGTGATTATCCGAATCCTGTACGATATCTCTTACTTCAATGTTTTTGCCATTCAGACGTACATTGATTTTTGAGATCTTCATACCTGCTTTTTCGAATCCGTCTTCAATCATAACCTGTTTCACAATGGTGTCTTCGCGGATATTACGGATAGTAAGTTTATAAAGAGCTTCCTCTCCTACCTGGTATTCAGCTTTGTCGGATACTTTCTCAATATCCAGAGCTGGACCGTATACAGGAACTTCTGCTTCATCTTCAGCAGGGATATTTTCATCTGAATTTGCAGTAATCTTATTGTGGATTTTCTGTCCTGCAAGTTCTCCATCTACGATCTCAACAGCGTATTCAAGTGAAAGTTTTGATTCACGTGTTACATTTGGAGGATTAAATGCTCCATTTTGTGTCCATCCTGTTTCACCAGATTCTTCATCTGCCTTATCAAGATCAATAGAGGTATATCCTTCTTCCTTGATGAGATTCTTTCCGGTTTCAATTGTAAATGAATTATCTTCATTGATGATTACATTCTTAGGCTGGATTACATATCCTTCCGAATCAATCAGAACGATGGAGTTCTTCTGGAGCTTAACTCCAGGTGTATCAATGAAATCATGGAATGTGATATTTCTTGCAAGGCAGCCTGTCCGATCCTGAATCAGATCAACCCGATAAGTGATGGTATCTCCTGGAAGATACTCAGTTCTATCAGATTCCTTATCAACAATAAGAACTGGACTGTTGACCCAGATTCTTTCGTTATCTTTTACTTCAGATGCATTATCTGCGGCTGCTTTACCGGTATTGATGATCTCAAATCCATTTACCAGTTCAGTAGGTGTACAGTGATAAGTGATCACAACGGGCTGGTTCAGGTTATTGAGTGTATCTCCGGTTGTACATGGGAGGTTATCAATCTTCACCTGGAATCCATTCTGAACCTGTACGATTTCATAACTGATTGGAAGGATCTCTGTTTCTTTGTAGTGCTCCTGATCAATCTGGTTTCCTTCATCTAAGGTTCCGGCAACCGGATTATTGAACATCTCCGGAAGTCCTTCCACAGTGATGCTTCCCATATCCAGTTCAAGACCTTCTGGGATCGTTACATCGCTGACCACAACATTTCTTGCGATAGAGCCTTTCTGGGTATTGTTGAGGATGAGTTTGTATTCCACATCTTCTCCAACACGGAATTCGTAGTCTTCTCTTCCGTCCTGGGCATCTTCTGCTCCGCCACCGGCATATTTGTTGACCAGCTGCTTATCAATGCTCAGGGATGCAGTATTAACATATGCTTCAGAATCATCTGATTTGGAAATGGCATTGTCAGCAGTGACGGTTCCAATGTTTACACCTTCCTGTCCGTTGCCTGCCTGTGTCGCTTCACAAGTAAAGTGGACATTTACATCATGTCCGGCCGGCAGATCGCTGATGAGGAGCTTCCATCCATTGCCTTCCTGCTGGAGATCCCATGTGATCTCTTTTGTCTCTGTCTCATTCCAGAACTGTTCATCTACCTCATTCGGTCTTTCCGGTGTTCCTGCGATATGGTTTTCATAGGATTCAGGGATACCTGTGACAGTCATAGGTTCTGCTGGTCTTGGAGTATGGTTTTCCGGATACTCTGGATCCGGCAGTGTGACTTCAGGATCCGTTGTCTGTCCATCAGTTCCTGGTTCATCTGTATCCATCATTGCATTGATTTCTGCCAGAAGCGCTTCCTCTTCGGAACTTGCTGGGCTTTCGTCTGTATCTGCCTGTGGTTCCATGAAAGGATCCGCAGTGGTATCTGCTCCGATGTTTTCCAGTCCTGCCAGAACTTCTTCCTCTACCGACTGTGCAGTATCAACGTCATGTTCTTCCTGTCCTATGGCTTCTAATGCATCCAGGACTTCTTCTTCAGCGGTTGTGCCGGAAGGTTCCTGTCCCATCTCATCCAGGGCCTTCAGTACCTCTTCTTCTGCCTGCGCAGATGGAGAAGCTGTAACGTCTACTGTATCAAAATCCAGGATAAAGCCATCCGGGATGTCTTTATCTGTAATCACGACATTACGTGCCACTGTTTTTCCTGCTGCGCCGATCTTTGCACGTTCTTCATCACTGAGGTCTGCATATTTCGGATCATCTGCCAAGGCCTGTGTGTTCTCGTCATTGATGTTCCTTACGGTGATATCAAATGGTACGTGATCGCCTACCTGCCACTCATAATCCGGTGTGGTCTTTTCGATATCGAATGCTGCAGTGTTGACGTAAACCTCTGCATCATCCTGTGCCGTCTGCGGTTCCTGATTCTGGTCGAGACTCAGGAAGTTATCTGCTGTAGCAGTCACCACGTTCTGGCTCTCGATACCATTTACTGTTTTTGTTGCTTTGCAGTTAAATGTGATCTGCATTGGCTGCTGGGACGGAAGGTATTTTGCCTTTACGGTCCAGGAATTTCCATATGGTGTGGTTTCCGGCTCTACGGTAACGGCATTTTCCCTTGTTTCCTTTAAAATTGTAGTGGTGCCGTCTTTTACCGGCCATCCAATGGAGGTCTTTGCTTCTCCCATGTCCACATTTACATCACCCTGTAATTCCAGACCTTCCGGAAGAGTGATATCAGATACTACAATATTTTCTGCGATAGTATAATCCGCAGTGTTGTTTACGGTCACGGTGTATCTTACAGTGTCGCCAACCTCATACTCATAAGCATTGGCTGCCTTATCAACGGTCAGTACCGGGCTGTTTACCCATACTTCTGCACTGTCACTTACGGAATCCTGGTCGCCGTACTCATCAAATGAGTTATCAGCATAAGCCGTTGCCGTATTGATCCAGTCTTTTCCATTCGCTTCTTCTGTAACAAGACACTTAAATTCTACTTTAACAGAATCATTGTACTGGAGCAGCGGACAGGTAACGATCCATCCGTTTGAACCATCTGAAGAAATAGAAGCTGCTTCTCCATAGGAAGGTCCATCTACAGTCCACTCATTATTTACCAGTTTGAGGCATGAAGGAATATCCGTATCACTAATTACAAGATTTTTCGCATATCCATCCTGTTTTACCTGGGATACTTCCACGGCATAGGTTACAAGATCTCCGACTTTCCAGTCATCATATTTTGCATCTTTTTCGATAACAAGTTCGCAGCCAATCTGATCTGTTACCCAGGACTGATTGGATTCTGCCTGTTTTGTTCCATTCTTAGAATCATGCCACATCACGTTTGCAACATTCGGAACATAAAATGTATATCCGTCTTCTTTGTCAATCCAAGGCGCCATGAAATCGTAAACATTTTCTGTTTTGATTCTGTGGACGGTATATCTTACTGTAAAACTCTGGTTAAGGAATTCCGGTTTAGAAAGATAACTTTCTTTTGCTGTACAGGTAACTGTATTTCCCGCAATATTTACATCAAAGTTTCCAGTGACATTTTTACCGGAATTATCAGTAACTGTTACATGAGCTGCATCATCAATAGCTAAGCAGGCTTCTAAGGTATCTGTGATCTCATATTTATCCACTTCACTATTAGGTCCGTTTGCCTTTACTAGGTAATCGAATTCCTCATAATTCTGAATGGTATATGCTTCCTCACGGTCTTCCGCAGGTTTTGCAATTCCCCAGGAAGCTCCTTTTTCACCGACTCGTTTATCAATAGCTGCTCCGTTTGGCGTAACAGGGACACCAGGTTCTGGTGTTGGGGTTACACTTGGTTCATCTGGCTCAAAATCAATAATGGAGTCTGCTGAATAGCCAAAATAGCAGTTGTTTGGAAGCCCATATGGGCGAAGTCCCACTCCTGTAATAGGTATTCCGATATCTGTAACTCTCTCATAAAAGCTCATGTTCCAGGTAGCAGATTTACCAACCAGGATTGTTACCCATCCTTTTTCTTCCTCAGCAGTTGTGTAAGCTTTTTTTGAACGAATGAGCCCATCGCCTTCATAAACATGATTCGTTCCGCTCAATTTATAAGCTTTTACGTTATCCCCCTGACTTGGGATTTTAAGTGCCTGGTCATAATCAAGGTCTTTGATCGTTACATAGGAATAAAAGTTACTCGGATCATTGATTGGTTTTGATCCATGCCCACCATTCGAAGATTCGGCATATTCAGACCATGTAAAATCATAATCCAGGTATACATTTCCCAAAGTATTGAAACCAATATTCCTGGTTTCAAACCCTATGAACGGGTCAATCTTTTTCCCGGTTTTTGCGTCCAGGTGGCTGACCTTTTCAACCTTATATGATTTTAAGGTAGCTGTCAGGTTATAATACTTCTTGTTCTTCTTATCATAACCAGCTTTAAAGTAGGTGATGGAAGGCATTTTCCCTGGTTTAATGTTTTTGACTTTCTGCCAGATCTGTGTCCCGGTGTTTGTATACGGGGAGGTATCGTTGTCTATGTTCTTAGCAGTATAGGCAATCGGTTTTCTGGTCTTTATCAAAATATCTTCTGCACTATTAAATCCATTAACAAGTTTTGTGATATTAGTTCCTTTTTTGATTGGTGTAATTCCAACACTTCCTGCAGCCTGTACAGGGACTGCTGAAGCCGGAATATATCCGAGAATCGTGCTGAGTACCATCAAAAGGGAAAGAAACAGTGACATCACTTTGGTATGCAGTTTTTTCTTTTTGTCCATAATCGTTCTCCTTTTAAAACAAGTTTACCAGTTTCTCTGTTGTTGTGCTGTTTGTAAACCGGCGGAGACTTATTCCCGAGGAAATGTGTTATGGACTTGTCATGCGGCGGAGTCCTATTCTGATACATCCGCCGGTACCTCCTTTCTCATAAATTACAGCCTGTATGCTGCGTAATTAATATGAAGGAAAAAAAATTTTTTGGAATGGTTTTTTGTGGAAAAATGAGGATTTTAAATATTTTTTTTAATGTACTTCACAGAATTGGTTTCGAAGATGAAAAAAGGATTCCACTGGGGAATCCCTTTTTAGAAGATAAGATTTGTTATCTGCAGGTACTTCCGATTACCTTTGACCATGGGCTATAGATGGTTTTCTTACCGGCTCCTTTGCGGTATGCCCGAATCTTGTAATAATAGGTAGTTCCTTTCTTTAAGCCACCGTTGGTGTAATTGAGTGCTTTAGCAGAAGTAATTGTTTTAACTTTTTTGTAACTTCCGGTCTTTCCAGCTTTACGGTAGATTACATAGCCCTCTGCACCAGACGGGCGATTCCAGGTTAGTTTCAGTTTTCCTTTGGAAGAATTAGAAACTTTAGTAAGGGTTGGAGTTCCAGGTGAGGTTTTTACTATTTTTACAGAGGAGAAGTTTCCGTATACCGTCTTCCCGGAGGAAGCCTTATTATATGCCCGCACCTTATACTGGGCAGTTTTCCCGTATCCCAGTTTTTCCGTGAAGGAAGTGGCGGATGCGCTTAACGTCTTGATCCGATTATACTTCTTGGTTTTGCTGTTGTACCTATATACCTGGTATCCTTTCGTATTACTGGTCTTCTTCCAACTGAGTTTTGCATTCACATAGCTGGACACAGATCCGGTTACATTAGGCGTAGACGGTTTTTTGACAGAAGGATTCCCCGTTACCTCGAAAAGAAATTCGGAAAATTCATCACCCAAACAATATCTTACGATTCCTTCACCTGGAGCGAGTCCTGTTACTTTTCCGTTCTGATCTACTGATACAGTGTTTGGTGTTAGTGTTTCCCAATATCCGCTAGGAGTAATTGACAACAGTTTGTAATCATGATTGGTCTTTTTATTTTTCATTAATAATTTTGGTATATCAGTTTTTCCCACTTTTAATGGTGTATATGCAGGAATACCAGGGTTAAGGCTTCCACGAAAATCGGATTTGATTTTTTGGGTAAAATGTTTTTTTTCGTTTGTATAATTTCCTGAATATGCTTCAAAAGCTCCCCAATCCGTTCCAACCTGGCATGATACAAAATATCGTGTATCTTCTGTATTACAAATGGCAGCTCCGAATCGAATGCAATCTTTATCCGTTAGAATCCCCCAATGCGGAGGAGAATTTTTTAGACTATCAAGGAAGCTCTTAGCATCATAGTGTAAAGCACTTATACACTCCGCGGAAACACCGTATGTCATATTGGTTTCTTGTCCAGTTTCAGGATTTTTATGGGCATAGTATACTGCCACCTCCGGAGCTCTTTTAATAGCCTTCTCCATCATTTTCTGATCAATCTGAACTGGCGGAACGCCAAGTTTTTCTCTCTCAATGTTGAGCAACCGAACAAACTCTTGCGTCTGATCAAGAATAAGTTCGCCTTCGAAATTAATGGTGTACATATCGCCTTCCACGGCTGCAGCCTCCGTATTACTCATCAAGTCATCAATAACAGGAATAGCTTCTTCTGCTGCCGGCATTCCTCCCTCCTCGGAAGCAAACCCGTTCTCCACGGAAGCAGAGTCCGTAAAGTCGAAAGAATCATTCCCCGAACCTGAATCATTGGAGACTTCCGTACCCGACG
>SAMEA3387494__coassemble_2524_pt1 | contig 16011 bp, 10 predicted proteins | sample SAMEA3387494__metabat2_low_PE_043 | metagenome-assembled genome bin SAMEA3387494 (sample SAMEA3387494) | Felis catus | biome: Faeces | place: United Kingdom | collected 2012
CTCTATCATAGTCCTGTTGTCAAGAGTGTGCAGTATTTTTTTTGAGTGCTATAAGCACACGCAAAGCCCGTAAAATAAGGCTTTACCTTGGTTGTCTCTATTATACTTCTGTTTCCACCTTTGGCATAGGTTCCAGCTTGCAGTACAAGACTGACCGCTTCCGGAATGGTCATAAAATATCGAATAATATCCGGATGGGTCACGGTCACCGGTCCGCCTGCTTCGATCTGTTTCTTAAACAGAGGGATCACAGAACCATTGCTTCCCAGTACATTTCCGAAGCGTACCGCTACGAATTCTGTTTCTGCATGGCGAAGAGCCTCTGTGATTGTCTTGTTTTGTACCATATCTTTCATCGTATGGGTAAAGAGCTGCGGGATTTCTCCAGCTTTCTTTTCTTTGATCTTATAATCAAATGCCTGGATGATCATTTCGCAAAGTCGCTTGGATGCTCCCATAATATTGGTGGGGTTGACTGCTTTATCTGTGCTGATCAGTACAAATTTCTTACATCCATGGCACATAGCGGCATAAGCGGTCTTGTAGGTACCAATGGCGTTGTTCTTGATAGCTTCACAGGGACTGTCTTCCATCAGAGGTACGTGTTTATGAGCCGCTGCGTGGTAGACGATTTCCGGACGGTAGGTTTCAAACACCTGGAAAATTTTCCGGCTGTCTCTCACTGAGCCTATGATCGTTTCGATATTCAGATCTGGATATTTTTTCTGAAGCTCCAGGTGGATATCGTAAGCATTGTTCTCATATACATCAAAGATGATCAGCTGTTTCGGTGTATGGGCAGCCAGCTGGCGGCATAGTTCGGAACCGATACTTCCTCCTCCGCCCGTGACCAGAATGACCTTGTTCTGCACATATTGAAAAATTTCTTTCATATTGACCCGGATGGGATCTCTGCCAAGAAGGTCTTCCACAGCCACATTTTTCATTTTGCTGACGGTGACTTCCCCTGTGTAGAGCTGGTACATACCGGGAAGATTTTTCAGTTCACATCCGGTTTCATTACAAATATTCAGGATTTCTCGTTTTTCTGCCGGAGAGGCGCTTGGTATGGTGATATAGATCTTCTGGATATCATATTTCTCGCAGGCTTCTTTTATGTGCGCCCTTCCTCCCACGACGGGAACGCCGTCAATGTAGCGATTCCATTTATTAGGGTTATCGTCAATAAAACATACCACGCGGTCGCCAGTTTCTTTTGCATTTTTCATATCTCTTAAGATCAGCTGTCCGGCTGCTCCGGCTCCCACCAGCATAATGTGTTTTTCGGCAGAAGCTTTTTCGCCTCTTCTTCCTCTAAGGAGAAGGACAAAGCGATAAGCAAACCGTACTCCAAGCGTCATGGTAAATTGCAGCAGTATGCCGAAGAGATAGTAGCCGATGGGCATCCGCATGACGAACAGGCTCATGGCCAGAATGTAGCAGACAGTCGTTATCCCTGTAGCCAATGTCACTCTGCATAGTTCGCTGTAGCTGGCAAAACGCCAGATGCTTTTGTATAAGCGCAGTCCCCCAAATACGAGGATGCAAAAGGCTGCGTAAATAAAAATAAAGCGGTAATATCCTCGGAAATATTCCAAAGGGATTTCCTGAAGCTGGCAATCGAATCGTATCCATAAAGCCACAAAATAAGAAATAACAATGGCAAACACATCATACAGGATCAGCCAGGCAGAGATCACATGCCAGTGCTTGATTCGAAATGCCTCTGTTTTTTGTTTTTCTTTGGTTGATTGAGTCATCCATACTTCCCCTTATCTTCTATGATTGTTTATAATCCGGCAGAAGGTGGTTCTAATGACAAAGAAAAGAGCGGCTATGCCTGCAGCCGCTCCATGAATCGTTGGATATGTCAAGGATTGGCATCATCTGATTCAGATCCCATGACCTGAAAGGGATGGTCTATGCAAGGAAAAACTGCGCTGGTTCCTCCGGCGCTTTCCCGATCCAATCCATTTTGTCTGTTCATTCTTTTTCTCTCCCTCATCATGTACCTGTTCTGCCAGCCAAGCAGATGTTCTTCTTATGTCGAAACATATCTGATTTTGTACTTTATTAGGATACCTTTTCTTTCACTTTCTGTCAATACCCCCCCCCCGGGGTGTTTTTCAGTTATTTTTCTCATTTTCTCCATATTGCACAAATTTGGTTTCCTTTTTTATTTACTTTCTATTTCATACTTATTTTGGAAACCTGCACAGGCAGGAAACAGAGGTTTATCAGATGATAATGCACACCAGTCCTCCTTTGGAATCGTTGACGATCTTTTGCATGGTGTCCTGAAGTTTGCCCTGGCTTTCTTCACTGATGGCAGTCAGTTTATTCCGGATTCCGTCCTGTACCAGTTCCTGGATGGATTTTCCAAAGATATTTGTCTCCCAGATACTTTCTCCCCGCTGGCTGCTTTCCCCGATATAAGTGATCAGATCTTTGGCCTGCTGCTCCGTTCCCACAATCGGTGCAATCTCGGTTTCGATCTCTGCCTTGATCATATGGATAGAGGGGCTTTTGGACTTGATCTTTACGCCAAATTTATTGCCCTGGCGAATCACGGCTGGTTCTTCCATGGTGATGTCGGAAAGTTCTGGGATCACCACACCGTAACCAGTGCCCCGCACAGCCTCCAGGGCAGACTGTACTTTGACATAATTTTCTTTCATGGCTGCCAATTCTTTCATAGTGTGGATCAGTTCATATTCGCTTTCCATGGGGATGCCACTCATTTCACTGAGCATCTGGTAATAGTATTCATCCCGGATCTGGATGCGCACACGGACGATTCCTGTAGCCAGGTTGATTTCTTCCAAATGAGTTTCCTGTACATAGGGACCAGTCAGGTTTAGAGTTTCTTTTTTGATGTCCCGGATATGGGTGAGTTGCTTCATATATGCTTTGATCTGGGTGAGGATTTCCTGTTTCAACTGATGGTTCATGGGCAGCATTTCCACCCACTTGGGGATAAAAAATTGGATCTCGCTTACTGGAAATTCGTACAGGATATGTTCCAGAATACGACTGACGTCCTCCTGGCGAAGTTGCTCACAATTGGCGGTTAACGTGGTGACCTGATATTTTTCTTTCAGCTCTCTGGCCAGTTTGCGGGCATCTTCTCCATAGGGAGCCTGGGAATTGATCAGCAGCAAAAAGGGCTTCCCCTGTTTTTTTAATTCGTCGATGGTCTGGGCTTCGGCTTCCAGGAAGTTTTCTCTTGGCAATTCCCCGAAACTTCCATCGCTGGTGATCACGAGGCCAATGGTAGCGTGTTCCTGGATTACCTTACGGGTCCCCACCTGCGCCGCCTGGTGAAAGGGGATGGCTTTTTCAAACCAGGGCGTTTTTACCATCCGTTCTTTGCCCTCTTCCACATGGCCTGCGGCATCTTTCACCAGAAAGCCCACGCAGTCAATGAGTTTGACGTTTACTTTTTCTTCTCCACCCAAAAGAACGGGGACGGCTTCCTTAGGAATAAATTTGGGTTCCACAGTGGTGATCAGTTTTCCGGAGCCGCTCAAAGGCAACTGATCCCGTACTTCTGAGCGTTTCTTTTCTTCCATGCCAGGCAGAGCTACCAGTTCCATGAATCTGCGGATAAAAGTGGATTTTCCAGTACGGACAGGGCCTACAACACCTATGTATATCTCACCGCCGGTACGTGCCTGGATATCTCGGTAAATCTGAAAATTCTCCATAAAAATGCCCCCTTACATATGAACTCAATGTCCTGTTTCAAAGCTCTCACATCTCTTAGATACGTATCGTTTTCCACATCTGTCCAGAACTCACTTGCGCGTCCTGACACGGGATTCGATTCCTCCATCTGATATATATGCAGGAAAAACAGGATTTATTCGGGGAGTGTGGATCTGTTTTGATGATCCGGCCAGGAACAGCCGATATCACGTTACTTTTGGAAATTGGTTCAGAACATTTTGGGCTTTACATCATTTGATAGGGATGTTACAATAGAAAAAAGCATATTTTTCTTATATTCTATTACCCTTTTCTGGGTTCTTATATTCTATGGACAGACACTCTGTCCCATTTCAGAAAATTCATGCTTAATCCCCTATTTTTTTACAGCAGGAGTTTTCTGAAACAAAGAAATCTCCTGACATCTTGCAAAGGAGGTTTTTATGACAAATGCAAAGGACAAAAAAGATCTCCTGCAGTGGCACCCGGCTTTTTATGCTGGGCTGCAGGTGGAATTAAAAGATGATGCTTCTAATCTGATCTTTGAGAACGAGCATCAGCTCGGAACCAAACCAAAGGCGATGGATATTCTTGTGATCAAACGCAGGAAGGAGCTTCCCGTTCATAAGAACATCGGGAGGATTTTTCGCAGATACAACATCATTGAATACAAAAGCCCGGTGGATTACCTGAGCATCGATGATTTTTATAAGGTATATGGATATGCCTGCTTTTACAAGTCAGACAGCAGCCTGGAGGATCAAATTCCCATTGATGAGATCACCATTTCCCTGATGTGTTCCCACTACCCGCGAAAACTGTTCCTATACTTGGAACTAAACTGTGGTTATCAGATCCAGAAGATAGAAGACGGGATTTATTACATTATTGGTGACAGGTTTCCCATACAGATTGTATGCCTTAACCAACTCTCAGAAAATGAGAACCTGTGGCTGAAGTGTCTCACCAGTCGTCTGGATAGAGTGGAAACTGCAGAACATTTATTAAAGGAATATAAAAACCACATCAACAATCGACTATACCAGTCGGTAATGAACATGATTGTAAGAACAAATGAAAATAAATTCAAGGAGGTTGAAGATATGTGTGAAGCATTAGACAAAATTTATTTGGAAAGACACGGAAAAGAGCTGGAAGCTGCTATTCAGGCTCGAATTCAAGCTGGAATTCAGGCTGGAATGGAAACTCGAATTCAGGATGCTATAAAAAAGGGTCTATTAGAAGGTGAACGCAAAGGCTTTATGAAAAGCCAGCAGGTTGAGGAACAGTTTACCAAGTTGATTGAAGCCCTTTTTCAGAACAACCGTCAGGAGGATGTTTTGAAAGCATCGAAGGATAAGAATTACCGTCAGAAACTACTGGAAGAATTCAAACTGTGAACTTCTAAATAAAAACGCTCCCAGGGAACTGATGTTTTCGCATCATCCCATGGGAGCGTTTTTTATTCTAAAAGAATCTTATAAAATGGGGGTCTGTTTTAAAAAATAAGGCATTTATTTTTCACCTGGCATTTTCCAGCCATGGTGATCTGTATGAAGGAGTTCGTGGGATTTATGGGAAAGAGGCGCGCCGAAAAAGTCTTCGTAACACTTCAGTACCGATGGATTTTCGTGGGAGAATCGAAGGTCATTTACCTGATCCAGGCCATAGAGAACCTCTCCTCTTTCTCCTGCCAGTTCTTTTCCGTCATGAATAGGCTGGCCGCCGCCACCTACGCAGCCGCCGGGACAGCTCATGATTTCTACAAAATCATAGGATACGGTTCCTTTTTTCAGAGCTTCCATTAGTTTTCTGGTGTTTCCAAGACCGCTGGCTACTGCGACACGCAGAGGGGTTCCTGCCAGATCAAAGGTCGCTTCCTTCCATCCCTCTAATCCCCGTACATCCTGAAAGGCATCCGGATGGGGATTGGAGCCGGTTACCAGATAGTAAGCGCTTCGAAGCGCGGCTTCCATAACGCCTCCGGTGGCGCCAAAGATAACTGCTGCGCCGGTTCCCACACCAAGGGGCGTATCAAATTCTTCTTCCTCAAGTCCTGGTACGTCAATATGCTCTGCCCGGATCATCCGGTCCACTTCTCTTGTGGTAAGTACCACATCCACATCCTGATCTGTACCTGCATCCTTCATTGTCGGAAGGGCGCATTCCTGTTTTTTGGCCAGACAAGGCATAATGGAGACGCAGAAGATTCTTTCCGGATCTACGCCCAGCAGCTCTGCGTAATAACTTTTTGTTACGGCGCCAAACATTTGCTGGGGAGATTTGGCTGTGGAAAGCTGATCTGTCATTTCCGGATACTGAGACTTTATGAAGCGCACCCATCCGGGACAGCAGGAGGTAAACATGGGGAATTTATGCTGTTCCTTGTGTTTCAGTCGTTCCAGGAATTCGCTTCCCTCCTCCATAATGGTTAAATCTGCCGAAAAGTTTGTATCAAAGATATAGTCAAAGCCCATTTTTCTCATGGCACTTACAAGACGCTTCACGGAAGCAAACTCCCGGGAAACCCCAAAGGGCTCGCCCCAGGCTGCCCGAATGGAGGGAGCAATCTGAACCACAGTGATTTTGTCCGGATCGGCAAGGGCCCGGAAAACCTTAGGGGTATCGTCTCTTTCCCGGAGGGCTCCCACAGGACAGTGGGTGATGCACTGACCGCAAAGAGCGCAGTCGCTTTCTTCCAGAATGCGGTTGCCGGATACGTCCACCGTTGTACGGGAACCGGTGTTGGACAGATCCCAGATGTGCATTCCCTGTACCTTATCGCAGATCTGAATACAGCGCATACATTTGATACATTTTTCGTAATTTCGCAGCAGCGGGAAGTTTTTTGTCCAACGGCTGTGGAATAATTTTTTCTCATAGGGTACCCGGATAACGCCCAGATCATTGGCCAGCTTCTGCAGGGAACAGTTTCCGCTTCGTACGCAGGTGGGACAATTGCAGTCATGCTGGGAAAGAATCAGCCGCACATTGGTCATTCTGGCCCGACGTACCTTTGGGCTGTTGGTCTGTATTTCCATTCCCTCTTCCACCACGTTGTTGCAGGCAGTGATCAGACGTTCTTTGCCTTTTAATTCCGCAAGACAGACTCGGCAGGCGCCAATGTCATTGATGTCCTTGAGGTAACAGAGGGTGGGGATTTCTATTCCATGGCTTCTGGCTGCATCCAGAATGGTGGTTCCTTTTAAAACCTGAATTTCTTTTCCATCAATTCTTAAGTTTACCATCTCTCAATTCTACCTCCTTTAAAACTTCCAAAACCAAAATGATCGCATCTTAGGCAACGAGACGCTTCCTGACATGCTTCCTGGTGGGTCATTCCAGTTTCAATCAGTGCGAAATCCTTCTTCCTTTCCGTAGCGTTTCGTTCCTTCAGGTTGACTCTTCCACAGGGAATTCGATCGTGAAGACGAATCTTGGGAATCTCCACATTCACTTCAATGGGATGATGGAAGCCCAGATACTCGTCAATGTTGGCTGCTGCCACTTTTCCTGCTGCAATGGCCCGGATGACTGTGGCAGGTCCGGTCACACAGTCCCCTCCGGCAAAGACGCCTGGAATATCCTGGATTCCGCTCCAGTTCAGCGCATCAACCACTCCACGTTTGATGGGAATTCCGCTTTCTTCCAGCGCTTTTGTTTCAATGCCCTGTCCAATGGCAACAATGATCCAGTCACAGGACAAACGTTTCAGCTCCTCTTTTGCCTGGACTGGAGCCGGACGTCCTTTTTTGACTGCTCCAATGATCTGAGGCTGTACCCAGAGGGCGCAGGCTTTGTTGTTTTCGTCGTGTTCGATTTTTACCGGAGCCATCAGTTCCATTACCTGACAACCTTCTGCAATGGCGCCTTCCACCTCTTCCGGAAGAGCGGTCATGTCTGCAATTCTTCTTCGATATACAATGCGGACCTTTTCTGCCCCAAGGCGAATGGCAGAGCGGGCCACATCCATGGCTACATTTCCCCCGCCAATGACAATCACATCTTCTCCCTGGAAGGAAAGGGGTTCCTGGTCTCCGATTTTGCGAAGCATTTCCACCGCTGAGGTTACTCCTTCGGCTTCTTCTCCCTGAATTCCAATCTTTTTATCTGTGTGAGCACCAATGGCAATGTAAACGGCGTCATACTCCTGTTTCAGCGCTTCTACAGTCAGGCTTTTGCCTACGGAAACACCGGTTTTTACTTCTACACCATTGGAAAGAAGGGTTTGGATCTCGCTGTCAAGAAGTTCTTTGGGAAGGCGGTAATTGGGAATACCGTAGCGAAGCATACCTCCTAAATGGTTTCTCTGTTCATAAATGGTTACCCCATGTCCCATAAGGGAAAGGTAATAGGCTGCGCTGATTCCTCCGGGGCCTCCGCCGATTACCGCTACTTTTTTACCGGTAGCTTCTGCTGGCGCCGGAATGGGAACATCTCCTGCATGCTCTGCTGCGTAGCGTTTCAATCCGCGGATATTGATGGCATCATCCAGCATATTTCTCCGGCATCTGGCCTCGCATGGATGCTCACAGATGAGGGCGCAGGCGGTTACCAGAGGGTTATCTTTCCGGATCAGACGTACGGCATCTTCATAGCGTTCTTCTGCAATCAGAGCAATGTATCCAGGAATATCCACATTTGCAGGACAAAGAGCCACACAGGGAACCGGCTGGTTCAGACTGCTGATGCAGCGTCCTTTTGTAATATGTTCCACATAATCGTCACGAAATCCCCGTACTCCCTTCAGAACCATTTCCGCAGCTTCGTAGCCAATGGCGCAGTCTGCAGACCGGGCAATGTCTTCTGCTGTTTCCTCAATAAGGTCAATGGTCTCTAAGTTGGCTTTTCCTTCCAGCACATCCTCAAGGAGACTTTGTAAAGCGCCAAGACCAATCCGGCAGGGCACACACTTTCCGCAGCTCTGGGCATGACAGACCTTCAGAAAGGATGCCGCAAGATCTACCGGACAAAGGCCGGGAGGGCTTGCAATGATTCTTCCCTCCAAATCCTTATACAATTCTTCTACGGTGGTCTGAGCCTGGTTTCGGGTCAAAATACTGAGTCTGCTCATGGAATATTCCTCCTCTCGCGCATATCCCGATTTCCCCTCCGGGATAACAAAAATATTTAGGTAAGCTAAAATAGTTTTAGTCTTTAAACAAAAAGAAAAGACAGAGAAACAGGCATTTATTGACCGGTCCCGTCTGTCTTTTCTTATTTATTTTTAGTATACCTAATTATTTTTGCAAATGCAAGAAAAAGTTGTAAACTCGTCCATATTCACAGAGATTCCTATGTTATTTTTGACAATATGCACAATTTTTCTCTTTTTCTTAATAGAAATCATTGTGAAGGAGTTCGTGTTCCTTGCCCTTGAGAAGTCCCTCATAAAGTTCCATTACCAATGGATTTTCGTCAGATTTCTTGATGATCATGGTGCTGTCCGCATTGTACAGACCCTTCGCTCTGGCTGCCTTGGTACGGTTGCCGGCTCTGGTGGGCTGTCCGCCGCCCATGATACATCCGCGTCTGCAGGCCATTACTTCGATGAGGTGATATTCTGCTTCTCCGTTCTTCACACGATCCATCACAATCCTTGCATTGGCCAGACCGCTGACTACGCAGATTTTCACATCCATTCCATTGTATGGAACAGAGAATTCCTTGATGCCTTCTTCTCCACGTACTCCACATTCTGCGATTTCCCGCATAGCTTCCTTGGTATGAACCGGAGCAAGACGGCGAAGCACTGCTTCTGTTACACCGCCAGTCACACCGAAGATCACACCGCCGCCGGAACCAAAGCCAAATGGCATATCGCAGGCTTCTGGATCGAGAGCTGCAAAATCGATTCCGAAGTTGTCGATCATACGGATCAGCTCTGTGGTTGTGATTACGATATCCGTATCCTGTTCGCCCTGTGTGAAGCTGTTCGGACGAATCGCTTCTGCTTTCTTCGCAGTACATGGCATGATGGAAACCATAATGGTCTTCTTTCCCTGGGCATGTTCCGGATCACGGAAGTATTCCTTAATCACGGCGGACATCATACCCTGCGGGGAACGACAGGTAGAGATATTTGGAATAAAGTCTTTATACTGGTCTGTCACAAATTTTACCCAGGCCGGACAACAGGAGGTCAGAAGCGGAAGGTTTTCTCCCTTTTCTACTCTCTTTAAAAATTCAGCGGATTCTTCCATGATCGTAAGGTCAGCGCTGAAGGTAGTATCATACACTTCATCAAATCCCATACGATGCAGAGCGTTGACGATCTTGCCCATCACGCTTCTGCCTTTCTGTAAGCCATAATGGTCGCCCACTGCCACACGTACAGACGGCGCGATCTGTGCGACTACACGTACCGACGGATCAGCAATGGCTTCCCAGACCTCATCCATATGGGTACGGATGGAAATGGCGCCAGTAGGACAGAATACACGGCACTGTCCGCAGTTGACACAGTTGGTTTCTGCAATCTTTTTGTTAAAGGCCGGCATAACCATAGCGTCCGTTCCACGATAAGCAAAGCCCAAAGCGCCGATGCCCTGAAGTTCTTCACAGGCGCGGACACAGTCGCCGCAGAGAATACATTTATTCGGGTCACGGATGATAGATGGAGAACTGTCATCAATCTCCCGAACCTCTCTTGTGTTTTCGAAGCGGATGTCTCTGACACCAAGACGGTGTGCCAGTTCCTGCAGGATACACTCTCCACTCTTGATACAGGTGGTACAGTCACGGCAGTGGGCTGCCAGAAGCAGTTCCACGATCAGCTTTCTGTATTTTTTGATTCTTCCGGAATTGGTGTAGATTACCATTCCGTCTCTTGGTTCCTCTGAACAGGAGGCAAAAGTTCTGCCCCGGTCATCTTCTACTGTACAAAGACGGCATGCACCGAAGGTGGACACTTCCGAATGGTAACACAGGGTCGGAATGTTGATGCCTGCGTTACGGATCACTGTCAGGACATTTTTTTCATCGGTAAATTCGACTTTTCTGCCGTCAATCGTCATAAATCCCATAGTATATCCTCCCTTCTATGCTTCCACGTAGATTGCATCAAAGTTACAGTTGTCTTTACATGCGCCGCACTTGATACAAAGCTCGTTGTTGATGGTATATGGGTGTTTGATCTTTCCGGTAATTGCGCCTGCCGGACAGTTCTTCGCACATTTGCCGCAGCCGATACAGAATTCCGGATTAATATGGAACTGACGAAGGGCAGTACATACCTTGGCGCGGCATTTCTTATCGCGGATGTGCTCCTCATATTCACTGCGGAAGCGTTTCAGGGTACTGATAACCGGAAGGGGCGCGCTCTTGCCCAGTCCGCAGAGAGCCATGCTCTGTACCATGGTGGCAAGCTCTTCCAGCTGATCCAGGTCAGACATTTCGCCCTTTCCTTCTACGATCCGTTCCAGAATCTCCAGCATTCTCTTGGTTCCTTCACGGCAAGGTACACATTTACCGCAGCTTTCTCTCTGGGTAAAGCTCATGAAGAATCTTGCTACTTCAACCATACAGGTATTCTCGTCCATAACAACCAGACCGCCGGAGCCCATGATCGCATCCAGCTTCTTCACAGAGTCGAAATCCAGCGGCTGATCCAGCTGGTCATCAATAAGACATCCGCCGGAAGGACCGCCGATCTGTACGCCCTTAAAGGCAGCGCCGCTCTTCAGACCGCCGCCGATATCGTAAATGATGTGGCGAAGGGTGGTTCCCATAGGCACTTCAATCAAACCGGTATTTTCGATGGAGCCGGTAAGGGAGAAGGTCTTGGTTCCCGGGCTTCCTTCTGTTCCAATGGTGCGGAACCAGTCTGCGCCCTGAAGGATGATCTTCGGCACGTTTGCATAGGTTTCTACGTTATTGAGAACCGTTGGTTTTTCCCAAAGGCCTTTTTCTACCGTACGAGGAGGTTTTACTCGCGGCATACCACGGTTACCCTCGATGGACGCAGTCAGTGCGGAACCTTCGCCGCAGACAAATGCGCCGGCGCCCCGGTTGATATGTAAGTGAAAATTCACACCGGAACCAAGGATGTTGTCTCCAAGGAGACCATAGGCTTCTGCCTGTTCCATAGCCATACGAAGACGCGCTACAGAAAGAGGATACTCTGCACGTACATAAATGTATCCGTTCTCTGCGCCTACTGCATATGCAGCAATGATCATACCTTCGATCATCTTATACGGATCGCCTTCCATAACGGAACCGTCCATAAATGCGCCAGGGTCACCCTCGTCACCGTTACATACCACATAGCGTACTTTTTCCTTCTGGCGGGCTACCTGACCCCATTTCTTACCAGCGGGGAAACCTGCGCCGCCACGTCCGCGAAGGCCGGATTTGGTTACTTCTTCAATGACTGTTTCCGGAGTCATGTCAAAAAGAGCTTTGGCAAGAGCCTGGAAACCGCCTACGGCAATGTATTCGTCAATGGATTCGGAATCAATCTTTCCGCAGTTTTCCAGAACGATTCTGGTCTGCTGATTCAGGAAAGGAATATCATCGGGATGAGGACAGACCGTATCGTTGCTTCGATAAAACAGCCGTTCCACCGGCTGGCCGCCAAGAACGGTTCTGTTTACGATTTCCTTACAGTCTTCTACCTGTACATGTACATACTGATAATCGTAAGGCTCCACTCTCATCAGAGGTCCCAGTTCGCAAAGACCCTGACATCCGGTCTTGATTACGCCCAGATGGGGAAGATCCTTCTGCATTTCAATCTGTACGCCGTCCACATCACTGCAGAGCTTCACCATTTCATCATAAATTTTCTGCGCGCCGGAAGCCATACAGCCAGTACCGGAACAGATCAGAACTCGGCAGGTATAGGATGCAAGATTTTTCTTAATTTCTTCCTGTTTTTTATTCAGATCTTCTTTACAAGCAATACTCATTTATTCTCACCTCGCAGTTCTTCGATCAGCTCAACGGCTTTTTCCGGAGTCATTTTTGGGTGTACTTCATCATTCACAGTCAGTGTGGGCGCTAATCCGCATGCACCCAGACAGGAAACTGTTTCTACAGTAAACAGCATATCATCTGTGGTATGCTTCTTATGGCTGAGACCAAGCTCCTTCATCATGGCTTCCTTCACTGGCATGGACTTTCTCACGTGGCAGGCTGTTCCATCGCAAACCTTGATGATATACTTACCCTTCGGCTCAAATGAGAAGTTCTCATAAAATGTAGCTACACTGAATGCCTTCGCTTCTGTTACTCCGATCTCGTCGGCCACATAGGTAAGAAGCTCTCCCGGCAGGTAACGGTATTCTGCCTGGATGTCCTGCATGATGGGAATCAGCGATGCGGCCTTACGACCATAATACGCAATGATCTCATCTGCCTTTTTGTAATAAGACTGGTCTAACATTCGTTTCCCTCCTTGTTGTAAAATTGAACAATTGCTGTCCGATTATTGTTCTTCCTTCCAGCACAGCAATCATGGTTCTACTGCACATAATTCACTTTATTCGTGATTTTTAACATATGTTGTATTTACAATTATACAGGAAAACGTCATTTTTCACAAGACATATCTTGCTGTTTTTTTATGTTTTCAGCCACAAAAAACCGCATAAAATCAGGGTTTTCTGCGATTGTACAGAAAAAAATACAATGACATTTCCAAGACAATCCTGTCAAGAAAAAAACGTTGATTTTTATTGATTTTTTCGCTATGATGTTGAAGGAAAACAACTATGATTTTCGCATGGCTGGCTGGATTTTTGGCCCAAACCCTCTGCTTAAATCCTGAATTTACCTTATATGAGCAATAAAAAAGGAGTAGAAAACTATGAGAAATCTGGATACACCGGTGAAGGAAATCCGCCGGAAAATTTTTACGGAAATTGCCAAAATCGGCTTTCAGTCCACAGACGAAACGCTGATCCATGACATTGAAGCGATTCCTTATAATATCGTAGAAGAAAAGGCGAAATACAGAGACAGTATTTATCGGGAGCGTGCCGTTGCCAGCGAGCGTGTGCGTCTTGCCATGGGTCTTTCTCTTCGTCCTGAGAATCGTTCCGTCCATTTGACAGATGGTGTGGAGGCCAGCAATATTGATGAAAAATACTACGAACCGCCTCTGATGCAGGTAATCCCTTCTGCCTGTGCAGCCTGCGCTCCTAACAAATATGAAGTCAGCAATATGTGTAAGGGCTGTGTGGCTCACCCCTGTATGCAGGTCTGTCCCAAGGGAGCAATCTCCATGGTCAACGGGAAATCCCATATTGACCAGAGCAAATGCATCAAATGCGGCAAATGCAAGTCCGTATGTCCCTACGATGCCATTGCCCATAAGGAACGCCCCTGTGAGCGCGCCTGCGGTGTAAAAGCCATTTCCAGCGATGATCAGGGTCGCGCTACCATTCTCACAGACAAGTGCGTTTCCTGCGGCATGTGTATGGTCAGCTGTCCCTTCGGCGCCATCTCTGACAAATCCCAGATCTTCCAGCTGGCGCATGCCCTCCGGGAAGGTATGGAGATCGTTGCTGAGGTAGCCCCTGCTTACATCAGCCAGTTCGGGGAAGAGGTAACTCCCAGAAAGTTCAAAACCGCCCTGGAAGTGCTTGGTTTCTCTGACGTATATGAAGTGGCCCTTGGCGCAGATATCGGCGCTGTATCTGAGGCTCATCACTACGCCAAAGAGGTAGCAACCGGAAATATTCCCTTCCTTCTGACCTCCTGCTGTCCTTCCTGGTCTGAAATGGCCAAGAAGTATTTCCCGGATATGATCAGCAATATCTCCCAGGAACTGACGCCTATGGTGGCCACAGCCCGCATGATCAAAAAAGAACATCCCAATGCGAAGGTGGTATTTATCGGACCATGTGCATCCAAGAAACTGGAAGCAATGCGTACCACAGTGCGAAGTGATGTGGATTTTGTAGTGACTTTTGAAGAACTTTGGGCGATGTTTGATGCCAAAGAGATCGATCCGGCATCTTTTGAAGGGGAATCCTCTCTTCATGATGCGACTGCCGCCGGACGCGGTTATGCGGTAGCAGGAGGTGTGGCCGGAGCGGTCGAAGCCTGCTTAAAAGAATATTATCCGGACGTCCCTGTTCATATTGAACATGCAGAGACCCTCGCGGAATGCAAGAAGGTACTAACCCTTGCAAAAGCCGGGAAGCTCAAAGGCTGTATGATCGAAGGTATGGCCTGCCCTGGCGGCTGTATGGGTGGAGCAGGAACCAATACTCCATTCTCCAAATCCTCTAAGGAGCTGAAGAAGTTCGTAGCTGCTTCCAGTAAGAAGCTGCCACCTAAGGAGCTGGGAGAAATTGAGCTGAAGTAAGTTTTTGTGGTGGTGAATTTTTGATTTATAACTCGTAAATTTCAGGTTAAACACTCGCAAAATCAAAGAACCAGATACAGATACCTTATAAAGTATGTGCATCTGGTTCTTTTTATTTCTTTTGATGGAGAAGGCTTCCTACCGAAATTCTTTATCAAGTGTTTTCTTTATATCATCTCGTAAATCGTCGGCTCTATATCCATGATAAATAATATCCTGTTCATTCTGAAATGCGTAATAGCGATCATCTTTCTTCGCATATAGTCTGCCTTTTATGTATATCGCCTTATTCAGAAGTTCTTGGGCTTCTTTATCTGGCAAATCCATTCTACTTCCAACTTTTCCTTTTCCGTAATAATTTTCTCTGTCAGATTTATGTTTTTTGTCATTTGCACAGAATCTTCTTAATCCTAATTCTCTCCTATAGTATTCTATGTGTTCATCCTTTGAGATATTTCGCATTTCTTGCTCACCCTGTTCTGTAGTTACCTTTATTACAGGTGAATCAAATACAGAATTTGATAATAGACTGATCAAAAAATCTTGCACACTTTGCAAATTAACTGATGTTTTCTTTCCATTAATCTTACATGCAGATTCTTCTGTTTTATACGTTCCTTTATTCGTCAAAATACTAAGAAGAAGAGTCCTTTCTTCTCTTTCCTTAAACTCCTGTAACAATTGAATCAGTTTGTAATCAGGCGCAATTTCAATTTGACCGTCAATTACTCCAGTTTTCATTTCGTGGATATTTGTAACTTCCTCCTTTTGAATTCTCTTACAAATATCCAAAAACTGATGCATATGGTTCATTGCTGATTCTATCGTCTGAAAACAATCTTGAAAAGATACATCATTTATAACAGCAATCATTTTTACCACCTTACAGCAACTCTAAAAGAGCATTATCCCACTCATCAAAAAAGCCTTCCGGCCACTGATCCAAACGACCATTCTTATCTAACACAGGACAAGTTACTCTATGC
>SAMEA3387494__coassemble_2528_pt1 | contig 15971 bp, 17 predicted proteins | sample SAMEA3387494__metabat2_low_PE_043 | metagenome-assembled genome bin SAMEA3387494 (sample SAMEA3387494) | Felis catus | biome: Faeces | place: United Kingdom | collected 2012
AGCACCACCAATACGTGCCCCCAGCAGTAAAAGGAGTGCAAAAGGCTCATAGCTGCAGATTTCTCATCCAAAGGAAGCGCCTGGACAATGGGGCTGACCAGTACCTCAATCAGCCCGCCACCCACAGCATATACCGTGATTGCTGCCAGGAGTCCCACATATGGGCTGAACAGCAGTTCCGGCAGAACCGATAATCCCACCAGTCCTGCCGCACAGCAAATATGAGCCAGCAAAATCGCACGTTTGTAGCCAATCTTCTCCACATACCGAGCCGCCAGAATATCGATCACCATCTGGACCACAAAATTGTACGTAACCAGAAAACCGATCTGGCCAACGGTAATCTGATATTCTTTCTGAAATGTGACAAAGAGAAGAGGCGCCAGATTATTGATAATCGCCTGAGTCACATATCCAAGATAACTTGCATATAATGTTCTTTTATAATTCTGATTCATATGTTTTAATATACCTGTTCATAAGTTTCAAATAAATCTCCGGAATAGAAGATCAGCCCGTCATTGGAATAAATTAAACGTTCCTCTCCCCTTTTTCCATCTTTGACGTTCACATCACACTGACGATAAGTACGTCCTTCCTCTTTTGGGAACATGCCGTCTGTATTTTCATACACATCTCCCCCGATTGCCTTATCCTTTGCGATTTCTCCCAGATTATCCTCTGACTCACGATAACCCAGATCCTTAGCCTCCTGCAAGGTGATATAGTTTGAAGGAAGGTGTCCATACGTATGAAGATACACTGCCACATCCTGCTTTTCGGTGTAAATGCCATCCTCATCCAGCTGATTTTTGGTATTTTCCTCTTCCTTGGAATCTTCCTGGATTTCTCCCAAAGCCTCCAGTTCCTCTTCATCCAGAACAGACATTTCTTCATCTCCCTGGTTTACATTTTCCATATCCTCCAGTTCCCCTTCCTCTAAGGGCTGCAGTTCTTCTTCAAAAATTTCCTTATCCTCAATGGTAGGCTCTTTTTCCTTACAGGCTGTCATGCCCATGGAAAGAGCCAGAACTCCTACCATTGCCAGCAGTAAATATCTTTTTTTCATAAACACAATTCTCCTTTTCTGCTGCCTTTCCATACGCTTCTTCCTGGCTTTCTGTCAAATCCGCTTCTTACAGATTTTCCTTCAGTTTCTGTGCCAGTGTACGGATTTCTTCCAGAATATCCTCCCTCTGTTCCACCGGAACCTGATCGGTTCGATTCACATACACGGTTCCCAGACTCTTGCATCCCATCTGTTCCAAAAGCATGGAAGCTGTACTCTCTGCCTTTTCTCTTGGACCAATGCTTCCCGCAGTAAGAAGGATGGCTCCTGTTTTTTTCTTGGGAACCGGATCTTCTTTCCGCAAATATCTGGCGCTGAAGTAGGTCTGAAGACGACTCAGGATTGCCAGCAGCATTCCTGTCAGTTCCTCAAAATAAATGGGAGAAGCGATCACAATATGGTCACACTCCTGAATATAAGAAAAAACTTCCTGCATTTCGTCTTTTACTGCACACCCCTCCCTGGTAAAACACCAGCGACAGTCCACACAAGGACGAATATTGGCGGTATAGGCATCTACTACCTTGATTTCTCCGCCTAACTCCTGACTTAATTCCTGGATCAGCTTTTTGGTCTCTCCTTTTTTCCTGGGAGAACCATTAAAAATCAGTGTTTTCACTGTTTTTCCTCCTTTATCTGTTCTTCAAACTTTTCTCTTAAAATAGAAATTTCTCTTGTCCACCCTTCATCATCATTGGGAGTTTCCAAAATAAAGGGAATTCCGGAAAGATCCGGGTGACAGATTACACGTACCAGTGCCTCCAGACCGATTTCTCCTTCTCCAATTCTGGCATGCCGATCCTTACGGCTGCCCAGTCCATTCATACTGTCATTGAGATGGATCGCCTTTAGGTGTTCCAGACCAATGACCTGGTCAAATTCCTTCAACACACCATCCAGATCGTGAACAATATCGTAGCCTCCATCCCATACGTGACAGGTATCCAGACAAATACCCAATTTTTCCTTATGATTTGTCAGATCCATGATCGAACGCAGTTCCTCAAAGGTTGCGCCCACCTCAGAGCCCTTACCTGCCATGGTTTCCAGAAGCACTGTGGTAGACTGCTCAGGGGTAAGAACCTGGTTGAGAATTTCCGCGATCTTCTGGATTCCGGTTTCACTTCCCTGACCTACGTGACTGCCTGGGTGAAAATTATAGTAATTTCCCGGTGTATATTCCATTCTTCTCAGATCATCGGCCATGATCTCTCTGGCAAAATCACGGAGATTTTCCTTCGCAGCACAGGCGTTCATAGTATAGGGAGCATGGGCCACGATTTTTCCAAACTGATGATCCCGGGCCAGTGTTAAATAATTCTCCACATCCTTGGGGTCTATTTCTTTGGCGCGGCCGCCTCTTGGATTTCTGGTAAAAAAGGCAAAGGTATTTCCGCCATTTTTTATCATCTGACGTCCCATCGCCGCATACCCTTTGGATGAACTGGCATGGTTTCCGATATATAACATAGATATTCCTCTCTTTTCCTTTGTAAAATCTTATTCATTATAACAAAAATAAAACATGGTGAAAAGACTTAGATATTGACGAAATTGTGAAAACTCTCTATACTTTTTTATAGGAATTTATAAACGAAGGAGAACCAAATGGCGAAAAAAAACCAAAGAAAAAAGAAAAGTATTTATCAAAAATCCCGCTATTATCAGCAAAAACGTAAGAGATTTCTTCTGATCTGCGGTATCCTGCTTCCTCTTTTGCTGTTGCTTCTTGTGATCTTTGCAGTCCGTTCCTGTTCACACAGAACGCCCTCCACTCAACCGGCTCCAAAAGAAGCGGATACACAGACAGCCGTTTCTGACAAAGAAGACAAAAAAGAAGCCGATACCGTGAAAGAACCCATTTCCCTCACGGTAAGTGTTGTGGGTGACTGCACCCTGGGAACAGACGAAAGCTTTGATTACAGCACCAGCTTAAATGCCTATTTCGACAGCTATGGAAAAGATTATTTTCTTCAAAATGTCAAGGACATCTTTTCCAAAGACGATCTGACCATTGCAAATATGGAAGGCACTCTCACTGAACTGGATACCAGAGAAGAAAAAACCTTTGCATTTAAGGCGCCTCCTTCTTTTGCCGGCATTTTGTCCAGCGGTTCTGTGGAAGCCGTCAACATGGCCAACAATCACAGTCATGACTATGGCGACCAAAGCTACGCAGACACACTTGCGGCTCTGGATCAGGAAAAAATCGTTCACTTCGGTTATGAGGAAACAGCCGTTATGGAAATCCAGGGCATCAAAGTAGGACTGGTGGGTATCTATGAATTGAAGGATCATCTGGAACGCACCCAGCAGGTAAAGGATAACATTGCCAAAGTCAAAAAAGAAGGAGCCCAATTAGTCATTGTGATCTTCCACTGGGGCAATGAAAAAGAAACGGTGCCTGACAGCAATCAGATGTCTCTGGGACGTCTGGCTATTGACGAAGGCGCTGACCTGGTCTGCGGCCATCATCCTCATGTTTTGCAGGGAATCGAAACCTATAAGGGCAAAAACATTGTATACAGCCTTGGCAATTTCTGCTTTGGAGGAAATTCCTATCCCAGCGATATGGATACTATGATTTTCCAGCAGACCTTTACCATCGATGAAAATGGCGTCAAAGGAGACAATGTGACCAATCTCATTCCCTGCTCCATTTCTTCTGACTATGGATACAACAATTATCAGCCTACACCTGCCCAGGGAGAAGAGGCGGATCGGATTCTCCAAAAGATTCAGGAGCGAAGTTCCTGGATTCCTGCTCCATAAAATCATAAGCATTGCTTTATTACTCGCAGTTATTTTGAATCTTACACAAAACATAAGAAATAGCCGTCCTACCCTGAGAAAGTAAACGGCTATTTCTTAGTTCTTTATTTCCGCCAGAGTGAGTGGAGTACACTCACCTTCCGGCTGTCTTGTTAAATATATTATACGTCATCCTTGATTATTTGTCGAATACCAGGAAAGGCAGTCTGTCGTTAAATCGATCAGGGAGTTTTACTACTCTCTGGTTGTCTTAATTTATATTCCATTTAAAATGTTACAGGTGTAATATTTTGCTTCTATTCCAAGAACATGGCATCCCCAAAGGAAAAGAAACGATACCGCTCTTTCACCGCCTCTTCATAGGCATGTATAATATTCTCTTTTCCAGCAAGTGCGGAAACCAGCATCAGAAGCGTGGATTCCGGTAAATGGAAATTGGTGATCAGTCCATCGATCATTTTGAAGTGGTAGCCCGGATAAATAAAGATTTCTGTCCAGCCGCTTCCGGCACGAAGAATGCCATCTTCTCCAGTTGCTGATTCCAGAGTACGGCAGCTTGTGGTACCTACAGAGATTACCCTGCCTCCCTGCGCCTTTGTGTCGTTGATCAGTTTCGCCTGGTCTTCCTCCACCACATAAAATTCCGAATGCATATGATGCTGTTCCACATCATCTACCTTCACCGGGCGGAAGGTTCCAAGTCCCACATGAAGGGTGACGTGCGCAATCTTTACACCTTTTTTCTGTACGGCCTCCAACAATTCCTTGGTAAAATGAAGACCTGCTGTGGGCGCTGCGGCAGAACCTTCATTTTTTGCGTATACCGTCTGATAACGGTTTTTATCTTCCAGCTTATGGGTAATATAAGGCGGAAGTGGCATTTCTCCCAACTGATCCAGAATTTCTTCAAAAATTCCATCGTAATGGAACTGAATCAGACGGTTTCCTTCTTCTACTACATCTACAATCTCGCCTTTTAAAATTCCATTTCCAAATACAATCTTTGCACCGGGGCGGGCTTTTTTTCCTGGTTTCACCAGGCATTCCCAGATGTCATTTTCTTTTCTTTTAAGAAGGAGGATTTCAATCACGGCTCCCGTATCCTCTTTATGACCATATAAACGGGCCGGGATTACCTTCGTATCATTGATCACCAGACAGTCCCCTTCCTTTAAATAATCCAATATATCGGTAAAATGTCTGTGTTCCAGACTTCCATCCTTTATGGAAAGATGCATGAGCCTGGATGAACTTCTATCTTCCAACGGGTCCTGTGCGATCAGTTCCTGCGGCAGATCATAATAAAAATCTGATGTTTTCATATCCCAATTCTCCTTGTTAAACTTTCTGTATTATAACACCCTTTTTCCCACACGTAAAGCAATTTTCCAGCTACACGGTCACTGGTTCCAATTCAGAAATTCCATAGACCACATTCTTTCAAAATCTGTCCTATCAGCAGTATTTCTTTCTTTTTGTTGTATTTTTTCCTTTTTACAATCTAATAGAATAAATTACTTCTATTGGATTCTTCCATTATTTTCCATTTTTTCTATGATTAAAGGAATAGAAAAAGGAGGAGCTTCAAATGGCTGATACAAATGATAACAAAAAAATTCCTGTTTCTGCTGTTAATATTTCCTACCGGTTAAAACAGCTACGCAAGGAATCCAACTTTACTCAGCAGCAAATGGCAGACATGCTTGATATTTCTCTAACACATTACAGTAACCTGGAACGAGGCCAGAGAAACTGCAGTTTGGAAATGTTCATAAAAATCTGTCAGATTTTCTCACTTCCAGGCAATGATCTTCTACGAGATTATCTGCCCATGCCTGCACCAGCCTCCAGTGTTCTGTTAAAAGAAGACTTTTCCGTTCTTCCCCTGGAATTTCAAAATCTGATCACAGAAAATGTAGAGCAATTTATTACACTCATGGAACAATATGAATCCCGCATCAAAAATTCAACTCCTTAATTACTGATGATGCTGTTCACTCAGAATCAAATCAAAAACAGAGGGCAATCTCCTGCCCTCTGTTTTTGATCTATAAATGGAAGTCCATGATGATCTCAGTCTTTCTTTTCCATCTCTTCCTTCTGCTGTTTTTTCAACTGACGGACAAAAGCCCATTCTTTATTGGTCAGGTCTGCGCCTTTCAGAAGATCCGGGCGCCATTTTACCGTACGGATAATGGACTGCTCCCGTCTCCACTTATCTACATTCCCATGATGTCCGGACATAAGAACCTCCGGAACCTTTTTTCCATGCCACTCTTCCGGACGGCTGTATTGGGGATATTCCAGAAGATTTCCGGCAAATGACTCTGTCTCTCCAGATTCCTGATTATTCAGAACACCTGGAACCATTCTGGAAATGGAATCCATCATAACCATAGCTGGAAGTTCACCGCCTGTGAGAACATAATCGCCAATGGAAACATAATCTGTTACAATTTCTTCCAGAACACGCTCATCAATGCCTTCATAATGCCCGCACAGAAATACCAGATCCTCTTCTTTGGCCATTTCTCTGGCCATTTTCTGATGGAAAACCTTTCCCTGGGGTGTGAGATAAACCACCCGGGGACGTCTGCCAATCTTTTCTGCCACGGACTCATAGGCCAGATATACTGGTTCCGCCTGCATCAGCATTCCAGCGCCGCCTCCATAGGGGTAATCGTCTACTTTCTGGTGTTTGTTAAACGCATAATCCCGGATATTAATTGTCTCCAGACTAAGCAGACCCTTGGCAATGGCTCGTCCTGTGATACTGGTATGCATTCCATTTTGAATCATTTCCGGAAATAAGGTTAAAACATGAAAATTCATTTACAAAAGCCCTTTCATCAAATGTACGGTCATGGTATTTTCTTCCAGGTTCACATCCAGGATGCACTCATGGATTGCCGGAAGAAGCACTTCTTTACCATCCTTTGTTTCCACCACATATACATCATTGGCTCCGGTTTCCATAACATCCTTCAGAGTTCCGAAAACAGTTCCATCCTCCAAAACCACAGAAAGCCCCAGAAGATCTGCGATATAGTATTCATCTTCTCCCAGTTCCTGACCTTCTTCTCTCGGAATCCAAAGGTCGCATCCTTTATATTCCTCTATGTCGTTGATATTATCTACACCTTTAAACTTCAGGATTACCAGGTTTTTAAAAAACTTTACATTCTGAATATCCAAATGAAGTTTTTCTCTTCCGGTGTCCAAAAGCACATAATCCAGTTCCAAAAAGCGTTCCGGTTCATCTGTGGTAGGATATACCTTCACCTCTCCCCGTACTCCATGTGTGGTTGTGATCACACCTACTTTTAACAAATCTTCCATGAAATCCAAATTCTCCTATTATAGTAAACCAGGAGCCATGTTTCCACAGCTCCTGGTCTTATTTTCATTGCAGAATATCCACAATCACTTTTTTGCTGCTTTTGGAAGAAGCCGCTTTTACTACCGTACGGATAGCCTTTGCAATTCTGCCCTGACGTCCGATGACCTTACCCATATCAGAAGGCCCAACCTTCAGTTCAATGATCACCGCGTCTTCTTTTTCTTTTTCGGTAACGACTACTTCATCCGGATTTTCAACAAGAGATTTTGCAATTACTTCTACTAATTCTTTCATTACATACCTCCCTGACTCGTCCTTATCGGGACGTTACAGAAATACCTGTCTCGGTATTTTCTTATTTTTCGATTCCGGCATTTTTCAGGATTTTTGCAACAACTTCTGTTGGCTGCGCACCTGCTGCAAGCCATTTTTTAGCTGCTTCTTCGTCTACCTTTACTGCGCTTGGCTCTACGTTCGGATCATATGTTCCGATCTCTGCGATACACTTTCCGTCACGTTTGCAGCGGGAATCTGCTACAACGATTCTATAAAAAGGTGCTTTCTTCTGTCCCATTCTTCTTAATCTGATCTTTACTGCCATTTTTGTTTTCCTCCATGTATTTGGTTATTTTCTTTTTTCTCTGATATCTATGTTAAAAGGGAAGCTTAAAGCCGCCTCTTTTACCACCTTTGCCGCCCATAAGTCCAGGCATCTGTTTCATCATTTTCTTGCTCTGCTCAAACTGCTTCACAAGACGATTCACTTCGGAAATATCCACGCCTGCACCTTTGGCAATGCGCTGTTTCCGGGATATATTCAAAATGGAAGGGTTGCTTCTCTCCTGCATGGTCATGGAAAGAATAATGGACTTGGTACGATCCATTGCCTTTTCGTCGATCATGCCTTCCAGATCCTTCATCTTGCTGCCCACACCGGGAAGCATATTCAGGATACTTCCAAGACCGCCCATCTTGTTCATCTGTTCCATACTGGTGAGATAGTCGTTGAAGTCAAAGTCCATTTTCTTCAGCTTCTTCTGCATCTCCTGAGCCTTTTCCTGATCAACGGATGCTTCCACCTTCTCAATCAGGCTCATCACATCGCCCATTCCCAGGATTCTGGAAGCCATACGCTCCGGATAGAATTGCTCCAGATCCGAAAGCTTTTCTCCCATACCTACGTAAAGGATTGGCTTTCCGGTAACTGCCTTAATGGAAAGAGCCGCACCACCTCTGGTATCGCCATCCATCTTAGTCAGGATCACACCATCAATCCCCACCTTATCTGTAAAGGTCTGGGCCACATTCACAGCATCCTGTCCAGTCATGGCATCCACCACCAGCACAGTCGCATCCACTTGAATGTGTTCTTTGATCTCTGCAAGCTCCTGCATCATATCTTCATCGATGTGAAGACGTCCGGCGGTATCGATCAGAACCACATTCTGCTGATTCGCCTTCGCATGCTCAAGAGCTGCTTTGGCAATATCCACCGGCTTCTGTTTATCACCCATGGAAAAGACTTCTACGCCCTGCTTCTCTCCATTTACCTCCAACTGCTTAATCGCTGCCGGACGATATACGTCACAGGCAACCAGAAGAGGTTTCTTACCTTTGGATTTCAACTTTCCGGCAAGCTTGGCCACCGTTGTTGTTTTACCGGCACCCTGAAGGCCTGCCATCATCAGGACTGTGATCTCATTTACTGCTTTAATAGGAAGTTCTGTTGTCTCGCTTCCCATCCGACTGACCAGTTCGTCATTTACGATCTTAATCACCATCTGTCCGGGATTCAGACCGTTCATTACATCCTGTCCAACTGCCCGTTCCTGTACGGACTTGGTGAACTGCTTCACCACACGAAAGTTTACATCGGCCTCCAGAAGAGCCATCTTAACTTCCTTCAGAGCAATCTTTACATCTTCCTCTGTGAGGCGTCCCTTGCTTCTCAGCTTTTTGAATACGTTTTGTAATTTTTCCGTCAAGCTTTCAAATGCCATGTATCATAACTCCTCTAATATTTCATTGGAAATCGCCGCAATGTCTTCCGCCTGATATTCTCCTGCCAGCTGGCGGATCTTTTTAATCTGCCTGCGGATATTCAGGAACTTCTCCACCAGATGAAGTTTCTCTTCATATTCCTCCAGGGTCCTGTTACAGCGTCTGACCATATCATGTACACCCTGACGGCTGATTCCCAGATCTTCTGCTACTTCGCTTAGGGAATAATCTTCCAACACCACGCTCTCATAAATCTGCTGCTGTCGCTTCGTCAGAAGTTCTCCATAAAAATCATACAGTAATGTCTGTTCTACAAATTTCTCCATCTGATTATCACCTTGGCTATCATACCTTATTTGCCAACGGGTGTCAAGTGTTTTTTATTGACAAAAAACAAGTTTTCTATGATTATCGAAAATGAAGTCCTGGATCTTCATCTTCAAATTCAAAAATACATCGTTCATAAGCATTGATCACATGGGTATCCTTATATTTATCATATCTCTTATGGTTTCTTCCATATGACATATGTACATGTCCATGAAGGAAAAATTTGGGTTTGTATTTTTTCAGTAAATCCAGAAATACCTTGAATCCCTGGTGAGGAAGATCACGTCCGTCATTGAGCTGATAAGCCGGGGCATGGGTCACCAGAATATCAAATCCCCTGTGGCGAAAAAGCTGAAACCACAGTTTTCTTACCCGACGGCGCATTTCTGACTCTGTGTATTGATGAGAGCCGGGTTTGTACCGCATGGAGCCTCCCAGCCCCAGAATCCGCACTCCCTCATATACAAAAATCTTATCGTCAATACAGGTGCAGCCCTCTGGCGGGATATGATCATACTTGTTGTCGTGATTGCCATGTACATACAGCACCGGCACCGCAGCAAGCGTCACCAGAAAGGAAAGGTACCTGGGGTCCAAATCTCCGCAGGAGATGATCAGATCCACGCCTTCCACCTTACTTTTGTCAAAAAAATCCCATAAATACGAGGACTCTTCATCTGCTATTGCAAGTATTTTCATATGTGTTAAAACCTTTCTATTCCAATTCGATTCCCTGCTGTGAGGTAACTGCCATGGCGCCTTCCATTAACTGTTCTTTTTCCGGAATCTTTCCGATCACATTGTCAGAAAGCCAGTTCATGGTCACGATTTTCTCCGGGGAAAGAGCCTTCTTAGGATTCTCCTGTACCACACCGTTCTGAGAATATAAAACACCGGAAAACGGCTCAAATTCTCCTCTTCGGATGGTATCCTTTAAGATTTCCACCAGGCGCTTCGTTCCGTTGGGCAGGTTCTGAGAGCAGATTACATCGATTACCCCCGCTGACATTCCCCACCAGTAATTGATTGCCTTTAATGTTGCAGAATTATCATCATACTTCCAGGTTCCATCCATAATCGTGCGGATCAGCTGTTCATAGAATTTACCCCAGTGCCACAAAGGCATTGCAAGATTCACCGGAGAATCCTTTTCCATACGGTAAATGCCAAAATGTCTGGAAGCCTCTTCCGGAATCACCATATCCTTTCCGGAAACCACATCCGGCGCTGTCCTTCTGATGCACTCATCCAGATCATACCCCTTAAGACAGGACCATTCCAGGAATACCTTTGCTCTTGGATTGATCATTTTTGCTCCCAGGGCAAAGGCATTGATATTTGCCATGGTTCCAAAAATAGGATAATCTGCAATGTAAGTCAGACGGTTGTTTTCTGCCATGGCGCCTGCAATAGCTCCCATCAGGAATTTAGCTTCATGCATCCGGGCATAATAAGTACGGATATAACGATGGGATGTATTGAGTGAGCAGTTTAAAATCCTCACCTGGGGATTGGCAATGGCAGCCTTAACACTGGCCTGTACAAAAGCAGGTGTGGTTGTAAAAATAATGTTGCAGCCCTTCATAATTGCCAGGTTGATCACTTCATCCACAGTTCCGACTGTAATATTACTGAAGCAAAGTGTTTCCACCTCATCAGGGAAGGTTTGTTCCAGATGCAGGCGTCCCAGTTCATGAGCATAGGTCCAGGCTGAGGAAGTTGGTGTTTTTTCATAAATAAAAGCAATTTTCAGTTTTTGCGTGCTTAAAGGCAGAAGCTTATTCAAGAGCGGCTTTTTCTCTGCCGTAGGCGCCATCTTCAGATCGATTTCCTGATCTGTTTCCTGCAATTTAAATTCTTCCCAGGCCTTTCCTATCAGAGTCTTCAGTTCATTGACTGTCTTATTCAAAAGAATCTGGTAATCGTAAATTGTAATAAAAGAAAGAAAAGCATCTCCAGGGGTAATAGATAGCTTATCTCCCCCTTTTCCAATGAATTCTGCGGTAAATCTGGAATAAACCGAACTGAAATCCAGCTTTTCATCGTCGGTCCAGACCTCTCCCTTTTCTTTTCCCACTGCCTTCTGGAGCTTTGCAAAGCTTCCTTCCTTGGTAAACCAGATGTAATTGATTCCAGACAGCTCGTAAAAATCCACAAACTCAAAGTAGATCCGATTCTCTTTCTCATCGGTTCGCTTCGGCAGAATACGGGTTACAGTTCCCGGAACCGAAACTGCCCCAAAATATTTCAATACGCTGACTCTTTTGTTTCCTTCCAGAATATAGAACCGGTTCATATATTCATAAGCCTTTACCGGCTCCCGGATTCCCTCTTCCAGATGGCTGATGCTCAAATCAGACCATTTCTGAGCAAACTCTGTCTCCGGTTTCAATATTGGCATAAAATTTCCTGCAAAAGCACTGCTGCGTCCACCGGTCTTGGTACCGTCAATCTGGTCCATGGGAATCTGTACCAACCCCAACGGTACTTCTGAATAAGAACCACGATCTGGAAGAATATCATCCAGTATTTTTAATGTGGGGGATACTCCTCGAAGCAGCCTTGACTGGTAATCTTTTTTTCCTGCTTTATATGCCTTCATATAATCTTCTGTTATCATTTTACCCCTCCTGTTTCCAACCATTTTTCGTTGCAATATATCTATAGAAATCTTTCCTGTCGATCAATTTCAATATACTCCATGTATTTCTACAAATCAAGAAGGAACGGGGATTTTCTCTTGCTTATTTTCTTAATATAAGGTATCATTTTACTAGAAAACTTTTTACTATGTAAAAAAGCAGGAGGGATTTCCTATGGAAAAAGCAAAAGTTTTTTATACCAATATGCGGACTGGTTTTAACAATGGCTTATTAGACAAACTGGAACGCCTCATAAAAAAAGCAGGAATTGGAAATATAGATTTTGAAGGCAAATATACTGCAATCAAGATTCATTTCGGCGAACCAGGCAACCTTGCTTTTCTTCGTCCCAATTATGCCAAGGTCGTAGCAGACGTGGTAAAAGAACTGGGCGGCAAACCATTTCTTACCGATTGCAATACGCTCTATGTAGGCGGAAGAAAAAATGCACTGGACCATCTGGACAGCGCATACACCAACGGCTTCTCCCCCTTTTCCACTGGATGCCATGTTCTTATTGCAGACGGACTGAAGGGAACTGACGAAGTGTATATCCCGGTAGAAGGCGGGGAATACGTTAAGGAAGCCAAGATCGGCGAAGCTATCATGGATGCCGATATTTTTATCTCTCTGACTCATTTCAAGGGACATGAGGCAACTGGTTTTGGCGGTACCCTGAAAAATATCGGTATGGGATGCGGCTCCCGCGCCGGCAAAATGGAAATGCACAGTGCCGGCAAGCCTCATATTGACCAGGATCTCTGCATTGGATGTAAACGATGCGCCAAGATCTGTGCTCATGATGCTCCTTTCTTCACAGACGGAAAGGCATCCATTGACCATGACAAATGCGTCGGCTGCGGAAGATGTATCGGTGTCTGTCCAAAAGATGCGGTTCTGGCTGCTTCCGATGAGTCCAACGATATTTTAAACTGCAAGATTGCGGAATATTCCAAAGCAGTTCTGGACGGACGTCCCAGTTTCCACATCAGTCTTGTCATCGACGTATCTCCATACTGTGACTGTCACGCAGAAAATGACGCTGCCATTGTTCCGGATGTGGGCTTCTTCGCATCCTTTGACCCGGTTGCTCTGGATGTTGCCTGCGCCGATGCCGTTAATGCACAGCCAGCCATCTCCAATACCACTCTGTCAGAAGCAGACCACGAAGGACATGACCACTTCAGCGCAGTCTTTCCTTCTACCAACTGGAGAACCAGTATTGCCCATGCCAAAAAAATCGGCCTTGGCACAGATGAATATGAACTGATTGAAGTCAAATAATACATAAGAAGTATCAAAGACCCCGGTTCAAAAGAATTTCCTTCTTTTGGACCGGGGCCTTTTCTATTCGTTCTGTACGCAAATACCTTTTACAAACTGGTACGAATTACCTTTGGCCGACAACCGGCTGCTTCCAGCGCCTTTACAATCTGATTCTTATGATCGGTACCAAACGCCTCCATGGTAATCTTCAGTTCCACAGCAGCATTACGGTTGGTGCTTACGAACTGGTTATGATCCAGTTTAATTACATTTCCCTGGTTTTCTGCGATAATGGTTGCTACGCGCACCAGTTCACCTGCTTTATCCGGAATCAGCACAGATACTGTAAAGATACGGTCTCTCTGAATCAGACCATGCTGTACCACAGAAGACATGGTGATCACATCCATATTTCCGCCGCTTAACACAGAAACCACTTTTTTGTTGGTAAAGTCCAGATGACGCAGCGCTGCCACTGTCAAAAGTCCGGAATTTTCTACGATCATCTTATGATTTTCCACCATATCCAAAAAGGCAACGATCAGTTCATCGTCCTCCACGGTAATAACTCCATCCAGGTTTTCCTGCAGATATGGGAAGATGTTTTCTCCTGGTGTCTGTACTGCTGTACCATCGGCAATGGTATTCACATGCTTCAGTGTCGTTACCTCGCCTTTTGCCAAAGAGGTCTTTAAGCAGGCTGCACCGGCCGGTTCCACACCAATCACCTTAATATGGGGATTCAGAAGCTTGGCAAGGGTGGAAACTCCTGTTGCCAGACCGCCCCCTCCCACTGGAACCAGAATATAATCCACCAGCGGAAGCTCCTGCACAATTTCCATGGCAATGGTTCCCTGTCCAGTTGCTACTGCCGGATCATCAAAGGGATGAATGAAGGTATAGCCTTCCTTTTCTGCCAATTCCATGGCATATGCACAGGCTTCGTCATACACATCCCCCTTTAATACCACTTCTGCTCCATAGCTTTTGGTCCGCTCCACCTTGATCAGCGGAGTGGTTGTAGGCATAACGATGACAGCCTTAGCTCCAAACTTGTGCGCAGCATAAGCCACACCCTGGGCATGGTTTCCTGCAGATGCTGCGATCAGTCCTTTTTCCCGTTCTTCCTGAGACAGGGTGCTGATTTTATAATAAGCGCCTCTCACCTTATAAGCGCCGGTTCTCTGCATATTTTCCGGTTTAAAAAACACCTTGTTCCCTGTCAGATCTGAAAAATAGCTGCTCTTAATCAGCTTTGTTTCCTGTGTTACTTTTTTTACCACTTCTGATGCTTCTTCAAAACTCTCTAATGTAAGCATAACTCTCCTCCTGTCCCGGTTCCCGGTATATCTACTTTGGCTGTTGCCTTTATTTTCCTGGTACGTTAAACAAAGCATCCACAAACGTGTTTGCATCAAATTTTTCCAGGTCGTCAATGGTTTCTCCCACACCGATATACTTCACCGGTATATCCAGTTCTGAATGAATTGCCACCGCAATTCCTCCCTTGGCCGTTCCATCCAGCTTGGTAAGAATGATTCCTGTAACATTTGCCACCTCGGAAAACTGCTTTGCCTGTGCCAGCGCATTCTGTCCTGTGGTACCATCCAGAACCACCAGGGTTTCCAGGTATGCTTCCGGGTATTCCCGTTCCAGTATCCGGTAAATCTTACGAAGCTCCTCCATAAGATTTTTTTTGTTATGAAGACGGCCCGCCGTATCACACAAAAGTACGTCTGCATTTCTTGCCTTGGCTGCTGCCACCGCATCATAAACGACAGACGCCGGATCTGCACCTGCCTGTCCCCCAATGATATCCACGCCAGCCCGGTTTGCCCACTGAGTCAGCTGTTCTCCGGCTGCTGCACGGAAAGTATCTGCCGCTGCCAGAACCACTTTTTTTCCCTGATCCTTCAGTTTTCCTGCCAGTTTCCCCACGGAAGTGGTTTTTCCCACACCGTTGACGCCAATCACCAGAATTACAGATTTTCGGTTTTCAAATTCATACTCTGTGCTGTCCACTTCCATCTCTTCTTTGATACTGTCAATCAGAAGCTGCTTGCATTCCATAGGATCCTTGATGTGTTTCTCTGCCACCTGGGATTTCAGGTTTTCCAGAATAGAGGTTGTGGCATTGATTCCAATATCTCCCATGATAAGAATTTCTTCCAATTCCTCATAAAAATCCTCATCAATGCTGGAATATCCGCTGAAAATAGAATCAAAGCCCTTTACAATGTTATCTCTCGTTTTTGTAAGACCGCTTACCAGCCGCTTAAAAAAGCCTTTCTTTTCTTCTGCCATGATCTCTGTCTCCTTCTTTTACTTGGTCAGCTGATTTTCTACCAGGTCTACAGAAACCAAAGTAGAAACTCCTTTTTCCTGCATCGTGATACCATAAAGTCGATCTGCTGCATTCATGGTACCGCGTCTATGTGTTATTATAATAAATTGTGTGTTCTTCGTCAACTTTTGTAAATATCCTGCAAAACGTCCCACATTAGAATCGTCCAGCGCCGCCTCAATCTCATCCAGCAGACAGAAGGGAGAC
>SAMEA3387494__coassemble_2538_pt1 | contig 15880 bp, 16 predicted proteins | sample SAMEA3387494__metabat2_low_PE_043 | metagenome-assembled genome bin SAMEA3387494 (sample SAMEA3387494) | Felis catus | biome: Faeces | place: United Kingdom | collected 2012
TTTCATAACGTTTTGTGCCTGAGCGAAGCGAAAGGAATGGATATAAAAATGGAAGCATATAAACAGGAATTTATTGAATTTATGGTGGAAAGCAACGTGCTGAAATTTGGAGAGTTTACTCTGAAAAGCGGAAGAAAATCTCCATTCTTTATGAATGCCGGCGCTTATGTAACCGGTTCTCAGTTAAAACGTCTGGGAGAATATTACGCTAAGGCCATCCATGACAAGTATGGCGATGATTTTGATGTGCTGTTTGGACCGGCTTACAAGGGAATCCCCATCAGTGTAGTTACAGCGATTGCGTACAGTGAGCTTTACGGAAAAGAAGTTCGTTATTGTTCCGACCGTAAAGAAGAAAAAGACCATGGCGCAGATAAGGGAAGCTTTCTTGGAAGTAAATTACAGGATGGCGATCGTGTGGTAATGATCGAGGATGTAACTACCTCCGGAAAATCCATGGAGGAGACAGTTCCCAAGGTAAAGGGCGCTGCTGATGTAACCATCGTGGGACTTATGGTTTCTTTAAATCGTATGGAAGTAGGGAAAGGCGGAGAGAAGAGCGCTCTGGAAGAAGTGCGTGACACCTACGGCTTTGAGACCAATGCCATTGTGACTATGGAAGAAGTGGTGGAGCATCTTTATAATAAAGAATGCGGCGGCAAAGTTGTTATTGATGATGAAATCAAAAAAGCCATTGATGCATATTATGAGCAGTATGGTGTAAAATAACAGACGAAGAAAACTGCCGCAATGGAAGCGATAACATGTACCGGACCGTTAGGAGGGATTCTGTTGAACGAAAAAATCTATAAGACCATGTCACGCTGCGGGGCACTGAACCTTGCAGTTGGCATTACAGTGCTGGTGACAGGAGTTGCTGCCGGAATTCTCATGATCTTAGGCGGAGCAAGACTTCTGAAACGCAAATCAGATATTTTGATATAAGGACCGGTCGGAAAGCCACAGGAATTACCTGTGGCTTTCCGGGACGTTTTGGATAGGGGAGAAATTTGAAGAACGAAACAAAACATATCATAAAACGAACAGGGGTGGTCCTTTTTCTGCTCTATGTTTTTCTGCTGATGTATCTTCTGTTTTTTTCAGAGGAATACGGACGTGTGGCAGAGGCAGAGCGGGCATACCGCTATAATCTGGTTCCTTTTGTAGAAATCCGAAGATTTTGGATGTATCGGGAACAACTGGGAGGAATGGCTCTTTTTCTGAACCTTTTTGGGAATGTTTTGGGCTTCCTTCCCTTTGGATTTATTCTTCCTGTGATTTTCAGAGGAATGAGAAATGGATTTTTGATTGGGCTTTCCGGGTTTGCTGTAAGTCTCAGTGTGGAAATCATACAGCTTGTGACAAAGGTGGGATGCTTTGATGTGGATGATCTGATTCTGAACACAATGGGGGCAGTTCTTGGGTATCTGGGTTTTGCTTTCTGTGATTACATTAGGAGAAACTATTATGGCAAAAAGATATAGATATGCATTTACAAAGAAGAAAGAAGCCAGAAAGGGGAAATGGTCAGTGGGGCTGGCCATCGCCTCTTTCTGCCTGTTTGTGGTATCGGTACTGACTTCCTTTTTTCTGGAGGGCAAGTATGGCTTTGTTGTGGGGGGGATCTGCCTGTTTGCCACAATGCTTTCTGTTTATGGCTTTATTGTAGGACTTTTGAGTTTTTCGGAGGAAAAGCGGGCGCATCGCACCAGTATGATTGGTTCCTTTCTCAATGGAATCCTGATGGTGGGATGGCTGGGCTTTTTTTTGATGGGAGTGTAGGATATGGAACGATTGGAACAACAACTGAATTTTATTGTAGAAGTAGACAAAGTAAAGAACATCATTCGCCAGACTTACCTTTCTGATGGAAAAAGAAAAGAGAATGATGCAGAACATTCCTGGCATCTGGCTCTGATGGCTGTACTTTTGAAGGAGTATGCAGCGCAGGAAGTGGATCTTGCCAGGGTGGTGCCAATGGTATTGGTTCACGATCTGGTGGAAATAGATGCAGGAGATACCTATGCATATGACGAGAAGGCTGCCATGGATAAAGAAATCCGGGAGAAAAAAGCAGCCAATCGGATTTTTGGCCTGCTGCCGGAAGAGCAGGGGACATATTTCCGTTCCCTTTGGGACGAGTTTGAGGCCTATGAGACTCCAGAGGCAAAATTTGCACATGTACTGGATAATTTTCAGCCTCTTCTTCTGAATCATGTGTCTGACGGAAAAAGCTGGACAGAGCATGGAGTGAAAAAAAGCCAGATTTATAAGCGGAACAGCCGTGTGGCAGAGAGTGCCCCAAAAATCTGGGAGTATATGCAGGAACTCATTGAACTCCATATACAAAAGGGGCATGTGATTGACGATATGTAAAACAAAATATAAAATCCGGCAAAAAGGCCGGTCAAAGAAAAGGAGAGGAAACATTGGACGAATGGATTATGGAACGCTTCACCCTTGCCAGGGAGCGGGTTGCTGAAATTGCCGGGGAACAGGAAACCCAGGAACGATTTCGAGATTTTTTTAAGAAAACAGCTGATTTTTTAATGAAGACATCGGAAATTCTTACACGGAAGGAACAAGAGCAAAGTCTGGAAGAAGCAGAACTGGAAAATAAAGAACTGTTTCAAGATCTGTTCCCGCAAAATTATGACAGTTGCTACGGAAACCCCACATATTGCGCAGAAAGACTGGGAGAATACGGACAAGCATTTACGTTTCTGTATGCAGAGCTTCGGGGAACCATTGCGTTTGCGTTTGAAAAACGGTGGTGGGATTTTACCGTTTGTATGGAACTGTTTTTGGAAGTTTATGCTGCTTTTGAGAACCGGGAAATGCCATCCGTAAGAACGGTGAAAGAAATTCTGCGTTCTTATGTGAATGATTATTGTCAGGATATGGTTGGAGAGAGAATCAGGGAAGGTATTGATCCGGAAAAGGATTTTGCAGTAAAGATTATTATGGAATCTGACCTGACGGATCTTCGGTATTTGTATCGGTATGGAGAATATGTTTCTGACAATGAAAGAAAAATGGCAGAGTTTCTCAACACGCTTTCCCAGGAACAGATCAATGAAATGGCAAGAACCTATACGGAAGGATATCGAATTGGATTCCTGGTTACCAAAAAAGATCTTTCCAAGAAAAAAACAGTAAATATCCGTTATCGCCTGGGATTTGAACGCATGGTGCGTGCGGCGATTCTCCAATTTGCTGATATGGGGCTTGAGCCGGTAATCTACCGACATGGAGTTCACGCGGTAAACAAAAAGAGCCAGTCGTGGATCGGTTTTGAAGGAGCGATGGCAAATCCTCAGTATGAGTATGACCATCGTCAGGACTGTGCATTGTTTTTGGATGGCGAGTTTGTGCAGAAAAAACTTCGGGCGATGCAGATCGCATATGAAAAGTATGAAGAATTGGCTTCTGTTCATGGTGGTCCGGCTGTCATTGAGACATTTGGAGAAATACCTTTTGCCCCGATATCCAAAACACAGGCATGGACTTTGAACGAAGCGCAGCAGAAACTCTTAGTGGAAATGGATAATGAAGCTGGACAAATTGTAAACCGTTATATCAAAGGGGAGGAAAGGAGTTTTACCATCATAGCTTATCCAATTCCTGAGATCGGGGAAAATTTTCCGGAAATTTTCGGAGAAATTGTAAAGATCAATAATTTGGACTATGAGAAATATCAGAGCATTCAACAGACAATCATTGATACGCTGGATACATGCCAATGGGTGGAAATCAAAGGACAGAATGGAAACGAAACAGATCTTCTCATTCATCTTCATCCCCTGGAAGATCCTGCGCATCAGTCAAATTTTGAAAATGGTGTGGCAGATGTGAACATTCCGGTGGGAGAAGTCTTTACTTCACCAATGCTTGCAGGAACCGGTGGAATCCTTCATGTATCAAAGGTGTATTTAAACGGCTTACAGTTTCGGGATCTGAAGTTGGTGTTTGACTGTGGACAGGTCATTGATTATTCCTGCTCCAATTTTGAAAGTGAAGAAGAGAATCGCAAATATATTGAAGACAACATTTTGTTCCACCATGAAAAATTGGCTATGGGAGAATTTGCCATTGGTACCAATACCACTGCTTATGTGGCGGCGCGGAAGTATCAGATTGAAGACCGTCTCCCGATTTTGATTGCAGAAAAAATGGGGCCTCATTTTGCCGTAGGAGACACCTGTTACAGCTGGGCAGAGGATACGGCAGTGTTCAATCCGGATGGAAAAGAGATTATTGCCAGAGACAATGAAATTTCTGCGCTTCGTAAGGAAGACCTCAGCCTGGCATATTATGGGTGTCATACAGATATTACCATTCCCTACGAGGAATTGGGAAGTATCTGTGTGATCAATGAAGATGGAGAAAAAACTTCTATTATAGAAAAGGGACGTTTTGTGCTGCCTGGAACAGAAGCACTGAATGAACCTTTCGGCAGACAAAATTTGTAAACAGAACAAAAATTTTCTTTCCCGGAATCAGGTTGACAGAAAAAGGGAATCTTAGTAGAATGATTGCGGATAAGTGAATGTCCCTACGAAAAAAGCAATGAGGATGCATGTGACATTCCATAAAAAATACATACACAAAAGGAGAACGATTATGGCAAAAGTAGGAATTGTGATGGGCAGTGATTCTGATATGCCCGTAATGAGCAAAGCAGCGGATATCCTGGAGAAACTTGGAATTGATTATGAGATGAAGATCATTTCTGCTCACAGGGAACCGGATGTGTTCTTTGATTATGCCAGAACGGCTGAAGAAAAAGGCTTTAAGGTGATTATTGCAGGTGCAGGCATGGCAGCACATCTGCCGGGAATGTGCGCGGCAATCTTTCCTATGCCGGTAATCGGAATTCCTATGCATACAACCTCCCTTGGAGGAAGAGATTCTCTTTATTCCATCGTACAGATGCCATCTGGTATTCCTGTAGCTACAGTAGCCATCAATGGCGGCGCAAATGCCGGACTTCTTGCTGCAAAAATTCTTGCAACTTCTGATGGAGAGCTTCTGGAACGGTTAAAAGCATACAGCCAGGAACTGAAGGAACAGGTAGAAGCGAAGGACGCAAGATTACAGGAAGTTGGATATAAAAACTATTAATCTTACTCTTTTGTCAGCAGACAAAGTGTTACCATATAAAGAAAAAAATCAGACTTCACAAACAAGGAGGATATTATGGATTACAAGAGTGCAGGAGTAGATATTGAAGCGGGATATGAATCTGTGGAATTGATGAAGGAGCATGTGAAAAAAACCATGCGGGAAGAGGTTCTGGGAGGCCTGGGAGGTTTTTCCGGCGCTTTTTCTCTGGCAAAAATCAAGGAAATGGAAGAGCCGGTACTGTTATCCGGTACAGACGGATGTGGAACAAAGGTAAAACTGGCGATGGTAATGGATCAGCATGATACCATTGGTATTGACGCAGTTGCAATGTGTGTAAATGATATTGCCTGTGCAGGCGGAGAACCTCTGTTTTTCCTGGACTATATTGCGTGTGGAAAAAACTATCCGGAAAAGATCGCTACCATCGTAAAAGGTGTGGCAGAAGGCTGTTTACAGTCTGAAGCAGCGCTTATTGGCGGTGAGACTGCAGAACATCCAGGTCTGATGCCAGAGGATGACTATGATCTGGCTGGGTTTGCCGTAGGCGTATGTGATAAAAAAGATATGATTACAGGAGAAGAATTAAAGGCGGGAGACGTTCTGATCGGTATGGCTTCCACTGGTGTACACAGCAATGGTTTTTCTCTTGTTCGGAAAGTATTTGAAATTACGAAAGAATCTCTGGAAACCTACTATGAGGAACTGGGAACCACATTGGGAGAAGCCCTTCTTGCACCTACCAGAATTTATGTAAAAGCGCTGAAAAGCATTAAAAATGCAGGGGTGCGTGTTCATGCATGCAGCCATATCACAGGGGGCGGCTTCTATGAGAATATTCCCCGTATGTTAAAAGAAGGCACTCATGCGGTAGTGGAAAAAGACAGCTATCCGGTGCTTCCGATCTTTAAACTTCTGGCAAAAACCGGAAATATTGAAGAACAGATGATGTACAATACTTATAATATGGGACTTGGTATGATTCTTGCTGTAGATCCGGCAGATGTGGACAAAACAATGGAAGCAATCCGGGCAGCAGGAGATACTCCTTATGTAGTTGGCCGTATTGAGGCAGGAGAAAAGGGAGTGACCTTATGCTAAAACTGGGTGTACTTGTTTCCGGAGGGGGTACAAACCTCCAGGCGATTCTGGATGCCATTGACCAGGGAAGCATCACCAATGCAAAGGTAGAACTGGTGGTGAGCAACAACCCAAACGCTTATGCCCTGCAGCGGGCCAAAGCCCATGGCATTGCAGCGAAATGTGTTTCTCCGAAACAGTTTGAAAACAGGGAGCGCTTCCATGAAGCGCTTCTTCAGACGCTTTTGGAAAGCGGAGTAGATCTTGTGGTTTTGGCAGGCTGTCTGGTGGCAATTCCGCCGTGTATTGTGGAAGCATTCCCCAATCGAATCATTAACATTCATCCTTCTCTGATTCCCTCTTTTTGTGGAGTGGGATATTACGGACTTCATGTTCATGAAGGGGTACTTTCAAGGGGAGTAAAAGTGACTGGGGCAACGGTACACTTTGTGGATACGGGAACCGATACCGGTCCCATTATCCTTCAGAAAGCAGTTGAAGTCAGAGAAGGAGATACACCGGAAATTCTGCAGCGACGGGTAATGGAAGAGGCAGAATGGATCATTCTTCCCCGTGCCATTGATCTGATTGCCAATGGAAAAATAACAGTTACAGAGGGTAAGGTCTCAATAAAGGAGTAAAAATATGAAAGTATTGATCGTAGGAAGCGGCGGAAGAGAACATGCCATTGCATGGAGCGTGGCAAAAAGCCCTAGGGTGGACAAGATTTACTGTGCTCCCGGAAATGCGGGAATTGCAGAATATGCAGAATGTGTAAACATTGGCGCCATGGAATTTGAAAAGCTGGCAGATTTTGCAAAGGAGCATCAGGTGGATCTTACCATTATTGGGATGGACGACCCTCTGGTTGGCGGAGTGGTGGATGTATTTGAAGAAAGAGGCCTGAAGGTATTTGGGCCAAGGAAGAATGCAGCAATCCTGGAAGGTTCCAAAGCATTTTCAAAGGATCTGATGAAAAAATACCACATTCCCACAGCGGCATATGAGAATTTTGAGGACCCGGATCGGGCTCTTTTTTACCTGCGTACCCAGGCGAAATTCCCCATTGTGTTAAAAGCAGATGGTCTTGCGCTGGGAAAAGGCGTGCTCATCTGTGAGACACTAGAGGAAGCAGAAGCCGGCGTAAAAGAAATTATGGAAGACAAAAAATTCGGCAGCGCAGGCAATACCATGGTAGTGGAAGAGTTTATGACAGGACGGGAAGTTTCTGTGCTTTCCTTCGTAGATGGAAAGACCATTAAGACCATGACTTCCGCACAGGATCACAAACGTGCCATGGATGGAGATCAGGGCTTAAATACCGGAGGTATGGGAACCTTTTCCCCAAGTCCCTTCTATACAGAAGAGGTGGATGCATTCTGCCGGAAATATATTTATCAGCCTACGGTGGATGCAATGGCAAGTGAGGGACGGCCATTCCAGGGAATTATTTTCTTTGGTCTGATGCTTACTGAGGATGGACCGAAGGTATTGGAATACAATGCCCGGTTTGGAGATCCGGAGGCGCAGGTGGTACTGCCCCGTATGAAAAATGATATTATTGAAGTGATGGAAGCCTGTGTAAATGGCACTCTGGATCAGATCCAGCTGGAGTTTGAGGATAATGCGGCTGTATGCGTAGTGCTTGCCAGCGACGGATATCCGGTAAGCTATGAAAAAGGTATTCCTATGTATGGCTTTGAACAGTTCAAAGACAAAGAGGGATATTACTGCTTCCATGCAGGTACCAAGCTTTTGGATGGTCAGATCGTTACCAATGGGGGACGTGTCCTGGGCATTACGGCAAAGGGCAAAGATCTGAAAGAAGCAAGAAAAAATGCCTATGAGGCAACTGAGTGGATTACTTTTGCAAATAAATATATGCGCCATGATATTGGAAAAGCCATTGATGAGGCGTAAAGGAGGAGTTACAAATGTATTGTGTAAAAAACGTGACAGAAGATCTGTACTGGGTTGGCGCCAGTGACAGAAGACTGGCGCTGTTTGAAAATATTTATCCCATTCCAAGAGGGGTTTCCTATAATGCGTATGTTTTAATGGATGAAAAAACAGTGCTTCTGGATACGGTTGATAAATCAGTAGAAGAACCGTTTTTTGAAAACCTGGATTATGTACTGGGAGGAAGGGATCTGGATTATCTGATCGTGAATCATATGGAGCCGGATCACGGAGCTACCATTGCAGAAGTGGTGCTGCGCCATCCTAATGTGAAGATTGTGGGAAATGCCAAAACCTTTACCATGATGAAACAGTTCTTTGATTTTGACGTGGATGCTCACGCACTTGCGATCAAAGAAGGAGATACCTTATGCACCGGTAAACACACCCTTGGGTTTGCCATGATTCCAATGGTGCACTGGCCAGAAGCAATGGTAACTTATGATGCATATGACAAGGTTTTGTTCAGTGCAGATGCATTTGGTACCTTTGGCGCATTAAATGGAAATATTTTTGCAGATGAAGTTCGTTTTGAAACAGAATGGCTGGATGATGCAAGAAGATATTTCACAAATATTGTTGGAAAATATGGCACACAGGTACAGGCTGCTTTGAAAAAAACAGCTGCATTAGACATTCAGGTAATTTGTCCTCTTCATGGACCTGTTTGGAGAGAGAATCTGGGATGGTTCATTGAGAAATATCAGAAATGGAGCACTTATACCCCGGAAGATTCCAATGTTTTGATCTTATATGCTTCCATTTATGGAAATACAGAAAATCTGGTTCATGTGTTGGCAGGAAAGCTGGCAGATGCAGGAGAAAAGAATATTGCCATGTATGATGTGTCTGTAACCGATCCGTCTTATCTTTTATCAGAAGCATTCCGCTGCGACAGGATCGTATTTGCATCACCTACTTATAATGCGGGGATTTTCCCGAAAATGGAAACGCTGCTGGCAGAATTAAAGGCTCATAATTTCCAGAATCGTAAGATAGCTGTTATTGAGAATGGAACCTGGGCATTATCCGCAGGCAAACTGATGAAAGAAGTCCTTTCTCAGATGAAGAATATGGAAATTTATGACGAAACCATTTCTGTAAAATCTTCCTTAAAAGATACGCAGATGGGACAGATTGAAGCAATGGCAGAGTTTTTGACAAAATAAACGCAAGAAGTGAGACAGAGAGGGCAAAAAATGGGAATCAGCAAACAAGAAGCAGTAAAAGAACTGCAGAACAGAGAACGTGTATACGTAGCATACGCGCAGGCAACCAAGCTTCCGTATGTTACATGTGACGAGGAGACTTTTAACGACCAGGCATGGGTATTTTCTACAGAGGAAGGAATCAAAGAGTTCGGAAAGAAGAAACTGGATGAGAAGATTCTCCTTATGGGAATGCGCTATGAAAAGAAGGATTATCCAAGATTTTATGGGACCTTGTATGCAATTGGCGTTAATACTGTGATCTGGGTGGACGGGGAAGAACAGGTTGAAGTAGATCTTCCGGATATTGCCAAACAGAATGACATGAGCAAATTGGAGCCATCTAAGCGCCCTCTTTTGAATCCTACGCTGCAGCTTTCCAGCATCTATTTTATGCAGGAACTGCGCCGTCCGGTGGAAAAAGACGCGCATAGAGATCTGAGAGAATTAGAGGAAGAGGTTCTTGTGAACCTTCGGAAATCCGAGTATCTGATTGGAATGGAAGTCAGTGAAGAAGATCCGAAAAAAATTAACATTCCCTATCTGAAAGACAAACAGGAGAGAATTCTTCAGCCTGTATTTTCCGATGTTATGGAATTTGAAAAATTTGCAAAGGGAAGAAAAATGCGTATTGCAAAAATTCCTTTTGCCAAGCTGCCAGAGGTGATGATGGAACAGGCACAGGCTTGTGTTATCAATCCAATGGGCTTTAATCTGGTTTTAAATAAAGAACAGCTGAAGAAAATCATTGGATAAGGGATATCTTCACAGGACACAGAAAAAAACAGTCGTCAAAAGCGGCTGTTTTTTTTTTGAGGAGGAAGAAAAAAGTATTTTCAAAGTCTCTTTCATGTGCTACTATATCTATAACATCTGGCCTGAGCCAGAGAAATACAAGGGATAAGGAGGTTGGCAAATGGTGATCGAAATTGATTTTAACAGTGATGAAGCCATCTATATGCAGCTGACCAACCAGATCATTATGGGAATCGCCACATCAAGGCTCAGAGAGGGAGATCAGCTTCCTTCTGTCCGACAGCTGGCGGAAACCATTGGAATCAATATGCATACGGTAAATAAGGCATATACCCTGCTTCGGCAGGAAGGATTTGTCACGATAGACCGAAGACGGGGAGCCATGATCTCCATAGATGCAGATAAAATAAAGGCATTGGAGGAAATGAAGGAAAATCTGAGAGTGGCTCTGGCCAGAGGCTGCTGTAAAAATGTGACAAGAGAAGAGGCCCACCAGCTTATTGACCAGATTTTTGACGAATATCAAGCAAACAGATAGAGGAGGACCATATGCAGGAAAAATTTACCAGACAGGCAGAAAATGCCCTGACGCTGGCGAAGAAAACCGCACAGTCTATGCGACAGAGTTATATAGGAACAGAACATCTGCTTCTGGGACTTTTGTCAGAGGAGGAGGGAAGCGCAGGAAGGATTTTGGAAGAGTTTGGCGCAGACAAAGAAAAACTTCTGGAACTGATCCGAAATTTGATCACACCTTCAGATACGCTTCTTGCTGCAAAGCCAGTTCCTCAGTTAAGTCCAAGAAGTAAGGCAATCATAGAAGGAGCATCCATGGAGGCGAAAGCCTTTGGTGAGGAACAGATTGGAACAGAGCATCTGCTTCTTGCTATGCTTCGTGAAACAGAATGTGTGGGAACCAGACTTTTACACACTATGGGGATTTCCGTTCAGAAGCTCTATGCCGGGGTTTTAAGGGTCATGGGCATGGAACAGGAACGGATATCAGAAGAACTGCAGGCAGTGAAGGCGATGAAAAACAGCGGTGCGACTATGACACCGGTGCTGGATCAGTATAGCAGGGATCTGACAGTAATGGCCATGGAAGGAAGACTGGACCCGGTAGTGGGAAGAGAACGGGAAATCACCCGTCTGATCCAGATTCTGAGCAGAAGGACAAAGAACAATCCCTGCCTGGTAGGGGAACCAGGGGTAGGAAAAACAGCGATTGTGGAAGGACTTGCACAAAGAATTATCTCCGGAATGGTTCCGGATACCGTAAAAGATAAACGGGTTGTAGTTCTGGATCTGTCCGGAATGGTAGCCGGAAGCAAATATCGTGGAGAATTTGAGGAACGAATCCGTAATGTGGTAGATGAAGTTCGGGAAAATCAGGGGATTCTTCTGTTTATTGATGAACTTCATACGATTATTGGAGCCGGTGGCGCAGAAGGGGCTTTGGATGCCTCTAATATTTTGAAACCATCCCTTTCCCGGGGAGAGATTCAGGTGATCGGCGCTACCACATTAGAAGAATATCGAAAGTATATCGAAAAGGATGCGGCTCTGGAACGGAGATTCCAGCCAGTGACAGTGGAAGAACCCACAGAAGAAGAGGCCATAGAGATTCTTAAGGGACTTCGTCCGTATTATGAGGCTCACCATGGAGTCGCTATTTCAGATGAGGCAGTGGAAGCCGCTGTAAAAATGTCTGTGCGTTACATCAATGACCGTTTTTTGCCCGACAAAGCCATTGATATCATTGATGAAGCGGCATCGAAGGTACAGCTTTCCGGTTATGGAAGCACACCGGAAATAGAGGATATGGAATTGGAACTGCAGTCTCTGTTGCAGGAAAAGGAAACGGCCATCAAGGAAGCAGACCTGGAAAAAGCCAGAAATGCTCAGCAGAGACAGAATCTCCTGGAAAAAGAACTGCTTAGTCACAAAAAACGTCTGGAGAAGCGCAATAAGAAAAAAGCATTTGTGGTTACAGAAAATTCCATTGCAGATATTGTATCAGACTGGACGAAAATTCCGGTACAGAGATTGACAGAAGGAGAAACAAAACGTCTTGCCAGCCTGGAAAAAGAACTTCATAAAAGAGTGATTGGGCAGGAAGAAGCAGTCCGGGCGGTGGCTCAGGCTGTTAAGCGGGGAAGAGTGGGACTTAAGGACCCCAACAGACCTATTGGTTCTTTTCTGTTTCTGGGTCCTACCGGAGTGGGAAAAACAGAATTGTCTAAGGCTCTGGCAGAAGCTGTATTTGGAAGTGAGCAGTCTATGATTCGTGTGGATATGTCCGAATACATGGAAAAGCACAGTGTTTCCAAGCTGATTGGTTCTCCGCCTGGATATGTGGGCTATGAAGAGGGTGGACAGCTTAGCGAAAAGGTCAGAAGAAATCCTTACAGTGTGATCCTTTTTGACGAAATCGAAAAGGCTCATCCAGATGTTTTTAATATGCTTTTACAGGTGTTGGATGATGGACATATTACAGATGCTCACGGAAGAAAAGTGGATTTTAAACAGACCATTATCATTATGACTTCCAACGCAGGTGCGCAGGCGATTGTTGAACCGAAACGACTGGGATTTGTTTCAAAGCCGGATGAAAAGCAGGATTATGAACGCATGAAGGCCGGCGTAATGGAAGAAGTCCGCAGAATGTTTAAACCGGAGTTTTTAAACCGTATTGATGAAATTATGGTATTCCATTCTCTGAATCAGAAACATATCCGTCAGATTGTTTCCATTCTTCTGAAAAATCTGGAAAAAAGATGTCGGGAGCAGATGAACATTGAGCTGAAGGTAACTGGTGCAGCCAAGGATCATCTGGCGCAGGCAGGTTTTGACAGTAAATATGGCGCAAGACCGTTGCGTCGTGCAATTCAGACACAGCTGGAAGATAGGATGGCCAATGAAATCCTGATGGGACACATAAAGTCAGGAGATCTGGTTACGGTTAAGGTTTCCAAGAAAGAAATCATTTTTTTGGCAGAGCCCCCAAAAGAGTAAAATGCGGAGATGGAAATTCTGTAAAATGTGAAAAAGTAATTAAATTTATAGAAAAACTATAGTCAAAAATTCAAAATTATTATATAATATGAATACAAAAAAACAACAGAAAAGTCTTAGGGAGGACATAAGATATGGCAGTAGTGAAAGAACTGATCCGCACAGAAGAAAATGGAACTATCAGTTTTGGTGATTATGAACTGGGACAGAAATCCAAATTATCCGATTATCAGCATCAGGGTGATATGTATAAAGTAAAAACTTTCAGAGAGATTACGAAGCTGGAAAGAAATGGAATGTTTGTATACGAATCTGTGCCGGGAACTTCCGTATTTGGTCTGGCTCAGGATGATACCAGCATGAGTTTTTCCGTAGAGGGAGCAGAGGATGCTCAGATTACAGTAGAGCTGGAAGCGGATACCGAGTACGAAGTGTTTTTAAATGGCATTGATACCGGTAAAATGAAAACAAATCTTGGCGGCAAGCTTTCCTTTAGCGCAGAACTTGGAAATGCTGCAAAGGCAGAAGTAAAAATTGTCAAATGCTAAAAAATAAAAAAATCGTTTATTTTTGTCAGGAATGTGGATACGAGTCTGCGAAATGGATGGGACAATGTCCTGGCTGTAAAGCATGGAATACCTTTGTGGAGGAAGCGGTTTCCCCTGTAAAATCCAAGGCAACAGGAAAACCATTGAAGCAGCGTCAGGAGCCGGTGATTCTTAAAGACATCAGCCTGGAACGAGACGAAAGAAAGACAACAAATATAAAAGAACTTGACAGAGTGCTGGGAGGCGGAATCGTCCCTGGCTCTCTGGTCTTAGTGGGTGGAGATCCGGGTATCGGAAAATCCACCCTTCTTTTACAGGTGTGCAGAAATCTTTCCGGGAATGGCTGTTCTGTCCTTTATATTTCCGGAGAAGAGTCTTTGCGTCAGATTAAATTGCGGGCGAATCGTATCGGAACCTTTACAGAAAAGCTGTCCCTTCTTTGTGAAACGAATCTGGAGGCAATTCGGGAAGTAATTGAACGGCAGAAGCCGGAGATCGTTGTAATTGATTCTATCCAGACCATGTTTCATGAAGAAATCAGTTCTGCGCCGGGCAGCGTATCTCAGGTAAGGGAGTCCACAAATGTACTGATGCAGATTGCAAAAGGAATGGGAATTTCTATTTTTATCGTCGGTCATGTGACAAAAGAAGGAAATGTGGCAGGACCCAGAGTCCTGGAGCATATGGTGGATACGGTGCTGTATTTTGAAGGGGATCGTCATGCATCATATCGAATTTTACGGGCTGTGAAGAACCGTTTTGGCTCTACCAATGAGATTGGTGTTTTTGAAATGAGAAACACTGGATTAGAGGAGGTAAAAAATCCATCAGAGTTTATGTTAAATGGAAGACCAGAGGGAAGTTCAGGCTCTATTGTGGCATGCTCCATGGAGGGAACCAGACCGATTCTGGTGGAGATACAGGCACTTGTGTGTCAAAGCAATTTCGGAATACCAAGAAGGACTGCAGTGGGAACAGATCTGAACAGGGTCAATCTTTTGATGGCTGTACTGGAGCGAAAGGCAGGAATTCATCTGGGGGCATCAGACGCATATGTAAATATTGCGGGAGGGATGAAGATGACAGAACCGGCTCTTGATCTTGGAATCGCCTTGGCTCTCGCATCAAGCTGTAAAGAAATTGTAATTCCTGATTCAGTGATTGCTTTTGGAGAAATTGGATTAAGTGGAGAAGTACGTGCAGTCAGCATGTCTGGACAACGCGTTGCGGAAGCAAAAAAGCTAGGATTTAAAACAGTGATTCTGCCAGAGGTGTGCAGAAATTCCATAGGAAAAGAGACGGACATGGAATTTGTATATGTATCAGGAATAAGGGATGCGATTTCTTATATAAAAAATCATTCCTGATCTGGAAAATCCTTCAGAGAAATATCCTTAGTGTTCTCAAGCGGAAGTTTTTGAACAAGAAAAGGGAAGTAAAATATATGTTTTTTTTTGGGGGGGGGGGTATGCTGATAATGGATCTTCTGATTCCATTGACAATGATTTTTTTTGGCAAAATGTTTATCAGAAAGCCTCCAAAAGAAGTGAACATGTTTTTTGGATATCGAACCTCCATGTCCATGAAAAATAAAGATACTTGGGATTTTGCTCATAAGTATTATGGAAAAATATGGTATTACTGCGGGCTTGTTACGCTCCCTCTGACTGCTCTGGCTATGCTTATGGTGTTGGGAAAGAGCGAGGATTGTATTGGAAGGGCAGGTGGAATGATCTGTATGATACAGATGATTCCTCTTGTCGGGGGAATACTTCCAACAGAATTGGCATTGAGAAAACAGTTTGATAGGGATGGAGTAAGAAGAGAAAAGGGGAAAACAAAAGAATAAGAAAAGGTGGAAAAAATTTGAAAAAAATGGAAAAAAGGTGTTGACAGCTGGAGAAAAATGAGTTATATTAGTCCGGCTGTCAACAAGAATTGCTTCTCAAACAGAAACAATTCAAATTTATTTCAGAAAAAATAAAAAAACAGTTGACAAATAACTGATTACATGATAAAGTAATCAAGCTGTCAAAGCAACGGCTGAGACAAACACAGCGCTTCGAAAAAAAAGTCAAAAAAAGTTCTTGACAAACTCGGAAAGATGTGTTAATCTAAATAAGCTGTCGCAAAGGCAGGAACCTTGATAACTAAACAGTGAAACACATACGATTCTCGAAAATTCTTTTA
>SAMEA3387494__coassemble_2563_pt1 | contig 15620 bp, 12 predicted proteins | sample SAMEA3387494__metabat2_low_PE_043 | metagenome-assembled genome bin SAMEA3387494 (sample SAMEA3387494) | Felis catus | biome: Faeces | place: United Kingdom | collected 2012
TAAATGAAATGGCTCACGAACCCACAGAAGAAAAGTAATATCCGTAACATAAAAAACGCCCCGGCAGCAGATGTATAATTCCTGTTACCGGGGGAAAACATTATACCTATTTTCCAAATTGGTACTTTTTTGGTACTTTCCTTGATTTTTGTATTTGTTTGTGCTATACTTGCGTCTGTTGTAAAGCCCACAAAAATAAGGTCTTATGGGGCTTTCCGCCGATTCCCGGCGTTAAATGAATCGTGTGTTCGTGACCTTCCACACGTAAAACAAAACTAAAGGAGAATTTCATTATGAAGAAACACTTATCAAGTACCCAGTTTTTGGTTCAGGCAGCTGCCATTGGCGCTATCTATGTGGTGATCACTTTACTTTTTGCACCACTGAGTTTTGGAGAAGTACAGATTCGCTTTTCTGAAGCACTGACCATCCTGCCATACTTCACACCAGCGGCTATTCCTGGTTTGTTTGTAGGATGTATCATTGCCAATTTCCTGGGCGGCGCTCTTCCTGTGGACATCATCTTTGGCAGTTTCGCTACACTGCTTGGCGCTGTCTTTACCTACAAGCTCAACAACCGCTATCTGGCACCCTTACCGCCAATTGTTGCCAATACGGTTATCGTCCCCTTTGTTTTATTCTATGGTTACGGAATCAATCTTCCCATTCCATTTATGATGCTGACTGTGGGGATTGGAGAAATCATCTCCTGCGGCGTTCTGGGTATGATCGTGCTGACTGCATTGTCCAAATACCGCTCTGCGATTTTTGGCAAACAAAAAGCAGCCGTAAAATAAACGCAACCAGCAAAAAAGCAGCCATCCAGGCTGCTTTTTGTTGGTTAAAATCATCTTTTCTCTTAAATGTTTTCTCTTAGTTTCCCCAGGATCTTCTTTTCCATACGGGAAACCTGTACCTGGGAAACTCCCAGTTCCTTTGCAATTTCTGTCTGAGTCCGCTCCTGGAAATAACGCATATAAATCAGTTGACGTTCCTTTGCATTTAAGGTATTCAGAATTTCTTCCAGAAACAGCTTGTTAAAAATCTGTTCCTGCCTGTTTTCTTTTTCCTGCAGCTTATCCATCAGTGAAATCTCTGTTCCCTCTCCCTGATAAATGGTTTTGTGTAAAGATTCTACTTCTATTTTGGATTCCATGGTTAATACCAGTTCCTCCACAGGAAGCTCCATCGCCTGGGACAGTTCCAACAGAGTGGGTTCTCGCCCCAGTTTCATTTCCAGTTCCTCACGTATCTGAAACAGCCGGTAATGGTTCTCCTTTAAGGAACGGCTCACTTTCAGCATTCCATCATCCCTGAGAAACCGTTTCATCTCTCCTGCGATCATGGGAACTGCATAAGTCGAAAATTTCACCTCAAAGGTCAGGTCAAACTTATCCACTGCTTTCAGCAATCCAATACTTCCAATCTGAAACAGATCTTCCATTTCCACGCCCCTGCCCAGAAATCTTTTTGCCACACTGTAGATCAGTCCCACATTTTCCTCAAACACGGTATCTCTTGCCTCTTTATCTCCCTGGTGTGCGCGCCCGATCAGGGCAAGAGTATGATCCATTCTTACCTCCCTGCAAGTTCTCCGTGTCTTTCTATCCTTTTTTTCATCCGCACAGTGGTTCCCTCTCCTGGCCTGGATTCTACCAAAACCTCATCCATAAAAGCCTCCATAAAGGTAAATCCCATTCCTGAACGGTCTGTCTCCGGTTTTGTGGTATACAAAGGTTCCATTGCCTTTTCCACATCGGGAATACCCACACCATAATCTTTAATTTCCACTGACAATTCTGCGCCTTCAAGACGGCAGATCATCTCAATCTTATGTACCTTTCCTTCGTATCCGTGAATAATACAGTTTGTCACCGCTTCAGAAACAGCGGTTTTTAAATCCGCCACTTCTTCCAGCGTGGGATTTAGCTGTGTGCAGAATGCCGCCGCTGTCACTCGTGCCAGCCCTTCATTGACCGGACGGCTGTCAAAAACCAGTTTCATTTCATTGGTATTTTCCATAATGAGCTCCCTTCTTCATTCCCCGATCATTTCCGCTTTTTTACGGATTTCCATATATTTATGCACACCTGATAAATGAAGCAGCTTGTAGATATGAGGATTCACATGCTCTGCCAGGATACAGCCGCTGCGCATTCCAAGTGCACGATATCGTCCCATGATCAGTCCAATCCCAGAACTGTCCATAAAATGAGTTTCTTCAAAATCAAAAATAATTGTTTTGATATAAATTCTGGAAATGATCTTATCTGATTCCCTTCGGATCCAGTCAGAAGAAGGGTGATCCAACTCCCCTGGAAGACGAATGGTCAGACAGGCTCCCTCTGTTTCAAAAATTTGTTTCATCATTAAGCTTCCCCCATTTTTCCAAAAATCATGCATGGATCAACCCCTGCGCCATACAAAAAGGGATGCGCATTTCTGCACATCCCCAGTTCAGAGGTTTCTCCTTTGTTTTTGTTAATAATAACCATCTTCTGTGTAGCTTCCGTCTTCATAGCTGCCGTCGTCGTAGTTGCCGTCTCCGCCCTCTGTATAACCGTTATCCTGGTAGCTGCCGTCGTCGTAACCACTGTCTCCATAACTGCCATCGTCATAGTTTCCCTCTTGGTAGTTTCCGTCTCCGTAGCTTCCATCTCCGCCGGTTTCCTCATAGCTGCCGTTTTCTCCGGTATCGGAAGCCGGCGCTGTATCACTGTCATTTTCTCCGGCTGCATCATCCTGATTTTCTTCTAAAGTTTCCTGTTCTCCTTCGATTCCAGTTACCCCGGTATTGTTGCACACCGTATTATAAATTCCCTTTACGCTGTCAGAAAGCACATCCGCATGGACCTTCTGGATCTGCAGAGCTGCTTCGTCCAGATTCTCCTGAAGCATAGCTGAATAGGCTGCAAGAAGCGCTTCATAGCTTTCGCTCTTCTGTTTTTCTGTCTCAATCTGTTTCGCCGCCGCTTCTGCCGTATCTCCTGACTGCTGCGCCTGCCCCTTGGCCTTGCTAAGCTCCGCTCCCTGACTGGCCAGAGACTCACTGTATTTTACAATCTGCTGATTGGCTTCCTGATAAATTCCCTGCTTAATCGCTGGAACTGCCAAAAGCCAGAAGGCCGCTGCTCCTGCCGCAATTCCTGCCAGAAGCGTAACAAAAAGAGACGCCCTGGAATGATCCCGGTATGTGGCTGTCTGGGCAACTGTAAATTCTCCTTCCAGTTCCTCCCTGTTTTCTTTGGAGGAAGAAAGATGGAGCAATCCCCTTCGTTTCTTATGTTCCAGCTTGGTGGTCACACCTGTCTGCTCATCAATTTCTTTCAGAAACCGGAGAGTGGTCGTATTGGTTTTATCAATTCTGGCTGCCTTTTTCAAAATTCTTCTTGCCTTATTCCACTCCTGATCCTTCATAAGAATCAGCGCCAGAAGATGATACCCCTTAATTAACTTGGAGTTCTGGCTTAAAATCTTACGAAGTTGAATGGCTGCCATATCTTCATGTCCTTCTCTGCAAAGAGCAAGGGCATGATTATATTTTTTTATGGTTTCATTGATTGCGGAAAGTTTGTTGCTGTTGGCCTGCAGCTTATCAATATATTCTGAAGCCAGATTCCTGCTGGACTGAAGATTCTTGCTGATTACCCACTCGCTCAGAGCTGCCACCACTTCTCCCGTTTCAAAATATACAAGGCCCAGAAGATTTCTCGCCTGAATATTGGATTTATTATAGGTGAGACTCTGGCGAAGACAGGTGATTGCTCCGGAGAGATCCCGTATGGTTGCTTTTTCCAGCCCAAGATTGTAATAATACTTGGATAAATAATCCACCTTTTTCTGAATCAGTACGTTACAGCCGCATTGGGTACAGTAGTCCAAATCCATGTCGGTCAGAAACGCACCGCAGTTCATACAATTCATCCATCTCTCCTTATCTTACACGTTTTCCGCTTTTGGCTTCTCTTAAGACCTCCTGAAGCACATCCAGAATATCCGTCAGCTCCCGGTCGTAAATAGCCCCTTCTGCATCTGTTACATCAAGACAGGGCTCGAATTTCTTCAGTTCCTCTTCATAATCAATCATTCTTCGTTCTCCTAATCACATCTTTGATCTCTCCCACCAGATAGAGAGAGCCCACACAGAAAAGCATACCGTCTTCTCCCTTTGCCTGTTTTGCCCTGGCAAAGGCCTCTGGAATTTCCTCGCAGACTTCCACATTGGAGCATCCCATCTCTTTAAAAATCTGACCAAGGTTTTCTGCCGGAACCATACGATAGCCCCCTACCTGAGTCACTACCACATGACGGAAAGCGATTCGTGTGCAGATGGTTTTGATCATATCCTGATAATCTTTGTCATCCACTGCTGAAAAAAGAAGGGTCAGGGGATATTCCTTCTGGAAATGCTCTGCGGTTTCCACAAATTTTTCTACTCCATCTTCATTGTGCGCGCCATCCACAATCACCCCTGGAAGAACTGTTTCCATCCGTCCCTGCCACCGGGTTTTTGCCATTCCCTCCTGAATCTGTTTTACCGAAACCGGAAGAGTTTCCTGAAGAACCTCCATGGTCTTTAAGGCAAGCGCACCGTTCATCACCTGATATTTGGCAATAAACGGAATGGTAAAGACTGCCCCAGCATAATGTTCATCCTCAAGAGCAAACTGGATTCCTTCCTGGCTGGTCCTTATCACTCTGGTGTCCGAAAGGCACACTTCAAAAGCGGGGCTTTGAAGTTCTTCTGCCCGTTTCCGGATTACGGCTGCCGCCTTTTCATTGTTTCCATCAAAGATCACCGGTACACCTGGTACAAGAATCCCCGCCTTCTCAAAAGCGATCTCCTCAATGGTATTTCCCAGATACTGGGTATGATCAAAACTAATGGAAGCAATTACACAGGCCACCGGATGTTCCACTGCTGTGGTTGCATCCAGTCTTCCCCCAAGTCCGGTCTCCAGGGTCACGTAATCTACCCCTGCATCTGCAAAGATTACCATTCCCATCAGGAACAGCATTTCAAAATATGTGGGGTGATAGCTTCCCTCTGCTACCAGTTCATCAGACAGCGCCTTCACCTTCTGGAACGCCTGTAAAAAAACTTCGTCAGAGATCATTACCTCATTGATCTGGAATCGTTCATTGATCTTCACCAGATGGGGAGAAGTAAACAAACCGCAGGAGTATCCCGCCTCCCGAAGTATTGATGTGAGAAAGGCGCAGGTACTGCCCTTTCCATTGGTTCCTGCCACATGAATGACACGGAACTTTTCCTGTGGATTCCCAAGTCTTCTCAAACATTCTTTTGTATGCTCCAGACTGTTTTTGGTTGTAAACTTCGGAGTCTCCTCAATATAAGCTACTGCTTCTTCGTAATTCATAAAAAAATTTCACCACTTTATCTAATGTATTCGCAGGGCTCTGGAAGGAGTTCTCCTGTCTCCTTCCAACAACCGCTACGTTATCATTATATAATAGTGGTGAAAGATGTCCAGTACCAATCGTAATATTTTATTCTTCTTTTTCCGGCAATTTCCATTTATTTTCCTGATAGAGCGCATAACAGGAACGATCATAGCTCTTACTTAACGGTTTTCTTGTGGAACTGTTGCTTCGCTGGATCACACTTAAACGGTCAAAATCATCCAGTTCCGTGCCTTCGATCAGCAAGGTCGTGGGATTGACATACATGGTTTCATACCACTCTCCGTTTAATTTCACCTGGCTGGAAGGAGTAAAATTCGTACCCGTGATCCGGTAGGTATTTGTCACCGGTGAGATCAGTTCCAAACCATCCAGAGTCACATCGTAAAGTCCAAGACGCATTTTTGTCCTCACAAAAGGATTGGTTCCGCCATAAGAATACTTCTCTCCATAAAGAAGATCGTATTGCAAAGTTTCCAGATCCACCTGATAATTTTTCGTGTTTCGTCTGGACTGATGGTAGCGGAAAATAGTTCCGTCATGGATTCCCACGCGGTCCATCACTTCTGCAGCCATCTGGTAAGCGGCCAGGTTCACATCTTTTTTCTTCAATCCGAAGTTATCCCACATCACATATTCGGTCTGGAACAGATATCGATTGTCCAGATCCTCTACCTTCAGTCCCATCGTAGGCAAATGATCCCCGTACATCACAAGAACCACATCTTCCGGATAATCAGACAGCGTCTCAATCAGTTCTTTGACAAAATCATCCATCTCACGAATCTGATTTACATAGTATTCCCACTGATAATCCTGCTCTTTTGTGGGAGAACCGCTCACTGTGATCTCCGGTTCACCAAGGATCGGCTCTTCCGGGTACGCGCCATGTCCCTGTACCGAAATCGTATACACATAGTCCGGCCCTTCTGTGGATTCCATACATTTCATGATCTCATCTGTAAGAATTCGATCCTGTACCCAGCCCAAAGGCGTTTTTTCATCTTCCTCCGGCATATATTCTGCGGAGGTAAAGGTATCAAAGCCCAGGTTCGGGAAAATACTCTTTCTGCCATAGAAATTCGCCTCGTTGTTATGTACGGCATGGGTGGAATACCCCAGATTTTTCAGCACATACGGCGCACTCTCACAGGTAGTTTCCTTTAAAATACTCTTATAAGGATATTCTCCCGGTCCAAAGTAGTGCATGCTCATTCCGGTGATCGTTTCAAACTCGGTATTTGCCGTACCCGCGCCTACAGAGGGGACTTTAAAGTAACCGGACGTATATTCCTCCATCAGCTTACGGAACGTCGGTATGGGATCTTCCGAGATCTTCAGATAATTCACCAGCTCCGGATCAAAAAAGGATTCCAACTGCAAAAACAAGATATTGGGACGATCCTCGTTTTCTGTTGTTTCCGGAAGATTTTCTTCCGTGCGTTCGATTCTTTTGATCTCATGTTCTGAATAATCCCTGGGGCAGCTGATCCCGGTGTTAAAGATTGTTGTTGCCAGACAGTAAGGATACCCATAATCCTCATAGGCAAAAGCAATGTTCCCAAAATAATTGGACAGTATTCTTTTTTCCAGTGCAAGCTGTGTTACTCCGGCAAAAGCAAGTGCTCCTGCCAGGACCAGCGGAAGATTGTAACGATACTTTAATTTTCCCTGATATTTCGGTCCTTTGACAAACAAAGCCAGCAGCAGGAGCAGCAAGATTCCAAAAAGGATACATACCACGATCACACCTGCTGTGGGCAGATACTTTTTCGCAATTTTCATGGCATCTGTGATCAGATGCAGATCCGGCCCGGTAAAGGGAGTGACACGGGTAGTCAGAAGAACTCCATTGATGATACCCAGTGTCAGCCAGAAAATGGAAATCAATACACGCGCAAAACATCTTCTGCGTACTAAATAAACAAGTAACGTGGTCGTAAAAATAAATGCCGTGTTATAGGCAAACACCAGAGGCTTCCCTGTCATATATGTCCACGCTTCTGTGAAGGAATGCCGGCTCATCGCTTCGATCAGGAAGTAGCCGGCTGCACTTGCCAGCGCATGGAGCAGCAGAGAGATCCGGTTAAAAAACTGATACCACTTCATCCCAATGCTCCTTTATTACTTTTTCAGTTGTTCAAGCTGCAGATTTACCTTTTCCATCATTTCTTTATATTTTTCCAGTTTTTCACGCTCTGCTGCGACTTTTGCTTCCGGCGCTTTATTCACAAAGTTCGGATTTTTCAGCATACCCTCGCAACGAGCGATTTCTTTTGTAAGACGATCCTGTTCCTTGGTAAGACGTTCCTGTTCTTTTTCTTTGTCCACCAGGTCATTCAGCGGCAGATAAACCACTGCATTGGAAACTACAATGGAAACCGCATCTTCGCCAATGCCCTCTTTTGTCTCCTGTACATGAATTTCCTTGGAGAAGGCCAGGTTTACAAAGGAATTTTTGCTTTCTTCATACATGTTGCAGATCTGTGCATCTTTTCCCACAATGTAAAGACTGGTCTTTCTGTTCTGAGGCACATTCATTTCTGTTCTTGTGTTACGGATGCCACGGATTACTTCCTTGAAGCTTTCAATCGCCTGTTCCGCCTCTTTGAAGCAGCGTTCTTCCCGGTATACCGGCCATTCTGCGATCATAATGGAATCTTCTTCCGGAAGCAATGTGCAATAGATTTCTTCTGTAATGAACGGCATAAATGGATGAAGCAGTTTCAAACCTTCTGTCAGTGCGGTACGCAGAGTCCAGAGCGCTTCATTGGCTGCTTTTGGATTCTCCTCCGCTTTCCAGAGACGAACCTTTGCAATCTCGATATACCAGTCACAAAGCTCATCCCAAAGGAAGTCATAAACCTTCTGTACAGCAATTCCCAATTCATATTTATCCATGTTTTCTGTCACTTCACGGATCACATTGTTTAAATGGGACAGAATCCATTGATCCTCTGCACAAAGAGCATTCAGATCTTCCGGCTCTGTTACATTCTTGCCTTCCAGATTCATCAATACGAAACGGGAAGCATTCCAGATCTTATTTGCAAAGTTACGGCTGGATTCTACTCTCTCCCAGTAGAAACGCATATCATTTCCCGGCGCATTACCAGTCATCAAAGTCAAACGCAGCGCATCTGCGCCATATTTATCGATTACTTCCAGAGGATCAATGCCGTTTCCAAGGGATTTACTCATTTTTCGTCCCTGAGAATCACGAACCAGACCATGGATCAGCACATGATGGAACGGAGTTTTTCCTGTCTGTTCCAATGCAGAGAATACCATACGGATTACCCAGAAGAAAATAATATCATAACCGGTCACCAGTACGTCTGTTGGATAGAAATACTCCATCTCCTGTGTGTTTTCCGGCCATCCTAATGTGGAGAACGGCCACAGAGCAGAGCTGAACCAGGTATCCAGAGTATCTTCATCCTGGTGAAGATGGGTGCATCCACACTTCGGACATTTCTCCGGCATTTCTCTTGCCACAACTACCTCACCGCATTCATCACAGTAGTAAGCCGGGATTCTGTGTCCCCACCACAACTGTCTGGAAATACACCAGTCACGGATATTTTCCAGCCAGTGAAGATATGTTTTTCCAAAACTTGCCGGAACAAATTCCAGATCCCCTTCGTTGAGAACTTTAATGGCTTCCTTGGCCATCTCGTCCATTTTTACAAACCACTGTGGCTTAATCATAGGCTCTACAGTTGTTCCGCAGCGGTCATGGGTTCCCACGCTGTGAGAATGAGGTACTACTTTTACCAGAAGTCCCTGTTCCTTCAGATCTTCTACCATTGCCTTACGTGCTTCATAGCGATCCATACCTGCGTATTTTCCCCCTAAGGCGTTAATGGTAGCATCGTCATTCATAATGTTGATTTCCGGAAGGTTGTGGCGTTTGCCCACCTCGAAGTCATTGGGGTCATGGGCCGGTGTGATCTTCACACAGCCGGTACCAAATTCTTTATCTACATATTCGTCTGCAATTACTGGAATCTCCCGGTCTGTAAGAGGAAGCTTCAGCATTTTTCCAACCAGATCCTTATAGCGTTCATCCTCTGGATTCACTGCTACCGCTGTATCTCCAAGAAGAGTTTCCGGACGGGTGGTTGCGATTTCCACAAAACGTCCCTCTTCTCCTACGATGGGATAATTGATGTGCCAGAAGTTTCCATCCTGATCCTCATGCTCTACCTCAGCATCAGAAATCGAAGTCTGACATACCGGACACCAGTTGATAATACGGGAACCTTTATAGATGTAACCTTTTTCATATAATTTAATGAAAACCTCCTGGACTGCCTTGGAACAGCCCTCGTCCATGGTAAAACGTTCTCTTTCCCAGTCTGCGGAAGCACCCAGTTTCTTTAACTGATTGATGATCTTTCCGCCGTACTCTTCCTTCCATGCCCAGGCATGTTTTAAGAATTCCTCTCTTCCGATTTCATCCTTATCAATGCCTTCTTTTTTCAGTTTTTCAATTACCTTTACTTCTGTAGCAATGGCTGCATGGTCTGTTCCCGGCTGCCACAGTGCTTCATAGCCCTGCATTCTCTTGAAACGGATCAGAATATCCTGCATGGTCTCATCCAGCGCATGTCCCATGTGCAGCTGTCCTGTTACGTTTGGCGGCGGCATTACAATAGTAAATGGTTTCTTGTCCGGATTTACCTTTGCATGAAAATAACCATTGTCCATCCACTTCTTATAAAGGCGTTCTTCAATGCCTTTTGGATCATACGTCTTTGCCAGTTCTTTGCTCATAATAACCTCCTGTTTCTTTTTCATAAACCAGTTTGTCCATGTGAGGGGGATATGATATCATCTACCACTTTTCCAATCATTCAAAAAGCCCCTCACACCTAAGTGTGAAGGGCGAATCTTACCGCGGTACCACCTTCATTATACAGCATTTCCTGTACATCTCATTCTCCTTTAACGCAGGAATACGGGAAAACCTACCACCCTCTTACCATCCATGGGCTATCAGCCTTCCGGCTCCAAAGCTACCTTCTGCAACCTCTTCCTGAAAACGCCTTCCAGCCTGCGGGCGCTTCTCTCTGACAGGGACAACTGCATACTCCTCTTCTTCCTCGCCTTTGTCATGGATATACTATAATTGTATTTTCTCCGGTTGTCAAGCGACTTTCCGGGAAATTCACACTTACTCCACACTTTTCAAAGATTCCACCATATCGATCTTTTTCAGCTTTCTGTGCATGAACAAATTGACAATCGCCGAAAAACCAATGGTAAACAGAGCGCAGTACAAAAAGCTGATGGGCTGGATATTTCTTCCAAACATCACTGCGTCTACTTCCACAGTGATGATCACATATCGGTGAAGCAAAATTCCCATACCGGACCCCGCTACAATTCCAAGAATCGTCAGAAGGACGTTCTCACGGAATACATACTGGGATACCTCCATATCATAAAAACCAAGCACCTTTAAGGTGGCCAGTTCTCTCTGCCGTTCTGTAATATTGATGTTGTTCAGATTATACAGAACCACAAAGGCCAGCATACCGGCAGAAATGATCAGAACCACAATAACGATTTCCAGACTTCCCAACATACGCTCTACCTGATCTGCAATACTGTTGGTATAGCTGATACTCAACGCTGCCGGATAGTCCAGAATTTCCTTGCCGATTTCTTCCATCTGCTCCTGGTTTTCTTCTTTTATGGAGAAAATAATATCTGCATAGACAGGCTCTTCTCCAAATGTCTCCTGATAGATTTTTTCTGTCATGTAGATGTAATGCCCCATATAATTTTCTGTGATCACAGCGATCTTTACCTGATACTCCTTGTGATCCCGAATCAGCGTAATGGAATCCCCAATGGAAAGATCCAGCATGGAAGCAGTTTTTTCACTAACAACTGCGCCTGCATCGCTCATTTCATAGGTTTCCTTTGTAATACGGTTTCGGAACGTTACTTCTTTTTGGAATTCTTCCAGATTTTCCGGTACATACACATATACGCTTAGACTGGAATTTCCATTGGGCGTAGTCATCTTCGTCATTTGCACCGGACTGTAACGGCTAATTCTGGAATCCTTCTTAAGATGCTCCAGAAATTCCTCCCGTTCCTTTTCTGTAGCATCTTCATCGTCAATGATGGTTCCGTCATAATGCTGAAGTTCTTCATACTGAAGGACTGCAATATCCATAATGGAGTCCCGGATTCCAAATCCCACCAGCATCAATGCCATACTTCCCGCAATTCCAAAAATCGTCATAAACAGACGTTTTTTGTAGCGAAACAGATTTCTCAGACAGGATTTCCAGGTAAAGTTCAAATGCTTCCAGATAAAGGTGATCCGTTCCAGCAGCACACGTTTGCCTTCCTTTGGTGCCGGAGGACGCATCAGAGATGCAGGAGTCTCGGACAATTCCTTATAACAGGCAAATACGGTGGCTCCAATGGTACAAAGTACCGCCGCCACAGAAGCAATCAGGGCAAATTTTAATTCATAATGAATCTGGAGATTGCTGGCCATATTGTGATACATGATTCCGTATGCCTTGATAATAATATAAGGAAGGATTTTTTCTCCGATCAGCACACCGCAGGCACTTCCTCCCACAGTTGCCAGAAATGCGTAATTAAGGTATTTGGAAGCTATGTCATATTTTCCATAGCCCAGAGCCTTCATGGTTCCAATCTGTGTCCTCTGCTCTTCTACCATTCTGGTCATGGTGGTAAGACTGATCAGCGCTGCCACCAAAAAGAACATAACCGGAAATACTTTTCCGATGTTTCGGATTCGGTCTGCATTGTCTCCATAATCTGAATATTCCGGAAGCGCATTGCGGTCTGTAACCATCCACTCAGGCTTCTTGATTTCTTTTAGTTCCTTTTTGGCATCCGCAAGTTTTTCTTCTCCCTCCTGGATTTCTTCCTCCGCCTCTTTTTGGGCATCTGCCAACTCTTCTCTGCCGTCCTTTAACTCTTTCTCGCCATCTTCTATTTCTTTTCTGGCATCCGCAAGCTTTTTCTCATTTTCTTTGATCTCCTGCTTTCCATCTGCCAGTTTCTGTTCTCCGTCTTTCAGCGTTTTCTCATTTTCAGAAATCTTTTGTTCATTGGCTGTGATTTCTTCCTGCGCCTGATACAGCTTCGCTTCTGCTGCATCCACCTGCGCCTGTCCTTGGGAAAGAACAGCCCGGTTGGCATCCACCTGCGCCTGACTGTCGTCCAGGGTTTTCTGATTTTTTTCAATCTCTTTTCTTGCAGGAGCAAGGGCTGCTTCTTCCTTTTTTAAGGTTTTCTTTGCCTCGTCAATAGCTGCCTGCCCCGGCCCAATCTGTGCTTCCTGTTTGATTAGTTCCTGGCTTTTTGCTTCCAGAGTGGCAAAGCCTGTTTCAATTTCCTGCAGGGCTGCTTCTAACTGCGCTCTTTGCTCGCTAAGCTTGGCCTTGTTGTTTTCCAGCTCTGCCCCGGTCTGATTTACCTGGGCTTCAAAGGCTGCAAGCTCTGCATACATCCGGGCCAGTTCCTCCTCTGTATAGGAACCGGAAGCCACAGCCTGCTCATACTGGGCCTTCTGTGCCTCCAACTGCTGCTGGAGCTGGGCAAAGGCAGCCTCCCCCTTTGCAAGTTCCGCTTCTCCCTGTTCCACCTGAACAAGTCCGTTTTCGCATTCCTGCTTTTTGGCTGTAAGATCTTTTCTGGCTGCTTCCAGTTGAACCTTACCCTGCTCAATGGCTACCTTTGCATCATCCAGTTCCTTTTGCTTCTGCGTCAGTTCTTTTTTTGCCGCTTCCAGTTTCTTTTCTCCGGCTGCCAGTTCTTTTTTGCCAGCCTCCAGCTTCTGGTATCCTGCAGTCACCTGGGCCTGGGCGCTTTTCAGCTGGCTCCAGCCATTTTCCAGTTCTTCTTTTTTGGGAGTCAGCTGCGCCCAGCCATCCGCCAGCTGTACTCTGGCATCCTCAAGCTGCTGTTTTCCTTCCTCCAGCTTCTTTTTGCCATCGGAAATTTCCTGCTGACTGTTCTTTATTTCTTCTTTTGCATCCGCAAGTTTTTTGACTCCGTCTTCGTATTCTTTTTTTCCTTTTTTTAATTCCTTCTCGCCATCCCTTAATTCTTCTTCTGCCTCGGCGATTTTTTCTTCTGCTTCCTTCTTTCCATCTGCAAGCTCTTCTTCAGCTGAAGCAATCGCTTCTTCTGCCTCGCCTACTACATCCTCATACCGGATCTCACACCTTGCATCCGCGATTCCTTCCACCCGCTCCTGCATCTTTTCCACCAGATTATCATAGCCATCGGTGTAGCTGGTGAGCTCTTCCGCTCCATGAAGTTTCACATAAATCTGTGTGTACACTTCCTGATCAAAATCCTCTGGAAGCACATAAACAAAACCATTGACCTCACCGGAGCCAAGCGTGGTATTTCCCCGGTTAAAAGAGATGTAAAGGGGGGCGCTTCCTGTCCCAACCACCTGATAGGTTTCTGTTGTAAGAAGTTTCGATTCCCCTTCCTGCCGAAAAGTAATGGTATCCCCCACTTCATAACCGGAAACGCTGGCAAACGCGCTGTCCAGAAAGCATTCTCCCCTTTTTTCCGGCAGACGTCCGCTGATGGCAGTGATCTGATTCACCTTCTCATTCATAGACTCCACGTGAAGCACCTTCTGTGACTCTGCCTGACCGCACATCACATCAGTGGCATAGGCACCTTCTGCTTCCTGCACCCCTTTTATGGACTTTATGGCCTCCACATCTTCCCCGGTAAGTCCCAGAGTTCCAATCACCTTAAGATCCATCAATCTGGCAGAATCGTAATAGGCATCCCCGGAAAAACGCATATCCGGTGATGCAGCCTGAATGCCGGAGAAAAATGCCACACCAAGAGCTACGATCAGAAAAATAGAAATAAACCGCGCCTTGCCTTTTCGGATTTCCATCCAGAAATCCTTATGTAATGCTTTTTTCATCCACTTCACCTACCACTCGATTTGCTCTACGGGAACCGGCTCCTCATTCATGGTCATTTTGGAAACCTTGCCATTTTTGATTTTGATTACACGGTCCGCCATTGGGGTCAATGCAGAATTGTGGGTAATGACAATCACTGTCATCCCTCTCTGCCGGCACATATCCTGCAAAAGTTTCAAAATCGCTTTTCCTGTCTGATAATCCAATGCTCCCGTTGGTTCATCGCAAAGAAGAAGCTTGGGATTTTTGGCCAGCGCTCTTGCTATGGAGACTCTCTGCTGTTCTCCTCCGGAAAGCTGCGCCGGAAAATTGCCCAACCGATCCTTCAATCCAACTTCCTCCAGCACCTTTCTGGCGTCCAGCGGATTCTTACAGATCTGTAGCGCCAGTTCCACGTTTTCCAGTGCCGTGAGATTGGGCACCAGATTATAAAACTGAAAGACAAAGCCGATATCCTCTCTCCGGTAACTGGTCAGCTGTCGGTTGGAATATCTGGCAATGTTCTTTCCATCTACCCAGACAGCCCCACTTGATGCATGGTCCATACCTCCCAGGATGTTCAGTACCGTTGTTTTTCCAGCTCCACTGGGACCGACGATCACCACGAATTCCCCCCTGGCGATCTGGAAACTAATCTCGTCTACGGCTACAATTTTTACTTCCTTGGAGCCATAGATCTTAGATACTTTTTCCAGTTTTACATAATCTTCCCTGTGTTCTTCCATGTTTCACTCTCCTGTCTTTTCTTTTCAGTCTTTCTCCTTAAGGCTGCTTCCGGTAAATCCAAGAGGCAGCAGTTCTGAGAGAGAATATACCTGATAGTCGCTCTCACTGACAGCCAGAATAATCTGAAATTCCTTTGGATCACAGAATTCTGACATCACCTGGCGACAGATCCCGCAGGGTGCGCAGTAATCAAACTTCTCTGCCTGCACAGGTTTCCCCACAATAACAATGGCGGAAAAGTTCCGTTCTCCCTGATACACAGCCTGGAAAAAAGCAGTTCGCTCTGCACAGTTGCAGGCTCCGTAGGATGCATTTTCAATATTGCAGCCCCCGTAGATGCGTCCTTCTTTTGTCAGAAGCGCTGCTCCCACTTGAAAGCCGGAATAGGGCGCATATGCCTTTTTCTGCGCCTCAAATGCGTGACGAATTAGTGTTTCTTTTGAAATTTGTTCCATTTTTTATAATTCGCCTTTCTGCGAAAGGCACCAATGCGTCATGAAATATGTTGGC
>SAMEA3387494__coassemble_2566_pt1 | contig 15576 bp, 11 predicted proteins | sample SAMEA3387494__metabat2_low_PE_043 | metagenome-assembled genome bin SAMEA3387494 (sample SAMEA3387494) | Felis catus | biome: Faeces | place: United Kingdom | collected 2012
TCTGCAGCGTTTGCTTTTGCATAAATTTTGATTTCTTTTCCGTCAACTGTGATAGTATCTTCGCCAGCTACTACAGTATCAGCAAGAGCGTATCTACCCTGAGTTGAGTCATATTTTAATAAGTGAGCAAGCATCTCAGGAGATGTTAAATCGTTGATTGCTACGATTTCAAATCCTTCTGCTCCAAACATCTGACGGAATGCAAGACGACCAATACGGCCAAATCCATTAATTGCAACTTTTACTGCCATGATAAATTCCTCCTATGAATTAAGTGGTAATTATGACGTCTTCTTTGTTAAAGAAACGTCAACCTATTGCTATTGTACAGAATTCCCCTGAAAAATTCAAGTGCAATTTTAAAAAACCTCACAAAATCCTCACAAAAATGTAAATCATGGTATAATAGTCCAGTAAGAACTTTTTTTATCCTTATTTTTCCACAGAAAAATGTTACTTTTACAAAAAAACCATCTTTTATACAAAACACAATAACAGGAGTGATTCTTATGAACAACCATGGTATTCTCTGGGACTGTCACATGCATTCGTCCTTCTCTGGAGATTCCCGTACATCTGCGGAAGAAATGATTCTTCAGGGGATTCGGTGCGGCCTTAAGGGAATCTGTTTTACCGAGCATCTGGATCCCGATTATCCCCCCACCCCGGATGGAATTGATTTTTCTCTGGACATTCCCTCTTATCAGGAAACCCTTTTTTCTCTGAAGGAAAAATATCAGGACAGGATTTCTCTTCACTTTGGAATCGAATTGGGACTTCAGCCTCATCTGGCACAGCGTTTTTCCACGCTTTTGCATCAGATTCCTTTTGATTTTGTCATTGGTTCTTCCCACCTGGTACATGGACAGGACCCTTATTATCCCCAGTTCTTCCAGGATCGTCAGGAGGCCCAGGCATATGAAGAGTATTTTGAATCCATCCTGGAAAATCTCCACGCGTTTTCTTTGATGGATGTATATGGCCATCTGGACTATATTGTCCGCTATGGTCCTAATCAGAACAGAGAGTATTCCTATCAAAAATATCAGGACATTCTGGATGAAATTCTGAAAAACCTGATTCAGAAACAGGTAGGAATCGAATTGAATACCGGCGGCTATCATTATGGACTTTCCCAGCCCAATCCCTGTATTGAAATTCTAAAGCGGTATCATGAACTGGGAGGGGAACTCATCACCATAGGCGCAGACGCACATACCCCAGATAAAATCGCATACGCCTTTTCCCAGGCAGAAGAAGTTCTGAAGGAATGCGGTTTCTCTTATTATACTGTTTTCACCAACCGAACCCCTTCCTTCTTCAAGTTTACATGATTCCTTGACATTTTATCTCTGCCCTTGTAAGATTACTATTACGCAGAAATTCCATACAAATTTATTGCAGTTTTATTGATATACACAGGAGGTAACATATGGCAAAGAAAAGACTCCAGAAAAAAAGAGCCGCTGCCGAACTGAAAAAAGCAGAAACCATTCAGGCAGAGGTTCCTAAGACAGAACCTGTTAAGGTAGAAACTAAGAAAGTAGAACCAGTCAAAGTAGAAACCAAAAAGGTAGAACCGATCAAAGTGGAAACCAAGAAGGTGGAACCAGTCAAGGTGGAAACCAAGAAGGTGGAACCAGTCAAGGTAGAAACCAAAAAGGTGGAACCAGTCAAGGTGGAAACCAAGAAGGTGGAACCAGTCAAGGTAGAAACCAAAAAGACTGAGCCTGCCCGGATTTCTCTTCTTGAAGAAGAGGAAAAAATCTACAATCAGCGTTTTTCCCGCCACTACGATGAATTAAAATGGCTTTACTGTGAATTATATCAGGACAATCCAGAGGTTATGACACATTTCCACGCATTAACTGAGGAAATGAAACACTCTTATAAAAATCGTTCTGCTGCCCTGAAGGCTTCTGATGCAACCAGAGAGCAGGATTCCAGCTGGTACAAACGCAATCAGCTTATTGGCATGATGATGTATGTAAATGCTTTTGCAGATACTCTTAAAGGAGTAGAAGACAAACTGGATTACATCCAGGAATGCAATGTGAATTACCTTCATCTGATGCCTCTTCTCGCCTCCCCAAAAGGAAAGAGCGACGGAGGATATGCCGTATCTGACTTCAGAACAGTCCAGGAGGAACTGGGTACCATGGACGATTTCCAGGAACTGGCTTCCAAATGCCACGAACGAGGCATTAGCATCTGCCTGGATTTTGTCATGAATCACACTTCAGAAGAACACGAATGGGCTAAAAGAGCCCGCGCCGGAGAAAAAGAATATCAGGATCGCTATTTCTTCTTTGATTCCTATGATATTCCGGCCCTGTACGAGAAAACCTGCCCGGAAGTTTTCCCCACCACAGCCCCTGGCAATTTCACCTATCTTCCGGAACTCCAGAAACATGTTATGACCACCTTCTATCCTTATCAGTGGGATCTCAACTACCACAACCCCATCGTATTAAACGAAATGGTCAGCAATATGCTGTATCTGGCTAATCAGGGTGTGGACATTGTTCGTCTGGACGCAGTTCCTTACATCTGGAAACAGCTTGGAACCACCTGCCGGAATCTGCCTCAGGTACATACCATCGTCCGCATGATGCGTATGATCTGTGAAATTGTTTGTCCTGGTGTTCTTCTTCTTGGAGAAGTTGTTATGGCGCCGGAAAAAGTCGTTCCGTATTTTGGAACTCCGGAAAAACCGGAATGCCATATGCTTTACAACGTAACTACCATGGCAAGCACCTGGCACACTGTTGCCACAAGAGAAGTAGACCTCCTTCGCCGTCAGATTGACACCATCGCTTCTCTTCCCAAAAACTATGTATTCCAGAATTACCTGCGCTGTCATGATGACATTGGCTGGGGTCTGGATTATGAATACCTGGAAAAATCAGGAATCCAGGAGATTCCCCACAAGAAATACCTGAATGATTTCCTTACCGGAAACTATCCGGATTCCTTTGCAAGAGGAGAGCTTTATAACGATGATCCTCGCCTGAAGGATGCCAGACTGTGCGGAACCACCGCATCTCTTTGCGGAATTGAACGATTTGGTTTTGAAGGAAATGAAGAAGGGGTTGACCGTGGTATCCGTTATGATATCACTCTGCATGCGTTTATGCTTTCCCAGTCCGGTATTCCGGTAATCTACAGCGGAGACGAACTTGGTCAGTTAAACGACTATTCCTACAAGCATGACCCGGAAAAACAGGCAGATTCCCGTTATCTCCACCGCGGCAAATTCAACTGGGAGCTTGCCGCCAACCGCAAACTGCCTCACACAGTACAGGGCAAGCTGTTCCCGGCTCTTTATAAGCTGGAAAACATTCGTACTTCACACAGTGTCTTTGATACAGATGCAGATCTGCGTACCATTGATACCTGGGACCCTTCTGTCCTGGCTCTGGTACGTGAAAACGAAGAAGAAAAATTCATTGGTATTTACAATTTCAGTGAATATGACAAGGTTGCCTGGATCAATGAAGAAGACGGCATGTATCTGGATTTGATCTCTGGTCGGGAAATGGAAGCAAGAGGCGTACAGATTCCTGCCTTTGGATGTTTCTGGCTCTGCAGAAAAAAATAACTCATTAATCTAAAAAAACAGATGCATTCTGTACGATTTTTCCAGAATGCATCTGTTTTTCTTTTATTTCCAAAAACGCTCCAGAAGGGCCATTCCCTTTCCAGGTTTTTCCTGATCCAGAGATTTCTGATAAATTTTTCTAAGCCATTCCGTAATGGCATCAATTACCACCGGTGAAAAGATCATCAGGAGGAATACCAGAATAATCATTCCAAACTCCAGAGATCCCAAGGCCAGCAGTTCCTGAAGTACCACGGCACTCACAAAGAAGGCAAACTGCATACCATAAATGATCACCTTTCGATACCGGTTCAAAGGAGAATAAACTGTTTTCAGAGCCGCCATATAATTCCATCCTGTCACCAGCACACAGGCGGTATTCAGCATTGCATTGGAATGATACACATCCTGACATACCAGCATAACTGCAAACACACATCCGGTAATGGTCACCGCTGCAGGGAATGCATTCATAAATACGTGCCGCAAGAAGGTATGATCAATCTTGTCGTAATTATTCTCCTGTGCCAGAAGGAAGGTTGGAATTCCCACAGCGCAGGCGCTGATCAGAGACATCTGTATTGGCTCAAAGGGATATGCCTCTCCAAAAAAGATGGTAAGAAGGGACAGACACACGGAAAAAATTGTTTTGATCAAAAACATAGATGCCGCAGTCCGGATGTTGTTTACTACTCTTCGTCCCTGATTGACAATGTGGGGCATGGCTGCAAAATTAGAATCCAGAAGTACCACATTGGCAATATTTTTTGCCGCATCACTTCCTTCTGCCATAGCCACACTGCAGTCTGCTTCCTTTAAAGCCAGAACATCATTGACACCATCCCCTGTCATAGCCACTGTATGCCCCTGTTTTTTCAGGGCAAGCACCATGGCTTTTTTCTGCTGAGGAGTTACTCTTCCAAATACGCTGCATCTGGATACTGCCTGCTCCAGTTCCTCCTGCGTCTGTATGGTGGTAGCATCAATATAATTGTCTGCATTTTTCAGTCCGGCTTTTTTTGCAATGGAGGAAACGGTTACGGGATCGTCTCCGGAAATCACCTTCAGATCCACTCCCTGGCTCTCAAAGAACCGAAGTGTTTCCGGCGCTTCCTGTCGAATCACATCCGTGAGCAGAAAAAGCGCCATAGGTTTCAGTCCTTCCGGACGTTCCACCCCTTCTTTTTCTTCCGGGCTATGCGCCAGAACAAGAATACGGAAGCCTTCCTCTGCATAGGCCTGACACTGTTTTTTCAGTGTTTCTTCTCCTTCCGGGAACAAAAACTGCACAGCTCCCATCAGGTAAGTTCCCTGATTGGTAAAAGAGGCGCCACTGTATTTCCGATCAGAGGAAAAAGGAATTACATGACCAAGAGTCATATCCGAGCGCACCAGAAATCTCTTCCGAAGAGCGGCTGCAGTGGCATTGCTGTCATGAAGCACTGCCATAAGATTTCCCATAACCCGTTCAATCTCTCCAATTGCCTCTTCATCCACAGCAGCCTTCTGCAGCTTTGTTTCTTCCGTTTCTGTTTCTTCTGTCTTTATTTCTTCGACCTCTGTTTCATCTGCCTTTGTTTCTTCGGTCTCTCCGTCTTCTCCTTTTGTTTCTTGCTTCTCTTCTTCGGTCTCCACTTCTTCTGCCTGTGACAAATCCCCGGTCACCGGCTCCACCCGCTCCACACACATGGTTCCTTCGGTAATGGTTCCTGTCTTATCCAGACAAAGGGTATCTACCCTGGCTAAGGTTTCAATACAGTAGAGTTCCTGTACCAATGTATTTTTTCTTGCCAGCACCAAAGCCCCAAGAGTCAAAGCCACACTGGTAAGAAGCACCAGTCCTTCGGGAATCATCCCCAGAACAGCTGCCACTGTACTGACCACAGAATCCTTCAGATTATCCCCTACCATATAGAATTGCTTGTAGAACAGCAGAATTCCCAATGGAAGAATAATGATACTGATCACCTTCAGGATTGCATTCAGAGAGTTTCTAAGTTCGGAATTGTGACGCTTAAACTCCTTGGCTTCACTGGTGATCTGAGATGCATAATTATCCCCGCCCACATGAATCACCTGGCAGCATGCCTCTCCTGAAGTAACAAAGCTTCCGGAGAAAAGCTCATCTCCCACATTTTTGGAAAGGTTGTCCGCCTCACCGGTAAGCAGAGATTCGTTCACCTCCAGATTTCCTTCCAGAATTTTTACATCTGCCGGAATCTGATCTCCTGCTTTTAAGTAGATCAAATCGTCCAAAACCAGTTTTTCGGTAGATATGCTCCATTTTTTCCCTTCACGGAGAACCACCGCCTTGCTTTCTGTCAAAATTGCCAGCTTGTCAATGGTCTTCTTGGCCCGAACCTCCTGAATGATTCCAATTACTGTGTTGATGATGATAATTCCCATAAACATGGAATTCTTGTAGGAACCGACGAACAACACTAATATCAGGAGCACCACATTCAAAAAGTTGAAGAAGGTCAGGGTATTCTCCATAATAATCTGCTTATACGTCCTGGTATTTGGATTTTCGTTGACATTTTCCAGTCCCTGTTCAATTCGCGCTTTTACCTGTTCGTTTGTAAGTCCTGTCATTTCTCCTCCTGATGCCGTTTTTTTCGGCGTAGATTCTAACCATTTCCCCTATATCCCGGACTTTTCTCCAACGCATACAGGGCAGACGTGCTTATTTAAGCACTATCCGCCCATTGTCTTGTTGCTGTTCCTGGAAAAACACACAAAAACAGCAGCTTATTTCACTCTTTTACAGGAGCATCAATAATTCCACCGCCTGCAACGTAATCGTCTTTATAAAATACCACTGCCTGTCCCGGTGTGATCGCTCTCTGCGGCTGAAGGAAACGCACCAGCAATTCATCCTCCCCGATTCTTTTCAGGATAGCCGGCGCACCCTTGTGGTTATAGCGGATTCTGGCTGACACTTCCATACCGTCTGTAAATTCCGGTACAGCCATAGGATTCAAATGGCTGCAGCGAAGAGCCGGCGCAAAAACATCCTGATTATCTCCGATTACCACTTCATTGGTATCCGGCCGGATCTCTGTTACAAAAACCGGACGGCCCATGGCCAGGTTCAGCCCTTTGCGCTGTCCCACGGTATAATGAGTGATTCCCTGATGTGTGCCAAGAACCTTCCCCTGAAGATCCACATAATTTCCCTTGGGAATGGAAATATCAGTGTGTTCTTCAATATATCCTGCATAGTCCTTATCTGGTATAAAACAGATTTCCATACTATCCGGCTTGTCTGCTACAGGAAGCTGAATTTCCTCTGCAATCTTACGGATCTGATCCTTATGATAAGTCCCCAGCGGCATTCTGGTACGGCTTAACTGTTCCTGGCTCAATCCGTACAATGCATACGTCTGATCCTTCTCTGCTGTCACTGAGCATTTCAATGCATATCTTCCATTGGCAAGCTGCTCAATTCTGGCATAATGTCCCGTAGCCAGAAGTTCTGCTCCGTGTTTTGCTCCTTCGTCTAAAAGTGCCTTCCACTTAATATAACGATTGCAAACCACACATGGATTCGGAGTTCTGCCAGAAAGATACTCTTTTATGAAATAATCAATCACATGTTCCTGAAATTCCGGACAGACATCTGCCACATAGTGCCGGATTCCCAGGTGTTCTGCCACTCTGGCTGCGTCCTGCACGATTTTTTCACTGCTGCTCATAACTCCCTTGGGAAGATTCTGTTCCCGAAAATGAGTCATGGTCACCCCTATTACTTCGTACCCCTCTTCCTTAAGAAGATAGGCTGCCACCGAAGAATCCACACCTCCGGAAAGGCCTACGACGATTTTCTTTTTTTCCATTAATATTCTTCCTCGTCCTCTTCTTCGTCCTCATGAATATCAGACTTTGGTTTCTCCAGACCTTCAATGGTAATACCATTTTTCTGCGCATAATCCCAAAGAGCTGCATGAATGGCTTCCTCTGCCAGAAGAGAGCAGTGTACTTTTACCGGCGGAAGCCCATCCAGGGCTTCCATAACCGCCTTGTTGGTAATCTTCATTGCCTCTTCTATGGTCTTGCCAATTACAAGCTCTGTGGCCATACTGCTGGTGGCAACTGCTGCTCCGCAGCCAAAAGTCTTAAACTTACAGTCACGGATTACATGCGTTTCATCATCGATATCCAGAAAAATTCTCATAATATCTCCGCATTTGGCATTTCCCACGGTTCCCACTCCGCTTGCGTTCTCTATTTCTCCCACATTACGGGGATGCTGAAAATGGTCCATTACTTTCTCACTATACATATTTTTTCCTCCTGACAAGTGTTTTTTCTATTATTTCATCTTTTTTATAAAATCTTCATATAATGGTGACATATTTCTCAGATTTTGTACAATATCCTTTAATTTATCCACAGTAAAGTCAATCTCTTCTCTGGTTGTCTCTTCGCTTAAGGTGAGACGGAGAGAACCATGGGCGATCTCATGAGGAAGTCCAATGGCCAGAAGCACATGAGACGGGTCCAGAGATCCTGAAGTACAGGCAGAGCCGCTGGAAGCACAGATTCCATATCCATCCAGCATCAGCAGCAAGGATTCTCCCTCGATGAAACGGAAGCTGATGTTTACGTTATTGGGAAGACGTTTCACCGGATCTCCGTTTAACTTCGCGTAAGGAATCTCACTGGTAATTCTCTTTATCATATGGTCACGAAGTTCCACCTCTTTTGCCGTACGGACTTCCATGGTTTCCGCTGCACGTTTCGCTGCTGCGCCATATCCTACGATTCCCGGAACATTCTCCGTTCCTGCACGACGTCTTCTCTCCTGTGCGCCTCCATGGACAAAGGAACGAATCTTCACACCCTTACGGATATACAAAAAACCGATTCCCTTGGGACCATTGATCTTGTGGGCGCTGGAGCTGAGCATATCTATGTTACACTCATCCACCTGAATGGGAAGCTGTCCAAAGGCCTGCACTGCATCTGTGTGGAACAGAATTCCATGTTCTCTTGCCAGCATACCGATTTCTTTAATGGGCTCAATGGTTCCAATCTCATTATTGGCAAACATAACGGAGATCAGAATGGTTTCCGGCCGGATGGCTTTTTCCAGATCCTCCAGACGAACCAGACCATTCTCGTCCACGTCCAGGTAGGTGATCTCTGCTCCTCTCTGCTTTTCCAGGTATTCACAGGTATGAAGAATCGCGTGATGCTCGATCTTCGTTGTGATAATGTGATTTCCCTTGGATTTATATGCCTCAAAGGCAGCCTTCAAAGCCCAGTTATCCGCCTCTGAACCGCCTGCTGTAAAATAAATCTCTTCTGTTTTTGCTCCCAGTACCTCTGCAATTTCCTTTCTGGCTTCCATAACCGCCTGTTTGCTCTTTCCGGCAAACTCATATACACTGGAAGGATTTCCATATAACTCTGAAAAATACGGCAGCATAGCCTCTACCACTTCTGGTGCTGTCTTTGTGGTTGCTGCATTATCCAGATAAATTAATTTTTCCATTTTATTTTCCTCCTGCTTTTTTCCGGCTTTCCTCTATTAATTGATTCAGCATCATGGTGTCCACTGCCTCTGTAATACTGTCGTTGATCCGTTTCCAGACATATTTCGCCACACAGAGATCTGCGCCTTCGCAGCCTCCCACCGATTCATTGCCTGGGCATTCTACTGCTTCCAGATTTCCCTCCAGTACCCGGAGAACATCTCCTACAGAAATTTCTCCCGCCGGTTTTCCCAGTCGATAGCCGCCGGCTGCTCCTCTGGTACTTTCCACCAGACCTGCTTTTTTTAATTTGGCCATCAGCTGTTCCAAATAGCTGACTGACAGATTCTGACGGTTGGCAATACTCTGTATGGACACCGCCTCATCCTCACTGTATGTTCCAAGATCGATAAGTGCCCGAAGCCCGTATCTTGCTCTTGTTGACAGTTTCATCCACTCACCTCTTTTAATCCCTAGTATTTTAGTAGGATATCTTTTTTTACTTTAACAGAATCCTTTCGTTCTGTCAAGGCGCAATTACACATATACTGTCAAAAAGTGAAAGGCAGTTACTGTGAACCTGTCTCACAGTAATAAAAGGTGCTTTTTTATGTCCAGGAAACGCTTCATCCAGGGAACCTTCATCCTCACCGGCGCAGGACTGCTCTCCCGGCTTATGGGCTTCTTCTATAGAATATTCCTCTCCCATTCCATTGGTGCAGAGGGGATTGGGATCTATCAGCTGACCCTGCCTCTTCAGACTCTGATTCTGGCTTTTACCACATCAGGAATCCCCACTGCCCTGTCGAGACTTACCGCTACAGATCTGGCTCTTCACAAAAACAGGAAGGCATCGGACTGCTTTTTTACAGGCACCGGAACAGCCCTCCTTCTTTCTGTGTTCATTTCTTTTTTTCTGTACCGACAGGCTCCTTTTTTTGCCCTGAAAATCTTAAAAGAAGAACGGACGCTGCCATTGATTCGTCTCTTTTGCTTTGGCATTCCCCTGGCCACGCTTCACAGTTGTGTCAACAGCTACTTTTTTGCAAGAAAAAAAACGCTGGCGCCGGCTCTGTTGCAGCTGACAGAACAAGTGGTACGTATTTGCGTCACATATCAGCTCTACCTTGTGTTTCTTTCTGAGGAAAGAAACATCACCCCTTTGATTGCAGCAGGCGGCAGTCTGGCCAGCGAAGGCGCAGCGGCTCTTATCTCTTTATTCCTGATTCATTTTTCCTTTCCCGGAAAAAAACTGCCTATTCAAAACTTACGCGTCCGCCTTATTGAACTTTTTTCCACAGCGCTTCCTCTCACCCTAAACCGGATTCTCCTTACCCTTCTTGGAAGCATGGAGGTGGTCATGATTCCTCAGCAGCTTCGGAAATATGGGCTGAATCCCAGGGATGCGTTAAGTGTTTATGGTATTTTTACCGGAATGGCTTTTCCCCTGATCCTGTTTCCTTCCGCTCTCACCAACTCTGCCGCCGTGATGCTGATGCCTTCCGTAGCCCAGTTAAATGCTCTGGGCTTCCAGAAAAGGATTCTGGTCCTCACAAAAAAGACCTGCCAGCTCTGTTTCCTTCTGGGAAGCCTCTGCTCTCTTTTGTTCTTTTTCTTTGGCAAACCCATGGGGCTCTTTTTGTTTCACAGTCCCACTGCCGGTGTTTACATTCGGACTATGGCTTTTATCTGTCCGTTTCTGTATCTGAATACTGCCCTTTCAAGTATTTTAAACGGTCTGGGAAAATCCGGCACCTGCCTGATCCACAGCATGGTCTGTATTCTCATCCGCATTGCCTTTGTCCTGATGTGGATTCCTCTTCTTGGTATTCGGGGGTATCTTTATGGAATTCTTTTGGGAGAACTGGTATTAACCCTCCTGCACCTCCTGGCACTTTTTCACGGTAAACCTTTAAATCGTGACACTTTACCTATCGACAATTAGAGAAGAATGGTTTATAATAGGTCCGAAAGTAACAAGAAAAAAGGAGAACTGAACATGGGATTCGAATTCATCAAAAAATTACCGTCACCTGAAGAGATCCGCACCCAATATCCCATTGATGCCGGCATTCAGGCTCTCAAAGATCAAAGGGATAAAGAAATCCGGGATGTCTTTACCGGAAAGTCCAATAAATTTCTTGCGATTATCGGCCCCTGCTCTGCAGACAATGAAGATGCCGTATGCGATTATCTCCTGCGCCTTAGAAACGTCCAGGAAAAAATTGCTGATAAAGTTCTGATTATTCCGCGTGTTTACACGAACAAACCAAGAACCACCGGCGAAGGATATAAGGGAATGGTTCACCAGCCAGACCCTGAGAAAAAGCCTGACCTTTTGGCCGGACTTGTGGCAATCCGAAAAATGCATATCCGGGCTATCCAGGAAAGCGGCTTTACCTGTGCTGACGAAATGCTTTACCCGGAAAACTGGCGCTACCTCTCCGATCTTTTATCTTACGTGGCCGTAGGCGCCCGTTCTGTAGAGGATCAGCAGCACCGTCTGACTGTTAGCGGCATGGATGTTCCTGCTGGAATGAAAAACCCCACCAGCGGCGATTTCAGCGTTATGCTGAACTCTGTCATCGCGGCTCAGGGAGGCCACCGCTTCATTTACCGCAGCTGGGAAGTGGAAACCACAGGAAATGATCTGGCTCATACCATCCTGCGCGGCGCCGTAAACAAACACGGAGAAGCAATTCCCAACTATCACTATGAAGATCTCCAGCTTCTCCTGGAAAAATACCAGGAAAAAGATCTGAAAAACCCTGCTGTCATTGTGGATACCAACCATTCCAACTCCAACAAGCAGTACAAACAGCAGGTACGTATTGCCAAGGAAGTTCTTCACAGCAGACTTGTGGACCCGCAGCTTTATAAGCTAGTGAAAGGGCTCATGATTGAAAGCTATATTGAGCCAGGCAACCAGAAGATCGGCGGCAGTCACATTTACGGTAAGTCCATTACAGACCCGTGTATTGGCTGGGATACCACTGAGGAACTGTTATATACCATCGCAGAAATGTGTTGATTCCTCAGGCAGATACTCTGCCACAGGCTTCCAACAGATTTTTGTTGTAGCAAGAAACTGGCAAACCAAAAGAAAGCCCTGCTCTACACCACAGGTGTAAAGACAGAGCTTTCTTTTTTATCGTCTGGGATGAGCCTTCATATATACATCCCGCATTTTGTTCATATTCATATCCAGATACACTTGCGTCGTAGAAATATCTGAATGTCCCAGCATTTCCTGAACGCTCTTTACATCCGCTCCATTCTGAAGCATATGGACTGCAAAGGAATGGCGCAGGGTATGAGGTGTGATATCCCGCTTGATCCCTGCATTATCTGCATATCCCTTGAGCATTTTCCAGAAGCCCTGACGGCTCATGGCCTTCCCGCCACAATTGGTAAACAATGCATGTTCCTCTTTTTCTTTTACAAAATAGGATCTGCCCTGTTCCATGTACCTGGTCAGTGCTTTTTTGCTCACATTGCCTATGGGAATGATCCGTTCTTTTTCATGATCATGACAGACCACATATCCAAATGGAAGATTCACATCTTCCACGCGAAGATGAATCAGTTCACTAACCCGCATTCCCGTAGCATAAAGAAGCTCCAGCATGGCAAGATCACGAATTCCCTTTGCCGTGAAGGGATCTGGCTGTTTCAGAAGCCGATCCACCTCTTCCACGGAAAGAATTTCCGGAGTTTTCTTCTCCACCTTGGGAGGTTTTAAATTATCCGAAGGGTCGCTGGAAATCCTCCCCTCCTTAAAGAGATACTGAAACAGAGCGCGGATAGACGCCACGCTTCTGGATATGGTGGATGAGGCAAACTTCTCCCGTTCCAGGTAGCTGATGTAGCCCTCCAGATCCAAATCTCTTACTTCCTCCACGGTACGAATGCCACGGTCATTGAGGTAGCTTATCATTTTTTTCAGATCCCTCTCATAGGACACCTCTGTGTTATTTGATCTTTTTTTTGTATTATGTAAATATGTGATAAATTCTCTGACCGCACTTTCCATGATTGTTTCCCTGCTCCTCTTGTGTGAAATAACGCTGCTTCCGCGTAATTCCGTGTACAAAATTTAACTGTATTATACTTTGTATTTAACATAAAATCAAACAGTTTTTTCGTCACGAAACCTGATAAAATCAGGCTTTTTTACAAAAAACACCAAATATCGACCATGTGATTTTTTTGTCCACTATATCTTGTAAAAACTTTTTTTAATTCATATTTAAAATTTTTGTTAACAGTTTCACGGTCCAGGGATTGCCGTAGGCTTCCAGTAAAATTCCTCCAAAATATACCAGTCCACTGATCATGGCAAGGAACAGATAATTTCCTGAATCCCTTGGAAAAATCCCATGATTTCTCCAGATTTCCACAGACTGCCCATAAATCAGTTTTGCCAAAAACAACATCACCGGAAGATACAATAACGTATGCGGCATCAGAAGTCCTGCTCCCACAGCGCCTCCAGCCAGTCCAAACTGAAGAATGGACATGGTAAGCATTGCTCCAATCTCAGCTCCTGACAACAACATCCCCACAATAGCCAGAGGTACTCCAAAAATCGAAAACCCGCACAGCACAAACAGGAGAAACCAGCTGCCCCGCAATCTTAAAACTTCCAGAAAATATTCCATTCCCCATACCTCCTTTTCCGCAAAGGTACTGAGAAGATACATCGCAGAAATGGTTTTCTGCTGCCATTCCAGCTTCCAGATCCCATTCAGGATTCCCACACCCAAAAGAAAACCCGCAAAAAAGATCCAGCCTGCCGGAAATACACCTTTTCTCTTTTCTTTTACTCTTTTTCTCATTCTCTTCACCCTGTACCAGTCTACGACCGGGAAACAAAATGTAGAACCTGAAAAAAAGCTGCTGCCGCATCCATGATTTCTCATAGATGCGGCAGCAGCTTTTATATACATACTTCTAATATTCAAAACTTATTTCGCATAATCAACAGCTCTGCTCTCGCGGATCACATTTACCTTTATCTGACCCGGATATTCCAGTTCTGCCTCAATCTGCTTAGCGATATCTCTTGCCAGCAGAACCATATCTGCATCGTTGACATGCTCCGGAACTACCATGACACGGATTTCCCTGCCTGCCTGAATAGCAAATGACTTATCTACACCCTTGAATTCGTTGGTAATATCTTCCAACTGTTTCAGACGGTTGGTATAAGTCTCCAGAGTTTCTCTTCTTGCGCCTGGACGTGCTGCGGAAATAGCATCAGCAGCCTGTACAATACATGCTACCAGGGATTCCGGTTCCACATCACCATGATGAGCAGCAACTGCATTGATTACAACTGCTGACTCTTTGTACTTCTTACAAAGATCCACACCAATCTGAATATGAGAGCCTTCTACCTCATGGTCAATGGATTTACCAATATCATGAAGAAGACCGGCACGTTTTGCAATCCTTACATCCACTCCCACTTCTCCAGCAAGAAGACCGGATAACTGAGCAACCTCAATGGAATGCTTCAATGCATTCTGTCCATAGCTGGAACGGAATTTCATGCGTCCCAGAAGTTTCAGAAGTTCTGGATGGATTCCATGTACACCAACATCCATTGCAGCGGTTTCTCCATCTTCGCGAATCTGAGATTCCACTTCTCTCTGTGCCTTTTCCACCATTTCTTCGATTCTGGCCGGATGGATACGTCCATCTACGATCAGCTTCTCCAGGGCAACCCTGGCAATTTCACGTCGAATAGGATCAAAAGCAGAAAGAACCACTGCTTCCGGAGTATCATCAATGATCAGATCCACTCCTGTCAGTGTCTCCAAAGTACGGATATTACGACCTTCACGGCCGATGATCCTGCCCTTCATCTCATCGCTTGGAAGCTGCACTACAGAAATAGTCGCTTCGGAAACATGATCCACTGCACATTTCTGAATGGCATTTACCACATATTCCTTAGCCTTCTTATTGGCATCTTCTTTCGCTCTGTTCTCCAGCTCTTTATAGAGTCTGGCCACATCCACCTTCACATCATCTTCTACAGTTCTGAGCAACTCTTCCTTTGCCTGTTCGGAGGTCAGACCGGAAACTCGTTCCAGTTCTTGTACTCCTTTCAGCTCGAGCTCATCCACTCTCTTTTCTTTCTTTTGCAATTCTGCAATTCTTGCTGTACATTCTGCTTCACGCTTCTCGACTGCATCAGCCTTCTTATCTACAGATTCCTCTTTAGATAAGACACGCTTCTCATATTTCTGCAGTTCATTTCTGCGTTCCTTGGTTTCTTTCTCCAGTTCATTTTTTGTGCGGAGAGATTCTTCCTTCACTTCCAATAAAGCTTCTCTTTTTTTCGTTTCGGCTGTTTTCAAAGCTTCATCTATTATGCTTCTTGCCTTGTCTTCTGCTGTACCTACAACTTCGGCGTCTTTCTTCACCTTATTGTCCACAGCAATCTTGCAAGTAATAGGAACCGCAATAAGTAGCGCGACTACCACA
>SAMEA3387494__coassemble_2583_pt1 | contig 15398 bp, 11 predicted proteins | sample SAMEA3387494__metabat2_low_PE_043 | metagenome-assembled genome bin SAMEA3387494 (sample SAMEA3387494) | Felis catus | biome: Faeces | place: United Kingdom | collected 2012
TGTCTCTGATTTGTTCGTTAATCATTAAATTGCTAATTGTCGTGCACCTCCATACATCTTAGATAGACAAACCTCTCGTCGCCCTCACTGCTACTTCTAAACATGAAAAAAAGCGTAGACAGATGTCCACACTTCCTCTATTACACCCACACGCACTCTGCCTGTGGTACCTGTGCAATATTAACCCAAGACGCTTCCTGCGCTAAGGTGAGAGTGGAACTCTGCTTTGTTTTCTCACGTACTGGTATAGAATAGCATATACCCCACAAAAAGTCAAGGAAAAACTTTTTATCGGGGCATATTTTTTTCTCATATATTTTTATACGGTAATTACTCCCATGGCTTCCATAACCGCAAAGACAAGAATTGCGATCAGACATACCGGAGCAACGTATTTAATAATAACTGTGTAAAATTTTTTGCTTTTGAAAGTGCCGTTTACTTCTACTTCCTCGATAATCGCTTTTGGTTTGATCACGTATCCCACAAAGATACAGGTGAGGAAGGCCACAATAGGCATCATCACACTGTTGCTCAGGAAGTCGCAGAAGTCCAGAAGCGTCATGCCAAGAGGCGCAATAAAGCTCCAGATTCCAAAGCCCAGAGAAACCGGTATTCCCACTGCCAGAAGGAAGATCAATACCACAATACAGGTCTTCTTTCTACTCCATCCGGTCTTATCCACAATAATGGAAACCAGAGTCTCTGTCAGAGAAATGGATGAGGTCAGCGCAGCAAACAGAACCAGAAGGAAGAACATGGCTCCCACCAGAGTTCCGAACTTCATGCTTTCAAACACCTTGGGCAAAGTGATAAACATAAGACTGGGGCCCTTGCCAAGGGCTTCTTCACTTCCTCCGGAAAAGGCAAATACAGCGGGAATGATCATCAGACCTGCCATAAAAGCAATTCCTGTATCAAACATCTCAATCTGACGCACAGATTTTTCCAGATGGGCCTCCTTTTTCATATAGGAACCATAAGTAATCATAATTCCCATGGCCAGAGACATGGAATAGAACAGCTGTCCCATCGCCGCAAGAACCGTTGTTGCGCTGAATTTACTGAAATCCGGTTTCAGATAATAAATGACTCCTTCCATAGCTCCTGGCTGCATAATACCAAATCCTGCAATAAAAACTGTCATCACAATAAGCACCGGCATCATCAGACGGCTGGCTTTTTCAATACCGCCTTCCACACCCAGCATAACCACAATCACAGATAAGGCTACATATACCACGAAAAAGAAAACAGGCGCTCCTGGCTGTGCAATAAAGTTTGAAAAGAATTCATCCGTTGCTGCATGCTTCACATCATTAGTAAGGAAAATGGTCAGATATTTCAGTACCCACCCGCCAATGACACAGTAATATGGGGTAATGATAAACGGAACCACACTGGATAAATAGCCCAGAAAACGGAATTTCTTATTCAAAGACTCATAGGCGCCTACTGCGCTTAAACGAGTTTTTCTTCCCAACGCGATTTCTGTGATCATCAGTGCAAAACCAAAGGTAACTGCCAGAATGAGATATACCAGCAAAAAAATTCCTCCGCCGTATTTTGCGGCCAGATATGGAAAACGCCACAAATTTCCAAGACCAACAGCTGATCCGGCGGCGGCTAAAACAAATCCCAGCTTATTGGTAAAGCTGCTTCTTTTTTTCTCCATGATTTCTCTCCCTTCCTTTGTCGTAAAATGACATATTGTCCTTATTATAGCATCACTTTAAATTGAAAAACAATACATAATCTTATTTTTTTTGCAGATACTGATACTGCAGCTGCATTTCAAAACAGAACTGCAGCCAGACCAGAGACATGAGTTGACACATGACTCTGTCATAAAAAGGAGGATATCACTATGACACTTTTAAAATGTTCTGCCACTACATGCATGTACAACCAGAACCAGCTTTGCTCCAAGGGTGAAATTGAGGTTCTTGGAGACAGAGCCCACAGTTCCACGGACACTGCCTGCGGAAGCTTCCGTGAAAAAGGAACCGGGGGCTTCACCAATCAGGTGTCTGATGGAGGCTGCGGATGCGAAGAGATTCAGATCGACTGCAAAGCGAAAGAATGCACTTACAACGACAACTGCCGCTGTACTGCTTCCGCCATTGATATCGAAGGCCACAATGCATGTAACTGCCACGATACCAAATGCGGCACCTTCTTCTGCCACTGATCCCTTTATTTTCTCTCCCCCTTTGTTTGTACAGGAATTTCTTTCCAGTTCTTAAACAGAAAAAACAAGCCCCCTTACTGCTTCCGCTGTAAGGGGGCTTGATGTCTGTTCTTTATCTGTTCTTTAAGAAATCCGGAATCTGAATATCCTTCTTCTGTACAGTGCTGGATGGAACCTTAGCGCTGAACGGAGTGGCATTCATAGTTGGAAGACTGAAGCTTGGCATATTCATACCGCTGGTGCTTCCAGATGCTCCTGCTGCCGGTTTCTTCATGCCAAATGGAGAAGAGGTTCCTCTGCTGCCAAATGCGCTGGTGCTCTGTGCAGCTGCATCATTTAATCCTGTTGCAATTACTGTGATCCTTGCATAATCTGCTACAGAATCATCATACATTGCACCAAAGATGATATTTGCTTCTTCTCCGGTAAGCTCCTGTACATAGCTTGCCGCATCATTGGCATCCATCAGAGAGATGTCACCGGAAATATTGATGATTACATGGGTAGCGCCCTTAATGGTTGTTTCCAGAAGCGGAGAGGATACTGCCTGCTGAACAGCTTCCATTGCCTTGTCGTCTCCTCTTGCCTCACCAATACCAATATGTGCGATTCCCTTATCTGTCATTACTGTCTGCACATCTGCAAAGTCAAGGTTGATCAATGCCGGCAGGTTAATAAGGTCTGTAATTCCCTGTACTGCCTGCTGCAGCACTTCATCTGCCTTGCGGAGAGCTTCCGGCATGGTTGTCCGGCGGTCAACGATCTCCAACAGCTTGTCATTGGGGATTACAATCAGGGTATCAACAGCTTTCTTCAGATTTTCGATTCCAGCTAACGCATTGTTCATACGTGTCTTAGCTTCAAAACGGAATGGCTTGGTAACAACGCCAACAGTCAGGATACCAAGTTCTTTGGCTGCCGCTGCGATCACCGGAGCAGCACCGGTTCCGGTTCCGCCGCCCATACCACAGGTAACAAACACCATATCTGCGCCTTCTACTAACTGTTTTACTTCTTCTATACTTTCCTCAGCAGCCTTCTGGCCAACCTCTGGTTTTGCTCCTGCACCAAGTCCTTTGGTTATCTTCTCACCAATCTGAAGTACTGTCGGAGCTTTGCACAGAGTCAAAGCCTGCTTATCAGTGTTGACACCTACAAACTCCACTCCGCCGATGGCTTCTTCCACCATCCTGTTTACTGCATTATTTCCGGCACCGCCTACGCCGATGACTATGATCTTCGCAGATGATTCGGCCTCATTTGTCATTATCTCTAACAATGTACTTCCTCCTTCATTTCTACCTGATATCTATTTCTGTCTTGTTTTATCAAGCTACATATAGATATATCATATATTTTTTTCTGGAATTAATCAACCTCTATTTTTGTTTTTTTATACTTTTTTCACGAATTTTCGTCATATTCACAGAAGACCAACGATCTCCTGGTGTTTTCTTCCTGTCTTATTCCCCTCCGATTAATTTCCGTAGGCATCTTACTGGCTGTCTCCCATGTAGTTTCCATAGGCGTCATACTGGCTGTCTCCGACATAATTTCCGTATTCATCATACTGGCTGTCCCCGACATAATTTCCGTATTCGTCGTACTGGCTGTCTCCAACGTAATTTCCATATTCATCGTACTGACTGTCTCCAACGTTATTTCCGTATTCATCGTACTGACTGTCTTCATTTTCATCACCGGAGGAATTGGCGTCTTCTTCCTGGGCAGCATCCGGTGACGGGCCCACATAATTTCCCTCCCGGTCATATTCTCCTTCTCCGGTATAGCCTCCATCTTCATTATAGCCGCCTTTCCAGTCTCCATGGGCTTCTATGCTTTCCTTGGTAGGTTTCGGCCCCACATAATTGCCATACTGGTCATATTCTCCTTCTCCGGTGTAATCCAGTTCTTCATCATAGCCGCCCACCCATTTTTCAAGGGCATATTCCAGTTCTTCTGTCTCTGCCTGATCCCGCTCAAAGGTAATGGTCTTCGTGCTGTCTGTCACACTTTCCAGATGGAGGATTCCCTTTTCTCCGGCCAGCTTTGGCAAAATGGCAATGACTCTTGACATCTTGTCCTCCAGATACTTGTCCTTTCCCAGCTGTACTGTAATATCTCCGTAAACCAGATTGATCTGATAATTCTGGTCAAACTGAATATGGTCGGGAATCATCTGGTTTTTCTGGAAAATAGTAGCAAGGGCCACCGCTGTATTCAGCACCGTAGTTCCCTTGATGGGAATCTTTTCATTTTTTATGACCTTATTCACCTGAATCCCGTCAAAATACGGCACAGCTTCATCCCGTTCCCTGGAGCTTTCCACAAACACTCCGTTTCTGTCAAAATATACATAACTGTCCAGATACGGAATACAGCCCACCGGTTTCTTTTCTTTTACACTGATGACCAGTGTATTCCTGTTGGCCTGCTTTACGCGGAATCCCTCCACAAAAGGAATGTCTCCGGTATCGTTGGTGGAATACAGAAGGGGGGCCAGCACAGAATTGGACGCCAGCGGCCCTCTCAGAATCATTTCCCTGATCTCGTCCTTGGAGTAATGGCTGCTTCCCATTACCTCCACCTCTTCTACCCGAAAATAGACGAAAAAGAAAACAATGCCTGCCAGCGCCAGCGCCGCAAGACTGCCCCAGATGATCTTCCAGGTTTTTTTGTCCAGTTTTAATTCTTTTTTGTAATCAAATGCACTCATCTTACTCTGATCCTGTGTCCTTTATAATTCTACCTCCAAGAGCTTCCATGTCTTCGCAGATATGTTCATATCCACGCCTGATAAAAGAATATCCCCGTATCTCCGTTACACCTTTTGCAGAAAGCGCTGCCAGTACCAGCGCCGCTCCTCCCCGCAGTTCTTCTGCCTGTACCTGCCCCCCGTGAAGAGGATGCCCTCCGTAAATCCAGGCGGTTCCTTCCTTTACTTCAATTCTGGCGCCCATATTATTCAGCCAGGCTGCTGCCTTGTAACGATCCTCAAAAATCTGTTCTCTGATGCAGCTGGTGCCCGGTATGGTAGCAAGCACTGCCATCAGAGGAGACTGGAGATCTGTGGGAAAGCCTGGATACACCTCTGTTTCCAGAAATGGAATGGGAAATCCCACAGCGCTTCCGTCCGCTATTAGTTTACCACTCTTTACTTTGTATTGTCCACCCATTTTCCCATATACCTCAAGGAAGGCCTTTAATTCCTCCACCGGAGGATTCTCCAGAACAATGTTTCCCCTGGTAGCCGCGCAGGCACAAAGATACGTTCCAGCTACGATCCGGTCAGGGGGAACCTTCATATCTCCCCCTCTTTCCAGTGAACTTACCCCACAAATCCGAATACAGTCCTCTCCTTCTCCCTGTATCCTGGCCCCCATACTTCTGAGATAACGGCACAGCCACTGGATTTCCGGTTCTCTGGCGCAATTATGAAAAATGGTCTCCCCTTCTGCCAAAACCGCAGACAAAATTCCCTGCTCCGTTGCCCCCACACTTTTTCCGGAAAAAAATATTTCTTTTCCCCTGAGCCTTCCACAGGATGCCTGAATCATTTCTGGCCCCTGCCAAAGCTCTGCTCCCAGCTCCTTCAGCACCATCATATGAAGATCAATGGGTCTTCGTCCAATGACACAGCCCCCTGGATACCCCAGCGCTCCCTTCTGATTTCTCCCAAGCATGGGGCCCAAAAGGATCATGGATGAGCGCATTCTTCCTGTATAACTTCCAGGAATCCAGTTTTTGTCTGCGCTGGTACAATCCAGATAGAGGTCATGCCCTTCCCACCAGGTTTCTGCGCCTAATTCCGTTAAAATCTGTTCCATGCACCACACATCTGCAATTTCCGGGCATCCCCGAAGCACACTCACGCCTGGAAAAAGAAGAGACGCAGCCATCATAGGCAGCGCCGCATTTTTGGAGCCTTGTATGGAAACAGTCCCGTGAAGGGGCGTTCCCCCTGCGATGCGAATTTTATCCACGCCTTTCACTCCTAAAGGGCCTCTTACTTTTATTGTATGCAGGGGAAGAGGTTGTGTGACTGCTCACACTAAAGGCCAGCCCCATCTCTCCCAGAAGGAAAACAATGGATGTGCCTCCATAACTCACAAAGGGAAGGGTAATTCCAGTATTTGGTATGGTATTGGTTACCACGGCGATATTCAGAATCACCTGAATTGCCATGTGAGCCAGAATCCCAGCGCTGATCAGGGCGCCTAAAAGATCACGACTGTGCATGGAAATCACACATAACCGCCAGAGCAAAAGGGCAAACAGCAGGATAAGCACAACTGCACCCAAAAGCCCCAGTTCCTCACAGATAATAGAAAAAATCATGTCATTTTGCGCTTCTGGCACAAATCCCAGCTTCTGCAGGCTGCTACCCAGCCCTCTTCCAAAAATCCCTCCGCTTCCAATGGCATACAACCCCTGTATGGTCTGAAATCCTTTTTCGTACTTTTCCGGATTTCTCCAGATAGCCAGACGTTCCAGACGATAGCTTTCCCCCGCCAGAAAAGCAGCCAGACCAGCTCCCCCAATCCCCAAAAACTGCAGATATCCAGGATTGGATACAAAAATCAGAATCACTCCAATTCCCAGAATGATAATCGCCGTACTGAGATTGTTGGAGCCTACCAGTCCCACTATGGGAAGGAGGGTAAGCATGGTACGACACATAAACCAGAAGCTGGCTGTACTTTTTCTGGTTCTATCAATCTGCCAGGCCAGAAACAAGATTACTGCCACCTTGGCAAACTCCGAAGGCTGAAAAGATAGGGGACCGAAATTCAGCCAGCGTTTTGAACCGTTGATTTCCTGTCCCACCAGAAGAACGGCCGTAGACAACAGCAAAGACAAAAGATATCCCCAGGGAGCCAGCGCTGCCAGGACATGATAGTCCATTCTGGATACAGCATACATAACTCCCAGCCCCAGAGCAGTGGCAAAAAACTGCTTTTTAAAATAATAAGCCGGGTCCTGGAACCGGACTCTTCCATTATAGGCGCTGGTACTGAACAAAATCACCAGCCCTGACACCACCAGAAGCAGCACCAAAGCCAGGAGCGTCATATCTTTGGAACCATACAGTCTGTCTTCTTCCCTTTTGCCCATACCCTGCCTCTTGTCTCCATCATTCTTTATAGAATATGAAAGCATTACCCGTGGATATGACTGAAACCTTTTTCCAGAAACTTACAGGCGGTATTCTGCACTCTTTGCAGAACACCGCCTGTTCCTGATTATAGTTCCATTACATATTCTTTAAACCGATCTCCACGCTGCTCATAGTTGTCAAACTGTCCCCAGCTTGCACATGCAGGAGACAAAAGCACGGCTTCCCCTGGACGAGCCATACCTGCGCACCAGGTTACTGCCTCTTTAAGATCCTCGCAAAGGACCACGTCAAAAAATCCCAGACGTTCTGCCGCTGCCTTGATTTTTTCTTTTGTCTGTCCAATGAGCACCAGGCTTCGCACCTTACCGTCAAAAGACTGAATCCATTCGTCATAACTGGATTCCTTATCATAGCCGCCTCCAATTAAATATGTGGGACGGTTCATTGCCTGAATTCCCTTAATTGCCGCATCTGGATTGGTTCCCTTGGAATCGTTGTAATATACCACGCCATTTTTTTCTGTCACATACTCAATTCGATGTTCCACTGCCGTAAAGGCGCAGATACTTTTGCGGATGCTTTCCATGGGAACACCAGCAGAATATGCCATTGCCACAGCCGCCATCACATTCTCAAAATTGTGTTGTCCCAGAAGCTTCAGTTCTCCTGTTTTTACCACTGGAATCTCTTCCTGTTCTGTTTTCAGCACAATCTGATCCCCGTCCAGATAAATTCCCTGTTCCAGCTTACGGACACTGGAGAAGTAAAGGGTTTTCGGCACAAGATTTCTGCCAAATTCCCGCAAAACCTCGTCCTCATAATTCAGGACACAGGTATCTTTTGCCGTCTGGTTTTTCACAATCAGTTCCTTCACACGAATGTATTCCTCCATGGTATGATGGCGGTTCAGATGATCTTCTGTGATATTTAAAATTGCGCTGACCTTTGGGGCAAAGTTCTCAATGGTTTCCAGCTGGAAGCTGCTGATCTCTGCAACTGTCACCGTATCCTCCTGCATTTTAAGAGACATGGAGGTATAGGGTGTTCCAATATTTCCCACTACATAAACGGATTCTCTGGCATCTGCCATGATCTTTCCAAGGAGCGCTGTGGTAGTGGTCTTTCCGTTGGTACCGGTGATTGCCAGCACCTCTCCCTTGCCGGTACGGTAAGCAAGCTCCACTTCTCCCCATACAGGAAGGCCCTGTTCATAAAAGCGCTTCACAAGGGGAAGGTCTGTGGGAACTCCAGGACTTAATACCACAAGTTCCAACTGCTTCTGTACCTCTTCCGGAAGCGTTCCTGTGTAAATCTCCAGAGGATAATTTCCTTCTGTCTTATGTAACACCGCTTCTTTATCTGTTTTTTCGTTGCCGTCATACAGGATTGGCAGGGCTCCTACCGCCCCCAGCAGATCAGCCGCGCCGATTCCGCTTTTGCCAGTGCCGAACACCAGCACTCTTTTTCCCTGTAATTCCATAGTCTCTTCCTCCTTATAATGCCAAAAGACTGATGAGACACATGATTGCAGTAACTACAGAGAACACTGCCACAATCCTGGTTTCTGACCAGCCGCAAAGTTCAAAATGATGATGAATGGGCGCCATCTTGAAGAAACGCTTTCCGTGAGTTGCCTTAAAATATGTCACCTGGATCATAACGGAGAGAACCTCCACCAGATAAATGAGTCCCACCAGCAGAAGGAACAGCGGCATCTGCATCATATAAGCACAGCCGGCTACAAAGCCTCCCAATGCCAAAGAACCGGTATCTCCCATAAACACCTTGGCAGGATACACGTTAAACAGCAAAAATCCCATCAGTCCGCCTACCACAGCACAGGTAATGGGCTCAATTCCTGACTTGGTTCCAATGGAAACCACAGTAAAGAAAACTGCCACAATCAGCGTTACGCTGGAAGCCAGTCCGTCCAGACCATCTGTAAAGTTTACCCCGTTCACCGTTCCGATCACCGCAAAGAAAAGCACCGGAACTGCAAGCCATCCCAGGTTCAGGTAATGTCCGCCCCAGAAGGGAATCCGCATGGTAAGGGAAATGTCTGTATAGTTCATAATGTAAAAAACAAAGACTCCTGTCAATACCACCTGGAGTGCAAATTTCTGCCAGGGAAGCAGGCCGTCGGAGCGTTTCAGAACCACCTTGAGATAGTCATCCAGAAAACCAATGATACCAAATCCAAGAGTCAGAAACAGAACCGGAATGATCTTCGGATAGTCCTTAATATAGAATAAAGCAGTCACTGCTGCCGCAATCAGAAAAATCACTCCGCCCATTGTAGGCGTTCCTGCTTTTTTCAGGTGAGACTGCACACCCTCTACACGTTCTGTCTGCCCCATCTTCAGTTTTCGCAAAAAGGGGATAACGATCGGGCCTAAAACAAGGCTGATCGCAAAAGAAATCAATACCGGGATCACAATTTGAAATTCCATCCTCACACCTCTTATTATTCTTTCGTTTTTTTGCTTTCGCATCTTCTAGTATAAGGCTTTTCCACCCAATTATCAACCCAAAGTGGGGATTGCCCTCATATTTTGCTCCTTTTCTTTCTTCTCCTCCACAGGCGCTGTTTTTTCAATTCCCAGATATGGAAGCACATTTTCAAAGATGCTTCGGATTACAGGCGCAGCAATGGTTCCTCCATAATAGATTCCCTGGGGATTATAGATGATACATAGCCCAAGGATTCTGGGATTTTCTGCCGGCGCAAAACCCAGGAAGGAAGAAATATACCGGTTGGCGCTTCTTGGAAGTGTCTGGGAGGTGGCAGTCTTTCCGCCAATGGTGTAGCCCTCTATTTTTGCATTTTTTCCAGATCCCTGGGACACCACCGATTCCAGGATATTCCGGATATTTTCAGAAGTTTCCTGGGAGACAATCCCTGTTTCTACAGGATAAGTAAGTTTTTTTATACGCTCTCCCCCTGTACTTTGCACCATTACTCCAAAATGCGGGGTAATCCTGTTTCCTCCATTGATCAGGGAGCTGACCGTGGCTGCAAGCTGAATGGGTGTAATCTGAAAAGACTGTCCAAAAGCCACCGTAGCCAGTTCCACATTCCCCATATTTTTTTTCTGATGCATAATGGTTCCTGCCTCTCCCGGAAGATCAATCCCTGTCTTTTTCATCAGTCCGAATTTCTGAAAATATTTGTAATAATTGTCCACGCCAAGCCGCAGTCCCACCTCAATAAAAACAGGATTACAGGAATTCTGAGCTCCCTGTACAAAGGTCTGAGAACCATGTCCCGTTCTTTTGGCGCAATGGATTCTTCTGTCATCCACCAGCTTATATCCCGGACAGTAGAAGCGATCATTCAGAGAAACCACTCCCTGTTCCAGTCCCGCTGCCATGGTGATAATCTTAAATGTGGAACCTGGTTCGTAAGTGTCATTGAGGCAGGGATTTCTCCACATCTGATTCAAAAGTTCCTGCTTTTTCTTTTCTCCCATCCCTTTGGTATCCACACCTGTATTCAGTTCAAAGGGCTGATTCAGATTAAATTCCGGTACATTGACACAGGCGTAAATTTCTCCATTCCGGGGATTCATCAGCAAAACAGATACCCGTTCCGCCTGTTTTTCTTCCATGACTTTTCGGGCAGCCTGCTCTGCAAATTCCTGAATGCTGGCATCCAGACTAATACGCAGATCGTTGCCTGGAATGGGATTTCTGCGATTTTCTCCATACTGATCCAGTTCCACGCCCCGGGCATCTGTGGTAGTAAGGATTTTTCCCGGTTCTCCCTTTAAAATTTCCTCATATGTTCCCTCCAGTCCCAGGATTCCCTGATTGTCCCCGCCGGTAAAGCCAAGCACCCTGGATGCCAGAGTTTCATAGGGATAATACCTCCGGTAGTCTTCATCCACCTTTACTCCCGAAAGCCCATAGGAACGAATGGTATCTCCCACTGTTTTTTCCACATTCGTACGGATTCGTTCAATGGAAGAATTCTTTTCCACTCTTTTTCTGATTTCCTCTTCCTCCATTTCCAGTTCTCTGGAAAGTACCTGGATCACACGCTTTGGATTTTTGATCTGGCTGTGTATTACTGAAATGGTACATACCGTTTTGTTATCTGCCAGCACCTTTCCCTTTGCATCCAGGATTCTTCCCCGGGCTGCTTTGATATCCCGCTCTCTTTCATGAAGCTGCTGCGCCTTCTCATAATAGTAATCGGAACGAAATCCCATAAGATAAACCAGCCTCCCAATCAGTCCGAACAGCATAAGGAGGCAGCACAAAAAAACTACCCAGACTTTTTTCTTATGATATGTTTTATTTTTTTTCATAAAAAAATCCCCGCCCACAGTGCTCTTCTCAATATATGAGAACTGTAAGCGGGGGTATTCTGTTTTTTCCTGAAATCCGCAGCTTTTTATTCCAGACCTGCCTCTTCGTTGGTAATTCCTTCGCTTTCCATATCATTTCCCTGAACCGGTTCGGAATGATCCTCCAAAGGTTCCGGCGCGCTGGTATTGGATACCCCTTCCGGATATTCCTCCCGAGGAGCCTCCAGGTTTTCAGACATTTTATAATTTCCGTTTTCGTCGTACAGATAATTTCCTTCCGCATCCAGAAGATAACCGGACTCGTCAATGCGGTTTCCGGCAAAATCAATACGGTTTCCCTCACCGTCCACCAGATTGCCTTCTGCATCCAGTTCGCCGCCTGGAATGCTCTTCACATGGCCCTGGAACTCTTCCCAGATTTCTGTTTCCGGAACGTATCCATCTGTGGTTTCATCCGGCGCCACATTTAAATATGGAAGCAATTCAGAAAGAATGGCCTGGGCAATGTACTGTGCATAGGTACTGTTGGCCTGATCCTCCACATTGGGTTCGTCCACCACCACATAGATAACCACTGCCGGATCATCCACCGGAGCAAACCCAATGAAGGAAACCAGATATTTCTTATTGCCACGGGGTAGCTTCTCCGCAGTTCCTGTCTTACCACCGGAACTGTATCCCTGCACCTTACTGTGGCGGCTGGTACCCTGCTTTACACTCAATTCCATATAGCTTCTCACATCCTGAGAAATGTTAGAGGAAATGGTCTGCTTCAAAAGAGTGGGCGTAATGGTCTTGATGATTCCGCCGCTGCTGTCCTTGATCTTCGTCACCAGATGAGGCTGATAATAATAACCGCCGTTGACCACGGAACACATGGCATTGATCTCCTGAATCATGGTACAGGTAAACCCCTGTCCAAAAGCAGAGCAGGCAAGTTCCGTCTCTCCCATGGTATCTGTGGTATGAATAATACCGGCGCCCTCATTGGGAAGGTCAATTCCTGTTCTTGTTCCGAAATTAAACAGGCTCTGGGAGCGAATAAACTGATCATTGCCCATTTTTTCCGCAATCTGCATCATACCGTCATTGCAGGAATTGGCAATGACTTCCCCCAAAGTCTCTGTTCCATGAGCATCTGGATAGGCCGCACATTTGATAAAAGGTTCTCCATTCTCTCCGAAGGCCTGTCCACTGTCACAGACAAAGGTATCGGAAGCAGAAATCCTGCCTTTTTCCAGAGCAGAGGCTACGACAATAGGCTTTACAGTGGAACCTGGCTCATAAGCGTCTGTCACACAGTAATTGTTCCACATCCCATTTAAGGCCTCCACGGTTTCCTCATCATTCATCGCCTTGATTTCTTCCTTGGAATGTACCCTGGACATGTCTCTGGGCTCGTTGAGATCGTAACGGTCACCCCCATCCATAGCAAGGATTTCTCCGGTAGAAGGGTCTTCCACGATCACGCCCACATTCTTGCCGCCCATAAGGTCGTTGAAGGCATTTACATATTTTTCTACGATCTGCTGCGCGCCCACATCCAGAGAAGTCTCAATACTCTTTCCATTGGAAGGATCGATAATGGTCTGCTCCACATCGGAATTATTATTAAAGTATCCGTACTGCCGCCCATCCGCACCGGTGAGGGTACTGTTGTAATATCCTTCCAGTCCCCAGTCTGCGGTGTCTCTGGCAAAGGTAAAGCCAATGGTATCACAGGCCAGTTCATTAAAGGGATAGCTGCGCAGGTAATCTTCTTCAAACCACACGCCCTTAACATTGGTGCGCTCTTTTTCCTGCTCTGCTGTCATGGTGCTGTCCTCTGGGATGGTGGTATATTCCTCAAACGCTTTTTTTTCATCCATGGACAACTCTTTTTTCAAAATCTGATACTGGCTGTTTTTGGTGGATTCCCCGGTAAGGCGGGACCGAATATCATTTTCATCCAGACCCAGCACCTCTGTCAGAGCCCGAATGGTGGGTTCCACATATTCAGAATCTGAATTTACGGCTTTACAGTCCAGAATAACATTATAAACCTTATTGCTGGTGGCAAGAAGATTGCCGTTTCTATCGTAAATATCTCCACGCTTGGCAGGGAGCACCCGGCTTTCGTATCTCTGCTGGGCCTGACTGAGTACCTGTTTTTTGTATTTATCTCCGCTTGTTGCGTTGATATACGTAATCCTGCCTGTCAAAGCGACTAAAGCTAGTACCACTCCGCCATAGAGTATTACTAGCTTTTTACGCATCTGATAATTAATTTTCTTTACTGGTTTTCTTCTGGTATTTCTTCGTTTTGTATTGCTCAAATCATCACCTACTTAGAATCTGGAACATCCTGATACTGTCTTACATAGCTGCTTCTTGAAGTCTCATATGTAACGGTCTGGTCATCAGAAGGATATTTCATTCCCAGCCGGCCAATGGCGACCTTTTTGATGGAAGTCAGGTCCACATTGGAAGTTACCTGGCTGTAATAGGCATCATTGTCTTCTTTTAGCTGTGAAAGCTCTGATTCCAAAGCCGCCACTTCCCGCAGCCTTGCGGTAATCTCGGATTTCAGCTGAATATAATGGGTGCTGAAAAAAAGGACTGCCACAGATACCGCTGCCAGAAACACCACAAACCCCCGGCTCATTCCCATTGCCTTTTCTCGGTTTCGGATTGCTTCTTTGCTCACCTGTCTTCTCTCAAGGGTTTCTCTCTGTTCCCGTGTCTTCGTGTTTGTCCGTGGGCGTCTTCTGACCTGACCGGCATTCTGACCATAACTCTGATTCCGTCTGTCCGGAACCTCGGCAAGTCTTCTGGCCGTATTTCCTTCTACATACATTCCCCTGCTGTTTCTGGCGCTGTTTCCAGTTCGTCTGGCTGTTGTTGATCTGTTTGTTTTCGCCATTTCATGCCCCTTTTACTACTGCATGCAAACAGGCATGCCCTTTCTCATGCCTGCAGCTGTTACAAATTTCTTTCAAAAATCCGGAGCTTTGCGCTTTTGGAACGGGGATTCTCCTCCATCTCCTGCTCACTTGGCAGAATCGGCTTCCTGGTAATCACCTTTCCTTTTGATTTGTTTCCGCAAACACATACCGGAAAATCCGGCGGACAGGTACAGGGATTTTCATTTTTTCGGAATATTGTCTTTACAATCCGGTCTTCCAGCGAATGGAAGGTTATGATACAAATCCTGCCGCCATCTCCTAATAAATCAATCATTCCGTCCAGGGAATCCCTTAATACATCCAACTCCCGGTTCAGCTCAATCCGAATCGCCTGGAATGTGCGTTTCGCCGGATGGCCTCCCGCTGCCTGTATTTTCATGGGAATGGACTGACGAATAATCTCTGTCAGTTCTCCTGTTGTCTCAATGGGCCGCTCCTTACGGGCTGCCACAATATGCTTCGCGATGTTCTTCGCAAATTTATCTTCACCGTAATCACGAATGATCCGGTACAATTCTCTTTCTTCATAGCCATTTACAATATCACTGGCTGTCTGGCTCTGCCTCTGGTCCATCCGCATATCCAGCGGCGCGTCCACACGATAGGTAAAGCCTCGTTCTTCATTGTCAAGCTGATAGGAAGAAACTCCAAGGTCCAGCACAATGCCGTCTACCTTGTGAATCCCGCGGGTCATAAGTTCACTTGCCATGTAACAATAATTGCTGCGAATGATGGTCGCTCTGTCCTTATAGGCAGCCAGTCTCTCACTCGCAGCAATTATTGCATCCTGGTCTTGATCTATGCCAATAAATCTCCCCTTGGCAGAAAGTTTC
>SAMEA3387494__coassemble_2596_pt1 | contig 15299 bp, 11 predicted proteins | sample SAMEA3387494__metabat2_low_PE_043 | metagenome-assembled genome bin SAMEA3387494 (sample SAMEA3387494) | Felis catus | biome: Faeces | place: United Kingdom | collected 2012
ATACCATATCCTCGGTGGATTTTTTCCTACCCAATAAGACAACCGTCTCCACATGCACCGTTTCACAGAATTGATCAACACTACAGGCCCGTTCTACCTGATAGCCTGCTGCCAGAAATGCTTCCAGATCCCTGGCGAGGCTGGTCGCTTTGCAGGAAATATATACAATCTTCTCCACGCCGTAACCGATAATCTTCGGCAGCGCCTTGGGATGAATTCCGTCTCTTGGCGGGTCCAACACGATTACATCCGGTTTTTCTTCCAGATCATCCAATACCTTTAAAACGTCTCCCGCAATAAACCGACAGTTGGTAAGACCATTTAATGCTGCATTTTCCCTTGCAGCCTCAACCGCTTCTTCCACGATTTCCACGCCGATTACTTCCTTTGCCACAGAAGCCAGAAGCTGGGCAATGGTTCCCGTTCCGCTGTAAAGGTCAAACACCTCCAGATCTTTGGTATCGCCGATATACTCCCTTACAATGGAGTACAGCACTTCTGCTGCCAGAGAATTGGGCTGGAAGAAAGAAAAGGTACTGATCTTAAACCGCAGTCCCAGCAATGTCTCATAAAAATAATCCTGTCCGTATAAAATCCTGGTTTCATCGCTTCGTACCACATCAGAAAGAGAATCGTTGATGATGTGCATGATTCCCACAATTTTTCCTTCCAGAGGAAGAGCAAGGAGAGCTTCCTTAAGAGGAGTTAAATCATGCTCCTCCTGACTGGTGGTAATCACATGTACCAGAATTTCCCCGGTTGTCACTCCCCGGCGAAGCAGCAGATGGCGCAGATAACCTACGTGCTGCATTTTTTTATAATAAGAGACTCCACGATCACGGAAATATTCCCATACGCAGGTGAGAATTTTTGTCATATCTTCGTGTACCAGCTTACAGTCTCCCACATTCAACACATCATATGTACTTCCTTTTTTGTGCAGTCCCAGAGAAAGAGGTCCATCCTTATATTCGTCTCCAAAAGAAAATTCCATTTTGTTCCGATACCCAAATTCAATAGGACTGCCATGAATGCCTTCCCAATGATAAGATGCCTCTCCCCTTTCGTCTGTCTGTCCTCCCTGCTTCAGAGCAGCATCCAGAAGCTCCTGTACCTGTGTTTCTTTCATCCGAAGCTGATCTTCATACTCCATAGTCTGATACATACAGCCTCCACACTGAGGAAAAGAATGACACACCGGATCTCTTTTTTCCAGAGTGGATTTTTCCAGCACCTCCAGAAGACGTCCCTCTGCACGTCCGGAACGTTTTTTATTGATTACAAACTGGACTCTCTGGCCTGGGATGCCATTTTTTACAATGACCTTTGTTCCTTCTACAAATACCAGTCCCTTATTAGGAAATTCTACTTTTTCTATGATTCCTTCATAAATTTCGCCTTTTTTCATTATACCTCCGCCAAAAATAGCTCCGGTATCTGCCGGAGCTATTTCACTTGTTTTTATTCTTTGTTTCCTGTCCGCAAATACTGCGGTTTTCTGTTCCTTCAGGATTTTATGGATTATTCCTCGTCATCTTCGAAATAATCATCAAAATCATCGTCAAAGTCCTCGTCAAAATCTTCCAGATAATCAGGTGCGAAGAAGCGGTAAACTGCATAGGCAATTCCTGCTACTGCTGCCACTGCGCCAATGATCGCCAGGATCCAGAGGACTGTATTTTTCTGTTTGTCATCTTCCTTTTTCTTTAAAGCTGCCAGTAATTCTTCGATTTTGTTCATGTTCATATTCTGCACCATCCTCTCATATTCTTGCAAGCATCCCTGCTCACCGGGAGACATTTCCTAGTTGATTAGTATTATACCACCGTTGGCTATATTTTACCACAATTAATCACTTTTTATAAAAACTATTTTTTTACCAAAAGCAGGAACAAAGCTCTTTATATTTTTTTCAGCTTGGCAAAACCTGCAAACATCTTTTTGACACCGGCTTTGTCAAAATCCACTGTCACTTCATAGTCACGTCCGCCTTCAGCAATATTTTTTACAATACCCACGCCGAATTTTACATGACGAACCGTATCCCCCACTTCATAATCCAGGCTTTCTGCTTTTTTTACCGTAAAATTCTTTGGCTGGAAGGCTTTTGCCTGAAATGCCATCTTCATCTGAGCGTAACTGCTCTTCGCGGGGATCACTTCTTCCAGCTTTGGCTTCCTGGTCTCAATGGTATGTCCTAGTTCCACCAGTTCCCTTGGGATCTCCCGTACAAACCGGGACACCTTGTTGTACTGTACGTCTCCCCGGATCACCCGCTGCTGAGCGCTGGTAAGGGTGAGGTCTTCCATGGCTCTGGTAATCCCCACATAACAGAGACGTCTTTCTTCTTCCAGATCAGAAAGATCTCCGGAACAAATACTCATATAGCTGGGGAACATGCCATCTTCCATTCCGGCAAGAAATACCCTTGGAAATTCCAGTCCCTTGGCACTATGTAAGGTCATAAGAAGTACATAATCCTGCCCTGGATCTACGGAATCGATATCCGCAATCAGCGCAATTTCCTCCAGAAAACCAGAAAGAGTCGCCGGACGATTCAATTTCTGCATGGCTTCCTCATAGGACGCGGTTTTGGAAATCAGTTCCTCAATATTTTCAATTCGGGAGCGGGATTCTTCTGTATCCTCTGCCCGAAGTTCATCCACATAACCGGTAAGATCAATTACTTCCTCCAGAAGTTCCCGCACCGTATAGGTTTCTGCCTTGCTTTTCAGAGACTGAATAAAGGTCACAAACCCGTCAATTTTGGAAAAAGCCCTTCCCAGAGAAGGAACCTCTTCCGCTACCCGCAGCGCTTCATAAAAGGTAATATCCATCTGATCGGCATAATCCTGTACCTTATTGATAGAAGCCTGTCCAATTCCTCTTTTTGGCACATTGATGATACGCTTTACGGAAAGATCGTCCTTTCCGTTGTCAATGGTTTTCAGGTAACTTAACAGATCCTTGATCTCCTTACGGGCATAAAAATTCACTCCACCTACAATCTTATAGGGAATATTTGCCATCAGACATTTCTCTTCAAAAAGACGGGACTGCGCATTGGTCCGGTAAAGAATGGCACAGTCTTTATAGTCAAACCGCCCCTCCCGTTTTCCGCTGGAAATTTCTCCCACCACATATTCTGCCTCTTCAAACCCGTTGAGGAACTGACGAAAATGAATCTTTTCTCCTTCCTCATTCTCCGTCCACAAGGTCTTTGACTTTCGTTCTGTATTATTGGCAATCACTTCATTGGCTGCATTCAGAATGTTCTTTGTGGAACGATAGTTCTGCTCCAGACGAATGACCTTTGCACTGGGAAATACCCGCTCAAAACCAAGAATATTCCCAATATTGGCTCCACGGAATTTATAGATAGACTGGTCATCGTCGCCCACCACACAAAGATTTTCATATTTGGAAGCCAAAAGACTGATGAGCTTAAACTGCGCCGTGTTGGTGTCCTGGTACTCATCCACCATAATGTAGCGGAAACGTTCCTGATAGGCTTCCAGTACCTCTCCACAATTCTGAAACAATTCCACGGTCTTCACAATCAGATCATCAAAATCCAGGGCATTGTTCTTGCGCAGAACAGCCTGATATTCCCGATATACACCAGCTACTTTTTTCTGGTTATAGTCTCCTCCTGCATTCAGTTCCATCTCATCCGGCGTGATCAGTTCATCCTTTGCGTGGGAAATCTGAGCCAGAAGGGAACGCTCCTTATATACTTTCGTATCAATATTCAGTCTCTTACAGATTTCCTTCATAATGGTTTTCTGGTCATCCGTATCGTAAATGGTGAAATTACTGTCGTAACCCAGGCGGTCAATATATCTCCTTAAAATCCGTACACAGGCTGAATGAAAGGTGGAAACCCAAACACTTTCTGCTCCAAAACCAATCAGCTTATCTACCCTGTCACGCATTTCTCCTGCCGCCTTATTGGTGAAGGTAATGGCCAGGATATTCCATGGATTTACTCCCTTTTCGTCCATTAGATAAGCAATCCTGTGGGTCAGTACACGGGTTTTTCCAGACCCGGCTCCAGCCAGAATCAACAGCGGCCCCTCTGTATGACAGACAGCCTCCCGCTGCTTTCCGTTTAATGTATCATAAATCGACATTTCTTATCTCCTTTTTGCTTTCCGTTGAGGGTTATTATAGCATAGAAGCAAGGAGAGGGACAACCCGAAAAGCATCCACTTTATCCCATGGACAAGACTCTTTCCCCCATTTTTAATCAGGATTGTAAACTTGTTTCCCAATTGCCTATGTGCTATACTTAGCGTCGGTATACCAGGGGCAGTACGCTCCTTTGTGCCTCAACACTACCCGCAAAATAAAAAAAGAGGGGAATCGCTTATGAATACAAAAGAAAAATGGGAAACAGCCGCACACCACTCCATGGCTATGGTAGGAGGATTTCTTGGCGTGTATGCCCTTCTCACACATAGTTCCACTTTCGGCTCTTCGGAAACCACGAATCTCATCTATCTTCTGGTTTCAGGGTTAAACGGCTCTGTCTTTGATTTCCTGGTGCGTCTGGGAGCTACCCTTTGTTATATTGGAGGAATTGTCTTTGCCACCCTTCTTCCGAAATTTTTAAAGAAAACAGATTTTCGTTACGTAGCCATTGCCATTGATACCCTTTGCTGTCTGATCATGGTGTTTGTTCCTATGGAATGGGACCCGGTTCTTGCCCTGTATCCAGTCTTTTTTGCCACAGCCGTTCAGTGGCTGGCTTATACAAAGGCTGCAGGCTTTAACAGCGCCACTGTTTTTTCCACCAACAACCTTCGACAGTGCTTCGCAGGACTGACCGAATATCTCTACCACCGGGAGGATGCCCATTTGAAACGTTTCCTCTTCTACGGAGGAACCCTGCTGGGTTTCCATCTGGGTGTGGTTTATGGATGGTTTGCTCTTAGGCATCTGGGTACTTTGAGTATCCTTACCGGTTTGCCTCTTCTTTTGATTACTCTGGCAGTCACGATCTATGACCATCGTCTTTCCCGGAAAGCATAAACAGACAGGCAGCTCTGATCTCCTCTTTTTAACGGAATTCAGAACTGCCTGTCTGTTACTTTTATTTTTTATGCTTTTTTCACCAAATGCATCTGCCAGCCTTCATATTCTCGCTGCGGCTTAGGAAGGAGAAGTCCTCCCTGCATCAGTACGCTGCCTGGGTATTCTTTTCCGTCCAGAACATATCTTTCCTGTTCCTTTAATCCACGAAGCTTCAGATAACCGGGAGCAGCATTGGGAACGCTTCTTGTGGAAATCACGTTTACCAGCGCCTCGCTCTGATCTTCTGATACAAATGCCCATGCATGGTAAGCTTCTGCCTCATAAGGAGAAGTAAGCCGGTAATATGTACCATTCTGAATCAGTTCATAATCCTTCTTAAAGGTTTCCACCTGCTTACGGATTTCCTCCTTTTCCTCCTCTGTCAGCTTCTTCGGGTCCAGTTCATAGCCAAAAGTACCGGACATTGCCACAATTCCTCTTGTATGCAGCGGCGTACACCTTCCTGTCTGATGGTTTGGTGATGCTGACACATGGGAGCCCATGGTGCTCACCGGATAAGCAAAGGAAGTTCCATACTGAATTTTCAGCCGCTCAATGGCATCAGTATCATCACTGCACCAGATCTGAGGGGTATAATACAACATTCCTGCATCAAATCTTCCGCCGCCTCCGCTGCATCCTTCAATAAGCATATCCGGATAACGCGTGTTGAGTTTTTCCAAAAACTCATACAGTCCCAGTACATAGCGGTGCGCCACCTCTCCCTGTCTGTGAGCCGGCAGGCTTGCGCTGTGAACATCACAGATACTTCTATTAAAATCCCATTTCAGATATTCCACCTGAACCTGATCCAGAACCTTGCACATCTGCTCAAAAATATGCTCCCGCACATCTGCTCTGGAAAAATCAAGCACCAGCTGATTTCTGGATCTTCCCGGTTTTCTTCCGGGAACTGCCATGGCCCAGTCCGGATGCGCCCGGTACAGATCACTGTCCATGGAAATACATTCCGGTTCATACCAGATTCCGAATTTCATTCCCAACTGATGGATTTTTTTGGAAAGTTCTGCCAGTGTGCAGCCTAGTTTTTTTTCATTCACATACCAGTCTCCCAGGCCACTGTTATCATCGTCTCTTTTTCCGAACCATCCGTCATCCATGACAAACAATTCCACGCCAAGCCCTGCTGCTTCTTTGGCCATTTCCACCAGTTTTTCCCCTGTAAAGTCAAAGTACGTGCCTTCCCAGTTGTTCATAAGAATGGGACGACGTGCTGTTTTATATTTTCCCCGGCAGAGATGGTAACGATATGCATGGTGGAATCTGTGACTCATACGTTCCAGACCTTCTCCACTGTAAACCATAGCCACTTCCGGCGTCCAGAAGTTCTCTCCCGGAAGGAGTTCCCACTGGAAGTTTTCCGGATGAATTCCCATCAGTACTCTTGTCTGATCCATCTGATCACACTCTGCTTCTGCAAGGAAATTGCCGCTGTAAAGGAAGGAAAATCCATAACAGTTTCCTCTGGTCTCAGATGTATCCCTGTCTGCCAGGATCACAAAAGGATTGTAATGATGGCTGGAGCTTCCTCTGGTGCTTCCCACTGCCTGTACTCCATGATGAACCGGAATTCTGGAAAGGTTTCGTTCCATCTCATGGCGTCCATAGAAGGTCAGAAAATCATAATTACCGGAAAGCTGGTCCAGGCAAAGGGACATGGCCCGTTCCACGTAGATAGGCTCCTCTGTTTTGTTTTCTATGCGTACAGCCCTGGTAATCACATCTAGTTCTTCCATTACCCCATAGTAGAGGTGCACATAGATTTCCTTTTCCACATCTTTTAAGGTTATCACCAGTGTCTCTGCTTTTTCTTCCTCTTCATAAAGAGCGGGCATACCTGGAATGTCATATTTCCCCTTTTCCATATGGTATTTCTCAAAAACAAGTCGCATGGACCAGCTTCCCATGGGATGACGAATCTTCAAAGCGCTTTCCCGGAAGTCTCCGCCGCCAAAACAGGTATATTCCTGGGGCAGTGTTTCCAGGGAATACGTCCTGTCCTCTCCTGCCTCAAAAGGATTTCCTGCAAACCCATGATCTCTTCTGGAAATCAAATAAGAATAATCAAATTTATCTGTTGGTTTCCCGTAATATGTATGAAGCAGCACTCCCAGAGAATCTGCCTTCATCTGATACATACTGTTTTTGGTATAAAGGGTAAACAAAGAATTTTCATCTACATAAACTGCCATAAGCTACACTCCTTTAAGTCTGTTATTTTACTGCGCCATTTACCACACCATTTAAAATCTGCTTCTGACAGATCAGATAAAAGAGAAGGATCGGAATCAAAGCCAGAAGATAGGAGGCAAATGCAAGATTGTAATTGGTTCCGAACTGAGTCTGGAAATTCAGCTGTGCCAGAGGCAGAGTGTTTCTTCCTGTACCGGACATAATTACCAGAGGTGTCATCACATCATTCCAGGTACCAAGAGCTGTCAAAACTGCCACCGTCGCATGCATAGGCTTCATCACCGGGAAAATAATACTCCAATAGGTTCTCCAGGTACTTGCGCCATCCACCTTAGCTGCTTCCTCCAGCGCCATGGGAATGTTTTTCAGATATCCGGAATACAGAAGCAGATTCATCGGCATATAGAATACCACATACAGGATGATTACTCCCACCCAGTTTCCGATTCCCATCTGTGACGTCTGTTTTACCAGAGGCATCATCAAAATGGCAAAAGGTACAAACATTCCGCTTACAATATAAAGATAGGAAAACTTGTAAAACTTGCTGTTTCCCATATTTCTTCCAATGGCATAACCTGCCAGAGAGTGGATCACAATAGCCAGAAGCACTGTACAAACGGTAATCAGCAGGGAATTTCCCAGAGAATTCCAGAAATCTGTCACTCTCATAGCTTCAGCAAAGTTGTCCAGGCTCCAGCTTTCCGGAAAAGAAAGCGCGCCTGCGATATCATTGGTCATTTCTGTAGGCTTTTTGAAGGCGATCATGACTGCCATATACAAAGGAAAGAACACGGTCACGCAGCCTGCTGCCAGAAGAATGGTAATGGGCCAGTTTGTTTTCTGGTTCACACTGTTTTTCTCTTTACTCATAACTGTTCCTCCTTCTTATTCAAAAACTGCAGCTGTACCACAGAAATTACTACGATCACCACAAAGAACAACACGGCATTGGCGCTCTGGAATCCAAACTGTCCCCCATCCATACCGTTTTTGTAAATCAGGTAGGAAATGGACTCTGTACTCTGCGCCGGGCCACCTTTGGTCAATGCCATAATCTGATCAAATACCATCAGGAAGTTTTTCATACATAATACCATATTAATGGTAAAAAATGGCATAATCAACGGGAAGGTAAGATTTTTGAACTTTGCCCAGCCAGTTGCGCCGTCAATAGATCCGGCCTCATATACCTCCTCCGGCACAGTCTGAAGGCCGGAAATATAAATGATGGTATTCATGGCAATGGACTGCCAGGCTGCCACGATTACAACGGCAAACCAGGCGCTCTTGGTATCTGCCAGCATACTGCTGCTCAGCCAGTCGATTCCCAGCGCTTTTCCTACTGCCGGAAGGATGTAGGTAAAGAAAAAGCTGAAAATATAACCAACTACCAGACCCCCCAGAATATTTGGGATAAAGTAAATCCCCCGCAGCGCACTCTTGGCGCGGATTTTGCTGTTTAAGCCCAGCGCCAGAATCAGGCTGAACACATTTACGATCAGGGTGGTTACAATGGCAAACTGGAAGGTAAACAGATAGGATTTTCCCACACGGGCATCGGTAAACAGATCCATATAATTACGAAGACCTACCCAGTCAAAGCTTCCATAGCCCTTGAAATTGGTAAAGCTATAAATCACACCTTTTATCAGAGGCAAGGTGTTAAACATAAAAAACAACACCAGTATGGGTATGGTAATCAATAAAAATGTTCGTTTTCTTTCATTTCCCTTTGCTTTCATGAGGCATTTCCCCCTTCCTGCTCCTTCTCATAAGCCTGCACCTTTCTGATCAGGTCACGGTTATATCTCTTCCAGTCCTTATCGAACTTATTCAGATATGCATCCACATCTCCGTCCATCAGATATGTCTGGATCATAGCATCCACTGACATCTCTGTGGGATAATAGTGATCCTGATAATCTACCATCTTTCCTTCTTCAATATAAGCTTTCATGCCATCCAACATAGAAGGAAGGGTGAAATCCCCTTCTTTGCAGGGAACTGCATTCTGATCATTCAGATAGATCTGAACATTTTCATCCTCCAGAAGAAATCTCAGCACTTCATAAGCTGCCTCTTTTTCCTTACAGTCCTCCATGACACAAAACTGCAGATCCACACCGGAGTTTAGGATATTGCCCTCTGTCTCATCATTCGCAGGAAATACGAAGGAATCAATGTCCATATCCGGATTAACGGAAAGGATCTGTGGTACTGCGTAGCTTCCAATACAGTACATGGCAGATTCTCCCCGGGCAAATGCCGTACACGCATCGTTATAGCTGTATGCATAAGGATCTTCCTGGGCATAAGGCAGAAGCTGAATGATTTTTTCGGAGAGTTCTCTGTACGCATTGGAAAAAGTCTCTTCTCCCCGGTTCACCTGCTGGCAGATATCAGCCGGAGCAAGCCCACAGGCCATTGCATTCCAGGGTGCCAGACAAGTCCAGACATCTTTAAAGCCAAAATATAACGGTCTTTGTCCGGATGCCTGTATGGTATCCAAAAGATTTATAAATTCATCCCAGTTATTGGGAATTTCCCATCCGTTTTTCTGGAACATTTCTCTGTTATAGAGGATTCCTGCCGCATTTGCCGCATAGGGAACTGCATAAATGCCTTCCTTGGGAACAAACTCCAGATTTTTATCAATGTCCTTATACGCCTGCTTAATTTCTTTCAAGCCTTCAAAGTCGGAAATATCCATCAACATATCTGCATCCAGAAAATTAGAATAATTCATATCCCCGCCAATTCCAATGATATCCGGCTGATCCTCTTTGATAAACCGGGTTTTCAGAACTGTCATTGCCTCATTGGGGGATTCTATGGTCAACTGGATGTCTTCATGAGACGCATTGAATTTTTCTTCCATTTTTTCAAATGCCTTAACTGCTTCCGGCTTATAATGTACCATCTCAATCTGGATCTTGCCGTCCTGGGTTTTTGAATCTTGTCCGCATCCCCCGAGAAGCATTCCCACACCAAGAAGCACTGCCGTACATCCTAAGGTAAGCTTTGCTTTTTTCTTCATTTCCTTTCTCCTTTTCCCTGTCTTTCCTTTTATGGCTCCATTTTTTTGGATATCTGCATTATACCATTCGTCCTCTTTTCGGTAAATGAACCCATGTATCCTCTTTTATACCAAAATACCATTTTTCAAGTAAATAGTTGAAATCACTACGCAAAATGGTATATAATATAAGAAATAAGCATATTTTCATTAGTTTTTAACAGATTTTGTCATGATTTTTTATTGATATTACACAATATTTTTTTTAGGAAAGGAGAAAAAATATGGCGAACCTCTTGTTTTCCTTATTTGCAGATGAACGTTTCATGGATTTGACTATTTTTCAGTATGGATACGAAAAATGTGCGCCCCTTCATTCCTATGGCCCTTTTGTCCGAAACCATTATCTCTTCCATTACGTCATATCCGGAAAAGGAACCCTTCTTGCAGATGACCGAAACAATGTAACCGCAGAATACCACCTAAGCGCCAATCAGGGATTTCTCATAGAACCGGAACTGGTTAATACCTACTTTGCAGACCGGGAGGACCCCTGGGAATACACCTGGGTGGAATTCGGCGGCCTGCGTGCCAGAGAGATTCTGGAAAATGCAGGGCTTTCTGCGGCTTCTCCTGTATTTATCCCCAAAACCCTCTCTGACGGAGATCATCTGAAAGAAGAGCTTCTGTATCTTGCCAACCATCCTCAGGAATCCTCCCTGCATCAGATCGGACATCTTTATCTTATTATGGATGCTTTGATACAAGGTTCCCAGGACAAACGGAAGATTCAGGGCGGAAAGCTCTCTGCCTTTTATTCCCGTGAAGCGGTCACCTTTATTGAACAGAACTACAATCGCTCCATTACAGTGGAGGATATGGCCAAACGATGCAATCTGGACCGCAGTTACTTTGGCAAAATATTCAAGGAAACCATTGGACAGTCCCCCCAGGAATTTCTCATTCACTATCGGATGGCCAAGGCAGCAGAGCTTCTGAAAACCACCAGTCTTTCCATCGGCGATATCAGCCTTCAGGTGGGATATACCAACCAGCTGCATTTTTCCCGCGCCTTTAAAAACGTATTTGCCCTCTCTCCCCGGGCATACAGACAAAAAAACAAAATCATATCATAAAAAAGTGTTTACAAGTAGTATTCAAAACTATATAATGAATAGATGAGGTGAACAGAATGAAAATTGACACGAATGATATGATTAACAGCATTCTGGATAGTGTCTCCAGAATTGACTATATTAAACCCGAAGATCTCCCTAACATTGATCTTTATATGGATCAGGTCACTACTTTTATGGAATCCCAGCTTTCTTCCACCAAGCGTCACCCGGAAGATAAGATTCTGACCAAGACAATGATTAATAATTATGCCAAGAATGACCTTCTTCCCTCTCCGGAAAAGAAACGTTATTCCAGGGAACATCTTCTTCTGCTGATTTTTATTTATTATTTCAAAAATATTTTATCCATCAGCGATATTCAGACACTGCTCCATCCCATTACGGAGAAATATTTTAAATCCACCGGCGAGAAGGATCTGACCTATATTTACAACGAAGTCTTCAGTCTGGAAAAGGCTCAGATCGAATGTCTCAAGAAAGACCTTCTGCGCCGTTATCATGCCGCCCAGGACACGTTCCAGGATGCCCCGGACGAAGATCGGGAATTTCTGAAGCTGTTTTCTTTTATTGGTCTTTTGAGTTTTGATGTCTATGTAAAGAAAATGCTGATCGAACAGTTAGTGGACAGCCTGCGCCCGGAAGAGCCTAAGAAACCTTCCAAGAAACCCAAAAAAGAATAAAGAAATTTTCTGTACTGCGAAAAAAGCCCATGGCTTTGAGAATGTTATCTCAGATGCCATGGGCTTTTTTGATCTCTTTTTTCAGTTTTTCTTATTCTTCGTTTGAATTCTCTTTTTCACGCATTCTGGAGAATACCATTTCATATCCATCGTTTCCGTAGTTGAGAGAGCGATTCACACGACTGATCGTTGCTGTGGATGCGCCTGTTTTCTCTGAAATATCCAGATATGTCCTCTTATCCATCAACATCTTAGCAACCTCGAAACGCTGAGATAAAGAAAGAAGTTCATTGATGGTGCAGACATCCTCGAAAAATGTGTAGCATTCCTCTTTGTCCTTCAGACACAGAATTGCTTCAAATAGATGATCTACTGCTTCCGTTCTAATCTTTTTACTCATACCTTGCTCCTTTAAATATTCTGGCCGACCAGGTGTTCCCGGTCAGCCATGTTGTTTCATACGTTCTCACAATTCAACACTGATATTTTAACACGCTAAATTGTGAAGGGCAAGCTATTTTTCAAAAATTCATAATTTATTTATTTTTTTCAGCGTTTAAGACTTATTATTTGATGGAAAACCCCAGATCTCCTTCTACAGGAATCACTTTTTCCTCGATCCTCTCTATATCAATAAAGCGCTGTTCCTGAAGCCGCACAAGCATCTGAGAAATCGCCTCTCTGGTCCCCTGCACTTCCATCTCTACGCGATCATCCCATGAATTTCTGACCCATCCCGACAATCCCAGACTCTGCGCAATGTAAAACGCCCGATACCGAAAACCGACTCCCTGAACACGCCCAGAAAACCAATAATGTCTCCTGACAATTTCTCTGTCTTCCATAATAAAAACCTCCAGCCTATTAGTCATGAAAGTATTATATCATGCAGTTATAAACATTGCCATTTCTTTTCCGACTTTAAAAAACACTCTATTATACTGATACTGCTTACCCCTATTGTAGCGATTTTTCTTGCTTATGTAAGTTAATAAAAATTAAAGAGAGAGCAATAACGCCTCTGTGTGTTATACACTCTCCCTTTGTTTTTATGATTGATTTATTCTTTTTAAATGATAAAACCTCATACCCGTATGAAATATTCTTTTATTTTTCCCTGTATTAATTTTCTTCCTGGAGAATCAATTCAATATTTCTGCGTTCTATCTCATTAAAAATCCCATGCTGAATCGCATCAAACTCATCCGGTGTATATTGTGGTACATACCAAGATTTCGAGTTAAAATATTGCTGTATTTCCGGTGTATCGAATTGTCGTCCATGCCTTGCATAAATTTCGTTTCTCGCAAGCATCAGCTGTTCAGCTGTCAACTGAGATAACTGATCTGCCGTTATCTCAACAGAATCACTATTCGGCAAAATATATTCAGCTGCACTTTCCACTGTACTGATGGTCTGAGCCGCATCCGCCGCCTCATTTCCCGATTGTTCCGGGATATCCAGCCATACTTCTGAAAAATCCATATTTGCTCCACTGTTTGATACCTGAATATAATTTCCATCATAATCAGAGCTGCCCTGAATTTCAATCCCTTCTTCTGTATAAAACAGTTGGCAAGAACCACCATCTCCTATAATTTGATATGAGTTTCCAGATTCTCCCACATATATTTCGCCAATCGTTTCCAGTATATCGCTATCGACACCATACGCTCCCCATGTTGGCCTTGATGTACGATAGACAATTCCAACCGCTCCTGTTTCAGATTGATCCAAAGGATATAATGGAGTACTGATAAATATATCTCCCTTCATAAAAATCCCCTGATATGCAGATATAGTACTTTCTATATTTTCTTGTTTTTCCTCATCTTCCAACTCTACTTCGATTTGTATTCCTGCTCCTGTCTCATATAAAAGAGTCCATTCACTTACTATGTCAACATCTGCCTCCGATAATACGGTTTCATATTGTTCCAGCGAAATATTTTCAGATACACCTTCTTCATTTATATAGGTATATTTATCACCATCCCAACCATCATAGACATACTGTTCTGTTAGTTTTGGAAAAACACTGTCCATAGGCAATGTATAATAATTGACACTGCTATTTACGGCTCCGCCTGACCCTACATTTTTAATACGGTTATCCGTGGTAATATAGTATTGGGAACGATATCCCACAGACGCATTACTTTCAATTACGGCAGTGGGGATTCCATCTTGTATTCCAAAAATATCCACAATATTTTTCGGGGCATTTTTTTCATTTACAGAGATCAACAGTTCTGGAAATCCATCATTTGCAAGATCCACCAACCTGTAATATACCTCATATTGCTCTAAACCGCTGAAATTCCAAACACCCTCATTGGCATACTGAGTCTGTTCCCGCATACTGTAATCAAATCTATTTTCTGCCAGTAGTTTATATTCCTCCAAGACCTCTTTATACCATGTCAGGAAATCTGTTTCCTGTTTCTCTTCTTCTTTTGAGAAATCCGGCATTCCCCATCCATAATCAAGATCTCGGCCAGCTTCACCCAAATCCATGGAGTTCTCTATCATGATATTTTGAATTCCCTCGGATGTCACAGACGGATTTTCCAATTTAATCATAGCTGCAAGAGCTGATATGTGCGGTGTTGCCATGGAAGTTCCACGCATAATTCCTTTTGCATCTCCGTACTGAATCCCCATAAAAAACCTTGGCACACAGCTGAGAATATCCACTCCTGGAGCCGCAAAATCCACGCTTTCTCCCCAGTTGGAAAAATCTGCTTTTTCCAATTGATCATTAATTGCTGCAACAGTAATACATTCTTCCATATGCGCAGGCGATACATTTTCCGTATTACTGGAATCGTTTCCGGCAGCTACCACCACAGTACAGCCTTTATAGACTGCATATCTAACAGCATTGTCCACCACTTGGTTCTTTGCACCTCCGAGGCTCATATTGATAATCTCTGCTCCTTGTTCAGCAGCATAATGAACTCCCAGACTGATTACCAGATTACTACCTCTATTGTTCGATCCGAGTACCCTTACCGGCAATATTTTTACATTCAATCCCGGTGTGCAATCTACGATCGTCCCTGCAACGTGAGTTCCATGTGAATGTTCATCATCCGGCTTCATGTCATCATCAATAAAATCCCTTCCCCCTTCTACAATTCTATCTTTTAAGAAAGGATGCTTATATAC
>SAMEA3387494__coassemble_2611_pt1 | contig 15134 bp, 13 predicted proteins | sample SAMEA3387494__metabat2_low_PE_043 | metagenome-assembled genome bin SAMEA3387494 (sample SAMEA3387494) | Felis catus | biome: Faeces | place: United Kingdom | collected 2012
TGTCCCCCTGCCATTCCAGAATCTGACGCAGCCAGTTCAGCTTTTCTTCTTCACTTTGTCCTACTGGTTTCTTGCCATCGGAGGATTCTTTATACTTCCAATGAGCTGCAATTCCGTACTCCGCAGTTTTGTGCATCTCAAAGGTACGAATCTGAATCTCAAAAGGCTGGCCGTTGGGGCCGATCAGAGTGGTATGAAGAGACTGATACATATTGGGCTTAGGCATTGCAATGTAATCCTTAAACCTTCCCGGTATGGGCTTGTACATCTCATGAATCACACCAAGAGCAGCATAACAGTCCTTCACCGTGTCCACAAGAATCCGCACCGCAAACAGGTCGTATATCTGATCAATGGTCTTATCCTGATTCACCATTTTTTTATAGATGCTGAAGAAATGCTTCACACGGCCATCCACCTGCGCCTTGATATTGGCATCTTCCATATGCATTTTGACCTGTTTGACAATGTTCCCTACAAATTCCTCGCGAACACTCTTACGAAGAGCAACCTTTTCTACCAGATCATAATAGACATCTGGCTTTAGATATTTCAGAGACAGATCATCCAGTTCCACCTTAATTTTGGAAATACCAAGCCTCTGTGCAATAGGCGCATAAATATCCATGGTCTCTCGTGCTTTTTCCTGCTGTTTCTCAGGGCGCATATACTGCAAAGTCCGCATATTGTGGAGACGGTCCGCCAGCTTGATCATAATAACACGGATATCCTTGGCCATTGCCAGAAACATCTTTCGGAGATTCTCTGCCTGAAGCTCCACTTTATCGGCAGAATAATTCAGCTGTCCCAGTTTGGTAACTCCATCCACAAGAAGAGACACCTCTTCTCCAAATTCTTTCGTTACCTCTTCTGTGGTCATCCAGGTATCCTCCACCGCGTCATGGAGCAGTCCTGCCACGATGGTTTCCTTATCCAGCTCCAGATCTGCCAGAATAATAGATACGCAAAGGGGATGAATGATATAGGGTTCTCCGGACTTACGCTTCTGATCCTTATGGGCTTCTCTGGCCACCTCGTATGCTTTCTGTATCATGGAAATATCTGCAGACGGATGATATTTTTTTACGCTGGCGATCAATTCTTCATACAAAACCTCCGGACTTGTGAAGTCATGCATGGATTTCACAGCAGCATCTGCTTTTTTTACAGATTCCAACTTTTCTTTTTCGATTTCTGTTTTTTGTTTGTTTTCTGGACTTTTTGTTGTTTCTGCCATACTCTCACCTGCCTGTCACCGATTTTTATGATTATTTTCCTTCGTAGCGGATAACGGACTGTACATCATAGCCTGCAAGACGTTCCCGTCCCTTCAGACCGGCAAGTTCCATGAGGAAAATGACCTTTACCACTTCTCCGCCAAGTTCTTCTACCATCTTAATCGCTGCTTCTATGGTTCCTCCGGTAGCAATCAGGTCATCAATAATGGCAACCTTCTGTCCCGGTTTGATGGAATCTTTGTGCATTTCAATGGTCGCACTTCCATATTCCAGGTCATAGCTTCTTTCGATGGTCTCACAGGGAAGCTTGCCTTTTTTACGAACAGGAACAAATGGTTTGTGAAGATTGTACGCAATGGGCACCCCGAAAATAAAACCACGGGACTCTGTTCCCACGATCACATCCACATCCACGTCCTTCAGGTAATCCTGCATGGAGTCGATGGCCAGCTTCAGTCCATCTGCATCCTGCAGAATACTTGTCACATCGCGAAATATAATTCCTGGTTCCGGAAAATCCGGAATACTTCTAACGTATTCTTCTATCTTCTTCATTCTACCAATCCTCCAACAGCTGCTATTAGATATTATCGAAACAAGTATATCACTTTTTTTTTACAGAATCAATGAAAAACCCGACAGGAGTCCCATAAATCCGCCTGTTTTCGCCTTTTAGCAATAATTTTGCAAAATAATCTGCAAGGTTTCCTTTCCCTGAAAGCGATTTATTTCCGGGTAATAGGTTACAGAAATCTGTTTGTGATTCTGTACAAATCCTACAAATTCCTCTGCCTCTCCAAAATAGACGCCATCCATCACAAATCCAGCCTCATCCATCAGCTGCATCTTAACCACATTACGATTCTTTCCCAAAATTCTTGGTCTTAAAACCTGCATGTGTTTCTGAGCAAACAAAGGCTTGGTATTTCCCTTTCCAAAGGGTTCCAGAAGGGACAGTTCTTCCACCAGTGACCGGGTGATATAGGTAATAGGCATTGGCACATCGATAAGAACCTTAGGAATCAGTTCTTCCGATGTAAGGGAACAGTTTTCGTTCAACCTCTCACGAAACGCCTCAATGTTTTCAACAGGAAGGGACAAGCCTGCCGCCATGGGATGTCCACCGAACTGTGTCAGAAGATCTCCGCATTTTACCAGTTCCTCATACATGGAATATGCCTCAATGGATCGTCCGCTTCCTTTTGCCCCGTTTTCTCCATTGGTAAGTACAAATACCGGTTTGTGATATTTTTCCCGGATACGTCCTGCAATGATCCCAGCCAGACTTTCATGGCACTCCGGAAGGTAAATCACCAGTACACGATCCTTTTTTAACTCTGTCTCTTCCACCAGACGAATGGCTTCTTCCTTTCCCTGTTCTGTCAATGCTTTCCGGCTCTGGTTCAGCGCAGTCAGATCACCTGCCAGTCTGGCCGCTTCATCAGGGTCCTGTTCCTTCAAAAGACGCAGAGAGCGATTTGCGGTATCCAAACGGCCACTGGCATTGATACAAGGTCCCAGAACGAATCCAATATGGTATGCCGTAATCTTGCCGCCTTCCAGTCCATTGGCGCGGATTAAAGCCTGAAGTCCCTGATTTTTTGTATCGGGAAGTTTTTTTAATCCTTCTTTCACCAGAATCCTGTTTTCTCCCTGAAGATCCATAACATCTCCCACAGTGGCAATGGCAGCAAACTCCAGAAGATCGCGAATTTCTTCCCCGGGAATTCCGAAATGTTCATACAGTGCCCATACCAGTTTCCAGGCTACCACCGCACCGCATATGTTTTTATTGGGATAAGCGCATTCTGGCTGTTTGGGATTGATGATTGCATCTGCGGGAGGAAGCAGAAGCGTTCTTTCTCCCTCTTCTTCCCGATAGGGAATTTCATGATGATCCGTAACCAGGATGGTCATGCCTTTTTCCCTGGCCAGAGCGATTTCTCCACCGGCTGCAATCCCGTTATCACAGGTAATAATTGTATCAATCCCGTCTTTTTCCGCCTGAAGGATCAGATGTTCATGAATTCCATAACCATCTGCCACCCGATCCGGGATATAGGTATCCACCTTTGCCCCTACCCGGTAAAGTCCGGTGAGCAAAATATAGGTAGATGTTACGCCATCAATGTCGTAATCTCCAATGATCCTTATTTTTTCTTTTGTTCGGATTTTCTCTTCCAGAATCTCCACTGTTTTTTTCATATCCTTCAAAAGCCACGGAGAAGGCAGATCCTCCAGTGTTCCATGGAGATATTCGTTGATTTCTTCTCTGGTTTGTACATCCCGGTTCCGAATGAGACGGGCAATCACCGGATCTATGTTAAATTCTTTTCCAATCTGCTGAAAATCTGCCCGTTTCGCAGCAACAACCCATTTTTCCATTCTTTATCCTTTCTGTAAAAAAAGCGGGACAGGTTTGACCCTGTCCCGGAATGTTTGTTTCTATTTAAATAAATCAATCCTCATCCTTCTGCTGTGCCTTGGCAGCTTCCTGTGCAGCCAGACGTTCCGCTACTCTTTTGCGGTTTTTCTTTTTGGGCTGATTGGGATCTCTTTTTACCTGAGGCTCTGTATGTTTCTTTGCTTTTTTGTCAGAAGAAACATTTTTTGAAGAAACATTCTTTGAGGAAGAAGTTCCGATTGCAGGCTGTGCATTTCCATGGAATTTTTTCTTCATAACCAGCCAGAGCGCACCTGTGATACATACAGAAGAGTATGCACCGCAGAGAATACCAACCATCAGAGGCGCTGCAAATTCACGGATAGAAGAAACGCCCAGAATGTAAAGCATTGCCACCATGACAAAGGTGGTAAAGGAAGTGTACACACTTCTGGTCAGTGTCTGTGTAATACTTTCATTTACGATTCCTTCCAGTTCCTCAATTCTCTTGCTTCCATGAAGGTTCTCACGGATACGGTCGAAGATAACGATGGTGGCATTGATGGAATAACCAACAATGGTCAGCATACATGCAATAAAGGTATTACCAACGGAAACTCTTGCAATTGCATAGAAGGCAAGAACAACCAGCACGTCATGGAGAAGTGCAAGAACCGCACTGCTTGCAAAACGAATATCCTTGAAACGGAGCCAGATATACAGCAGCATACAGATAGTTGCTACAATCACAGCAACTGCTGCATCACGGCGCATTTCTGAACTTACTGTGGAAGAAATACTTTCTGCAGAAATTTTATTTGCATCCACACCAAAATCGTCTACCAGCGCCTGATTCAATGCCTCACGCTCATCCAGAGTCAACGCACGAGTCTTAATAATTACCTGGTTGGTTCCTACTACCTTAGTAGGCTGTACATTTTTGTCACCTGTGATTTTTTCTACAACCGGAGTAACTTCTGAATCAATCTGTTTGATATCCATTTCTTCATTAAAGGTTACATTGGTTGCTGTTCCTCCTGAAAATTCCAGGCTGTAATTCAAAGCTTTGTTTCCTGCCCCCTTCTGGATCATCATGGTAACAGGACCACTTAAAATAAGAAGAATGGAAATCAGGAAAAATACCTTTCTTTTTCCGGTAAAATTAATGGCAGTTCTCTGTTTTGCTCTTCCATAAAACTTCTCATCACGAACGCCCACAGCATAAAGAGCATTTACGATCAGTCTGGAAATTACAAGTGCAGTAAACATGGAAATCACAATACCAAGAGCCAGAGTATAGGCGAAGCCTTTTACTGTACCGGAACCCAGCCACATCAATACAAAGGCTGCGATCAGGGTTGTGATGTTTCCATCGAAGATTGCAGAAAATGCTTTCTTGAATCCTGTCTTAATGGAGCTTCTCACAGAGTATCCTGCTGCAATCTCCTCGCGGATTCGTGCGTAAATAATAACGTTGGCATCCACCGCCATACCAATACCAAGAATAATACCGGCAATACCTGGCAATGTCAGGGTAATGTCAAAGGCATTAAGTGTAATCAGCATCAGCGCAGTATAAATGATCAGCGCAACACCGGATACTGCACCTGGCACACGGTATACCAAGATCATAAAGATAATGACAATGGCAAGTCCAATCGCAGCTGCCAGAAGACTGGTTTCAATGGCTTCCTCACCAAGCTGTGCGGCAACCACACTGGAACGAAGTTCTTCCAGTTCCAGACTAAGAGAACCAATTCGAATGTAAGAAGCCAGATTCTGCGCTTCTTCAATATCAGACATTCCATCAATCTGTGCCTGTCCACCAGAAATAGCCTCTTTTACATTAGGCGCGCTTAAAATCGCGTTATCGTAAACAATGGCCAGAGGTTTTCCTACATTTGCCTCTGTTACTTCTGCAAATTTTTTCTTTCCTTCCTCTGTAAAGGTAAGGCTGACTACATACTGTCTTGCATTGGTATTCTGATCCTGAATTGCACCGCCCTCTGCATTGGCAATGTCGGTACCTTCCAGTACCACGGAACCGGCTTCCTTGATCTCATCCATACTTCTTGCAAGAACATAGCCGGTCTCACTCAGTGTAAAGTTTTCGTTTCCATCTGCATCTGTCTGCTCTACAAAGCAAAGGGAGCCTGGCTTACCAAGTTCTTCCAGAATTGCATTGGCATCTGTCACACCTGGAATCTCTACGTTGATACGGTCGGAACCTTCCTGGTATACCTGTGCTTCTGTACTGTAGCCTTCCACACGTTTCTGCAGCTTATAAATGGTATCTGACATATCTTCGCTGCTGGGATTGCTTTCTTTTGTCTGATAGGTAATGCTGACACCGCCTGCCAGGTCAAGTCCTGTCTTAATGTTTTTGGCTGCACCTGTACCGGTAGGGCCAAAGCCTACGGCTGCAGTGAAGCACAAAACACCAGTAAGGATAACCGTCAACAGCAGTACGATAATTCCTCTGTTTTTCTTCATGTTTCTTTCCCTTCTTACTTGCTTTTTTATATTATTCTGCCAATGTAGCTTTAATCATAATGGCGCACTCTACACGCTTTCTCTGAAGTTCACATCCGATTTCGTAGTTTCCCTTCAGATCCCCCTGGAAATGGTAGGCATTGGCTGCACAACCGCCGCTGCAGTAAAATCTTGCAAAACAGTTCTTGCAGTCTTCTTTTGTGTATACGTTGCATCCGGCAAATTCTTCCTGAATCTCCGGACGGGTAATTCCCTCATCCACATTTCCCATCAGGTATTTTTCTTCCCCTACAAACTGATGGCAGGGATAGAAATCTCCCCATGGGGTCACTGCCAGATATTCTGTACCAGAACCACATCCAGACAGTCGTTTATAAACACAGGGGCCACCGGTAAGATCAATCATAAAGTGGAAGAAATTAAAACCTTTTCCTTCCTTCTCTCTCTTGATCATCTCTTTGGCAAGCTTGTCATACTCTTCCAGAATCTGTGGAATATCTTCCTTCTGAATCGCATACGCCTCTTCCTCTGGCGCCACTACCGGTTCCACAGAAATCTGCTTAAAGCCCAGATCTGCCAGATGAAGAACATCCTTGGAGAAATCAAGGTTGTGATGTGTAAACGTTCCACGTACATAATATTTATCCTGATTTCTGGATTCTGCAAACTTCTCAAATTTGGGCATGATCAGATCATAGCTTCCTGCTCCCTTTCGGAACGGACGCATATAATCGTGTACTTCCTTACGGCCATCCACACTTAAAACCACATTGCCCATTTCCTTATTACAGAATTCCATGATTTCATCGTTCAAAAGGACTCCGTTGGTTGTCAGGGTAAAACGGAATTTTTTATTATGAAGTTTTTCCTGTTCTCTTCCGTATTTCACCAGATCCTTTACCACCTGCCAGTTCATCAGAGGCTCCCCTCCGAAGAAATCCACTTCCAGGTTCTTTCTGGAACCAGAATTGGCGATGAGGAAATCCAGCGCCTTTTTGCCCACTTCAAAGGACATAAGCGCCCTTCTTCCGTGGTATTCCCCTTCTTCAGCAAAACAGTAGCGGCATGCCAAATTACAGTCATGTGCAATATGCAGGCAGAGAGCCTTAACTACTGTCTGACGATTCTGGGTAAATTCCTCGATCAACGGCTCATATACATCTTTGGTGAACAGCATTCCTTCTTCTTTCAGCTTCTCGCATTCTGACACAGAGGTTTTTATATCCTCTTTGGAAAAACGATCTGCCAGTTTCTTAACAATGGCATCTCCGGACATTCCCTCTTCCAGATATGGAAGCACTTCATAGGTAACTTCGTCCACCAGATGGATACAACCACTGTTGATGTCCAGAACAATATTATAGCCATTGCTCTGATATCTGTGAATCAGACTCATATCTCTGAAATCCTTTCCTTATAGCATTTTTAAAAATCATTACAGAGGCTTCTTTTTTTGTAAATTCAGAAAAAAGCTCCTGTAAAGCAAGAATAAGCAGCGGAGCTCACTCCGCTGCTTTTTCCTTCTTCAGAGCGATCCTTATTTCTGCTCGCAGCTCTGGTTTCCTACTGTGCAGGATGTCTTACATGCAGACTGGCAGGATGTCTGGCACTCGCCGCATCCACCTTTTTTTACTGTGTTCTGCAGGTTCTTTGTATTTAATGTCTTGATATGTTCCATGATATATCCTCCTTATGTATAAATATGTCTTCGCATAGTATAGCATAAAACTTTCCAATTTAAAAGTCTTTTTTTCTTATCTGTGTTGTCCATTTGTACACTGGCTCCATCCCTTCTTCAGGCCAGCATTCCTCCTAGCGCTCCTCCTCCCAGGCACATACAAAAGGTAGTCAAAACATGCTGAAAGGACATATCCCATTTTCCCTGTACCCCGAAGGAAACGGAAATCAGGAGCACAAAATAACATAACCCCACCAGGATTCCCCAAAAATACTTTTCTTTTCGCATGATTTTGCCCGCCATAAAGCCTCCTGCCAGACAGGAAATCACATAGACGATCACAACACCTGCTGAAACCGGACCTTCCCCCAGATCAAACTTAAACAGAAGAAACGCCAGAAGCAGAAGAAAACCGCCTGTCAGAATGTAAGCAAACAACAACGATTTTAAAATTGCTCTTATCTTCATAAAAACAGCCCTCCCATATCAAACATATGGAAAGGCTATTTCTCTTATTCCTTTTATCTGGTTATTTTCTCTTTTTTAAAAATACCACAACACCTGCGATCACTGCAATGGCAGCCACAAACAGAATCACAAAAGGAAGGATCGGTGTATTATCTCCTGTATTTACGGTCTTGCTGGAAGAGTTGCCGGCGTCCTTCGTATCCTTGGCGGTGTTTGCATCAGAAGAGGTGTTCTTATCTTCCTTAATCACCTGACTGCTTCCGGATTCCTTGTCTTCGTTTCCAGAAGATGCTGTAGGTGTATTGGTGATCGTGGTCACATTCTCTCCTTCTGCACCATCTTCTCCATCAATTTCTGCGCTGCTTCCGTAATTATCGTCTGTAAGTTCTTCTCCTACCAATGGCTTGCTGCCGGCAATTCCAAAAGGACTGAAAGAGCTGGTACTAAATACCATGGTTCCGCCCTCTACACTTGGAATGATCGTTTCCATTGCTCCATTATCCAGAAGATGTTCGATGGTGTAATCGTATCCTTCCTTCACAGGTACTGTTACACTTACATATTCTCCATCTGGAATGTCATATTCTGTATTGTTCTGTAAATCCCAAAGTTCAAATTCATAAGACTGGAAGATTCCTGCATCTGCTTCATTCGTGAACTGATATGCGGAACCGCTGGATACACGGAACTGTACATACCACGGAAGATTAATTCCTGATACTCCGATTCCATTGCAATTATGGTTCTCATCTGCACGAAGAAGTTTCTCTTCCTCAGAAATGGTTTCCTCTACATCAGTGGGACGGTTATCCTGAGTAAAGTTCTCTTCTGGCTGATCAAAAATATTATCCTTGGAATCACTCTCTGCTTCTGGTACTTCCTCCTGAATCAGTTCGTCATTTCCCAATTCTCCCTCAGAATCAGAAGGGACTTCTCCCTCTGCCTCAGGTTCCTTTGGCATTTCCTCCGGCTTCTCAGACGGAGTCACAGAAACCTCTGGTGCAGGAGAACTCTCCGGTGTTTCAGTAACTCCTGGTGTTACAGTTATCTCCGGCACCTGGGGCTGAACAGGTTCCTCCTCTGGTGTTTCTTCCTGAATGCTGCTGACCACCACTGTCACAGAATCAAAGAGTACACCGGCTTCTGCATCCCAACCCTCGCAATCCTGAAACTCTTCCGGGTGTACCGGTTTAAATTCCACCTCACAGGACTGGACACGCTTCGACGGAACAAAAGAGTCATCCGTCCACTTCAATGTTCCCTTCTCGCTCTCCGGAAGAACCACCTCTGAAAGGGGAACCGGATACTCAATGGTAATGTTTTCCGGGATTACCGTGTTGGTTTCTACCATGGATTCTTCTGTTGCAAAAACAGGCATTACCTGACTTCCCATTAATACTGCTGTTAAGGCCGCAGCTGCCAGTACACGCACACTTTTTTTATTATAAGTATATTTCATTGTCATATTCTTCACCTTTTTCATCCTCACATTTTCGCAAATCACTGCATGATTCCTTCATTACCTATGTACTATACCAAATTTTAATCCACTTGTAAAGATTTCGTAACAGTATTTTACATTTTTCGTCAAAATCATTATAGCACATTCCCTTTCCTTTCGACACCCCTAATTTCATTTTTTTATTCTTTAAAATGAAGAGAGACTCTTGAAATTTCCATGAAAATCATGTATATTTTCCTTTATATAATATCAGAGGTTAAGGTTTTCCCTTTAAGAATCTGGTATTATGATCTATTAATTTAAAAGGAGTGAATTTTACTTTGGATTCAAGTGTACCGATACAAGGTGTCACGTTATTGATCCTGGTTCTTCTGTCCGGATTTTTCTCCTCTGCGGAAACATCCATGACAACAGTGAACCGGATTCGAATACAGACCCTTGTAGAGCAAGGCAACAAGCGGGCAGCCATTCTGGAAAAGGTGATTTCCGATTCCGGAAAAATGCTCAGCACCATTCTTATTGGAAACAACATTGTAAACATGGCAGCATCTTCTCTGACCACCACTCTTACCATTCAGCTGTTTGGTAATGTCTATGTGGGACTGGCAACCGGTTTTATGACTTTGGTCATTCTTCTTTTCGGAGAGATCACCCCAAAAACTCTGGCTTCCATCCACGCAGAAAAGCTGGCTCTTTCCTATGCACGGATCATTTACCTTCTCATGGTTATCTTAACCCCGGTAGTTTATCTGATTGGAAAACTTTCCAGCGGAGTCATGTTTCTTCTCCGCGTTGACCCAGACGCCAAGCACAATGCCATGACAGAACATGAGCTTCGTACTATCGTCAATGTCAGCCAGGAAGAAGGCGTAATTGAGCGGGAAGAAAAACAGATGATCTACAATGTATTTGATTTTGGAGATTCTTCTGCCAAAGATGTTATGATTCCACGTATTGATATGACCTTCGTAGATATAAACAGCACATACGAGGAACTCATTGCGATTTTCAAAGAGGATATGCACACCCGCTTCCCGGTATATGAAGACAATACAGATAATATTGTGGGCATTATCAATGTCAAAGACCTTCTTCTTTATCCGAAGGATAAAATATTTTCCATCCAGGAAATTCTCAGAGAGCCTTACTTCACTTACGAACATAAGGCAACTGCTGATCTGATGATTGAAATGCGGAAAGCATCCGTCAATCTCGCCATTGTACTGGATGAATATGGTTCCACTGCCGGCCTTGTAACCCTGGAAGACCTTCTGGAAGAAATCGTAGGAGAAATCCGGGATGAATACGACGAAGATGAAGAAGAAGACCTCAAGGAAATCCAGCCTGGTCGGGAATACATTGCCCTGGGTTCCGCCAAATTGGATGACATTGCAGAAGCCCTTCAGATTCATCTGGATTCTGAAGACTACGATTCCATTGGCGGCTATATCATTGAACAGCTGGACAACCTTCCCACTCAGGGACAGTCTGTCACACTGGACAACGGCATTCGTCTCGTAGTGGATCAGTTGGATAAAAACCGTATTGAACTGGTGCATATCTGGCTTCCTGCTCAGAAACAGGCTGCTCATTCTGAACCGTCCAAATAAATAGTTTCAGCCGAAGACTGCTGTTGATCCAGATGTCTTCGGCTGTTTTTTTGAAGAAAACCTCTATGATTTCATCAACACAGAAAACTGATGAATGATCCTGGTGATTTCTTTTGTGACTTCCTCAATTCCCTTCTCAGAACATCTCCAGTTATTCCGGTCAATACCATCCACACAGGAAGGGCAAACCCTGATATCTGTTTCCGGAAATACCTTCTGATAATACATCAAAGCTCTTCTCGCATGATAGTTTTTACAGCAAAGGAGTGCAGTTCTAACGGAAAGCTTCTGCCTGTCTGTAACTTTTCTGGAAAAAAGCGCATTCTCATAGGTATAAGTAGCTTCGTCTTCTTTGAGGATTGCAGTTTCCGGTACTCCATTTTTTTGAAGAACTGCTTTCATAAATTCCCATTCTGTTTCATAAACTCCACGATATTGCTCTTCCTTTGCAAGCACTCCGGAAAAAGCTCCTGTTGTAATGCTGTATCGTCCACTGGGTAAAATATAAGGAGCCAGACCGGCATGATACAATCTTGCTGCCTGCTCCGCATTTTGTGGATATCCATTTCCCGGTACAAAAATAATGTCCGCCTTTTTTGGCTCATCCTCCACAAAAATAAATTCCTCCACCTGCTTTAAAAAATCCTGGTACATTCTTTTCTCCTCCTGCCTGTATGTTATTCTCCTCTTTTTTTATCATAACACGAGCCTTCTCTATACACCAGTCCCCATCTCAGGTAACGATCATGGTACTGTAACCCTGGTCACGCAGCTTCTGTTCCATACGAATGGCATTGCCAATCTGCAGAAATGCGCCAACCTGCACCTTATACCATCCATCCGTATGCAGCAGAAACGCAGGGTATCCCTGATCTGTCAGCTGATACAGCATACGATCCGCATTTTCTCTGTTCTTAAACGCTCCTGTCTGTACCCGGTAATAAACCGGTCCTTCCACATCCTCCTCTGATAAAGTTCCCAGAATTGCCTCTGCAATTCCTCTGGCAATTTCATCCAGTTTCTCATCAAACAGCTGATTGTCCTTATCTGAATTGATAAATCCAGCTTCTACAAGAAGCGCCGGCATTTTTGTCCTTCGCAGAACCACAAGTCCAGGGCGCTCTTTTACTCCGATTTCCCGAAATCCAAGTTCCCCCATAGCCCCCAGAATATTCTCTGCCATCTGATATTTTATACCGCTTTTATCATAGAGAAGCACCTCAACGCCATCATACTGATTCGCTTTTGGACTACTGTTCCGGTGAAAAGAAATAAAATAATCTGCACCGGATCTATTCGCCAGCTGCGCTTTTTCAAAGGGCGTCTGATACACATCCGTAGTTCTTGTATAAACAACATCTATTCCATTTTCAGCCAAAAGCTTTCCCACCGCCATGGTCAGCTTCAGGGTATCCTCTTTTTCCTTTCTTTCCTGGTATACTGCGCCGGGATCTTTTCCCCCGTGACCAGCATCCAGCATAATTTTATATGCCAATTTTTTTCCTCCAAAGAATCTATTTATCTTTAAAATATGCCCTAAAAAAAATTGTGTGCTTTACATGCATACGGTACAAAGCGCAGTTCTCTGATTTCCTGATTCCAATCTCTTTAATAGTAAGTAATCTCACCCGTTTCTTTGTTATAGTGGTATATATAATAGGAAAGAAAATCCTCCTCCGGAGTGGCTTCCTCTATTGTTTCTTTTAAAACCTGACGAAGCTGATTTACCTCTACCAATTCATCATTATGGATCATCACCTCATGAATACTGGTAAACACCATATAAAATCCATGTCCGATCAGCTGCGCAATCCGTTCTGCCACCCCTGGCAGAAAAACAGCCACCGCCCCATTCGTTCTTCTGGTGGTGCTGAGACAATCGCCTGAAGGATTGTTCTGAAAACGAAATCCCGTCATAAGATCCATAAAATTTTCTCCTGAATAGTCAGAATCATATAACATTTTCTGCCATTGATAAACTCTGGGGGGATTCATATAATAGGTGTTCAAAAGCGCATGCTCGAAAATTGCCTCCCGTGTCATCCCCCATTTTTCAAAAAAGTTCTCCGGTATTTTTAAGCTGGCAAATCCTGCTTCTGTCTCATTGAGTCTGAGATATAAAACCAATGCAATATCTCCCACCACCCGGTGTACCACATCTTTCAGCATTTCCCGATTTCTCTCTGCATTCAGCAAACGCACAAACAGATCATTTTTAATTTTGCCAAAATCTGCAAGAGAGAGTACCTTCGATATATTCTCCTCATTTCTTACAGCCTCAAACTGCTCCATGGCATCTCCGATGATCTTTTCCAAAGAGATTCCTCTCTGATAATGTTCATACAAATCATCTACATGAAGAGCACAGACCTCTTTTAAATTCGCCTGAACACCACACTCCAAAAACAGGCAATCCCCTGAATCTGCCGGATTTTCCTCAGCTTTTACAAAGTAAACCTGGTCCTCCCTTAAATCTGTAACTGTCATAATAGACCGGCGCAGACTTTCCACAAATGCCGCATAATTTTTTCTCATATTCTGTTCCTTCTTTCTTTGAAATTGCCAGGCGAATGCCTGAGATTTGAATAAGATCAGGAGAAAGATTTTCTCCTTTTTTGAATAGAAAAGGGAGCTGATTGCTCCCTTCTGAGCTGCTGTGGTTACAGTATAACGGGTAATACGGCATTTGTAAAGATGTTCTGTTCGACAAAAAAGAAAGGAACACCAAAAGCTTTCTTTCCTTTAGATTTTCCGCTGTCTTTTCAGATATGCCAAAAAGCCCTCGCACCCTTCCACAATATCTGTATAAGTAACATCAAAATTCCCCGTATACCAGGGATCGGCAATATCCCTGTCTGTTCCGGCAAAACTTAACAATTTATATACCTTGCCGTCTGGATCTCCCTTCAACATACGATTCAGATTCCTTATGTTCCACTGATCCATGCCAATGATGTAATCAAATTTTTCGTAATCCTTCCATGTAATCTGCCGCGCTCTGTGCGGTACAAGTGGAATCCCCACTTCACGCAATTTTTTTACAGTTCCTCTGTGGGGCGGATTGCCAATCTCTTCTGTACTGGTTGCAGCAGAATCAATTATAAACTGATCTGAAAGATTCTGATGGTTGATCATATGAGTGAAAACACTTTCACTCATGGTAGAACGGCAGATATTGCCGTGGCATACAAAACAAACGCGTATCATCCGTTTTCCCTGTCCAGCACTGGATTTTATAGGGGTATTTGATAATTTTTGTATCATATTTTGTCCTTTCGTGAGTTTTCCTAGACAGGCTCTAGGAATAAATGTGATACTCAGATGTGATAAAATATGTGATAATTTATACCTCAGTATCACATCGCTTTTTTCTCTACAAATTCTAAGTATTCTTCGATTCCGTCGAAGGTTTCTTCATCTTCATCCGTATCGAGTTGTGGAACGAAATAGTCAGCTTCTCGTTTCGTTAAATCATAGATGTTGTAATGGTTTCCATTCATCATTTTTGCCAAGCGTCGGAATTCTTCTGTGGCATCTCCTGTGGCAACGTGAGTGTAAACATTGAGAGTAATTCCGATTTCTGAATGTCCCATGATATATTGAAGCGTCTTCGGAGCCATTCCTGACGAAGCCATATTGCTACAGAATGTGTGGCGACATACATGGGGAGTGATTGTTCCTTTTCCAAATCTCAAGTCCTCTGCGTAAATCCTATCGTGTTTCGAGACCGCCCATCTGAAATGATTTTCCCAATGAAGAGCAACCTCCACGTTTTTATTCTTATCGAACCAAATGAAACCTG
>SAMEA3387494__coassemble_2637_pt1 | contig 14780 bp, 7 predicted proteins | sample SAMEA3387494__metabat2_low_PE_043 | metagenome-assembled genome bin SAMEA3387494 (sample SAMEA3387494) | Felis catus | biome: Faeces | place: United Kingdom | collected 2012
AGCATGCGTATGAGCTACCAGAGACAAAAAGAAGTTCTGGAAATGCCGAATTTGATTGAAGTCCAGAAAGATTCCTACCAGTGGTTTCTCGACGAAGGACTCAATGAAGTCTTTGATGATATTTCTCCGATTGCGGACTATGGCGGAAAGCTCAGCCTGGAATTCATCGACTTTACATTTGACGAGAAAGATGCGAAATATACCATCGAACAGTGTAAAGAACGTGACGTAACTTACGCCGCACCTTTGAAGGTTCGAGTGAGACTGATTAACAAGGAAACAGAGGAAATCAACGAACACGAGATTTTCATGGGAGACCTGCCGATCATGACGCAGACGGGTACGTTCGTTATCAATGGTGCAGAACGTGTCATCGTAAGCCAGTTAGTGCGTTCCCCTGGAATCTATTATGCCATTGCCCATGACAAAGTTGGAAAAAGGTTATTTTCCAGTACCGTAATCCCAAACAGAGGTGCATGGCTGGAATATGAAACCGACTCAAATGACGTGTTTTATGTTCGTGTGGACAGAACCCGTAAGGTTCCCATTACTGTGCTGATTCGTGCCCTGGGTATTGGTACAAACGCAGAAATCGTGGAATTGTTTGGTGAAGAGCCTAAGATTCTGGCTTCCTTTACAAAAGATACTTCTACCAATTACCAGGAAGGTCTTTTGGAATTATACAAGAAAATCCGTCCAGGAGAGCCTCTGGCTGTTGAAAGCGCAGAGAGCCTGATCATGGCAATGTTCTTTGATCCGAGAAGATATGATCTTGCCAAGGTTGGACGTTATAAATTCAATAAAAAGCTTCATTTTAATAAACGTATTGTGGGCCACAAGCTTGCAGAGGATGTGGTAGATGCTTCCACAGGGGAGATCCTTGCAGAAGAGGGCTCCGTTGTTACCAGAGATCTGGCAGATTCCATTCAGAATGCGGCTGTTCCGTACGTATGGATTCAGGGAGAAGAACGTAAGATCAAGGTTCTTTCCAACATGATGGTAGACCTCCGCAATTATGTGGACACAGATCCTAAGGAACTGGGTGTTACAGAGTTAGTATATTATCCGATCCTGGAAAAAATTCTGGAAGAAAATGACAGTCAGGAAGAGATCAATGAGGCAATCCGCAGAGATCTTCATGATCTGATTCCGAAGCATATCACCAAGGAAGATATTCTTGCTTCCATCAACTACAATATGCATCTGGAATATGGACTTGGCAATGACGATGATATTGACCATCTGGGTAACCGTCGTATCCGTTCTGTAGGAGAACTTCTTCAGAACCAGTACCGTATCGGTCTTTCCAGACTGGAGAGAGTGGTTCGTGAAAGAATGACCACACAGGACTCAGAGAGTATTTCTCCGCAGTCTCTGATCAATATCAAACCGGTAACTGCAGCAGTGAAGGAATTCTTTGGTTCCTCCCAGCTGTCTCAGTTTATGGATCAGAACAACCCTCTTGGTGAGCTGACTCATAAGAGACGTCTTTCTGCCCTGGGACCTGGCGGTCTGTCACGAGACAGAGCCGGATTCGAGGTACGAGATGTCCACTATTCTCATTACGGACGTATGTGCCCTATCGAGACCCCTGAAGGTCCAAACATCGGTCTGATTAACTCCCTTGCATCCTATGCAAGAATCAATCAGTACGGATTTATTGAGGCACCTTATCGTAAAATTGATAAAGCAGATCCTAAGAATCCGCGTGTCACAGACGAAGTTGTTTATATGACCGCAGATGAAGAGGATAATTACCATGTAGCACAGGCGAATGAGCCTCTGGATGAAAACGGCTACTTTGTGAACAAAAATGTATCCGGTCGTTTCCGCGAGGAGACACAGGAATATGAGAAACACATGTTTGATTACATGGACGTTTCTCCGAAGATGGTGTTCTCCGTAGCGACTGCATTGATTCCGTTTCTGCAGAACGACGATGCGAACCGTGCGCTGATGGGTTCCAACATGCAGCGTCAGGCCGTTCCTCTTCTGAATACAGAAGCACCTGTAGTTGGTACCGGTATGGAAACCAAGACTGCTGTTGACTCCGGTGTCTGTGTAGTGGCAAAGAAATCCGGTACAGTACTCCGTTCTACTTCTACCGACATCAGCATTAAGAATGATGACGGAACAAAAGATGATTACCATCTGACAAAGTTCCTGAGAAGTAACCAGAGTAACTGTTACAACCAGAGACCAATTGTGTTCCAGGGAGAACATGTAGAAGCAGGACAGGTTATTGCTGACGGTCCTTCTACCGCCAACGGCGAGCTGGCTCTTGGTAAGAACCCGTTAATCGGATTTATGACCTGGGAAGGTTATAACTACGAGGATGCGGTTCTCTTAAGTGAAAAATTAGTACAGAACGATGTGTATACATCTGTTCATATTGAAGAATACGAGGCAGAAGCACGTGATACCAAGCTTGGACCGGAAGAAATTACAAGAGACGTTCCAGGTGTAGGTGATGATGCGCTGAAGGATCTGGATGAACGTGGAATCATCCGTATCGGCGCAGAGGTTCGTGCCGGAGATATTCTGGTTGGTAAGGTAACTCCGAAGGGAGAAACTGAGCTGACAGCAGAAGAGAGACTTCTGCGCGCAATTTTCGGTGAAAAAGCCCGCGAAGTTCGTGATACTTCTCTGAAGGTGCCTCATGGTGAATATGGTATCATCGTAGATGCGAAAGTATTTACAAGAGAGAACGGCGATGAGCTGTCTCCTGGTGTAAATCAGTCTGTCCGCATTTACATTGCACAGAAACGTAAGATTTCTGTTGGTGATAAAATGGCTGGTCGTCATGGTAACAAGGGTGTTGTTTCCCGTGTGCTTCCGGTGGAAGATATGCCATTCCTTCCAAACGGACGTCCGCTGGATATCGTACTGAATCCTCTTGGTGTGCCTTCCCGTATGAATATTGGACAGGTCCTGGAGATTCATCTGAGTCTTGCTGCAAGAGCTCTTGGCTTTAATGTGGCAACTCCTGTCTTTGACGGTGCAAACGAAAATGACATTCAGGATACCCTGGAACTGGCAAATGATTATGTAAATACAGAAGATTTCGAAGACTTCCGCGAAAAATACAAAGATATTCTTGCACCGGATGTTATGCAGTATCTGGATGAGAACAAAGATCACAGAGAACTGTGGAAGGGTGTTCCGATTTCCAGAGACGGTAAGGTTCGCCTCCGTGACGGACGTACCGGTGAATATTTCGACAGTCCGGTAACCATTGGACACATGCATTACCTGAAACTGCATCATCTGGTAGACGATAAGATCCATGCACGTTCAACTGGTCCATACTCCCTGGTAACACAGCAGCCTCTGGGTGGTAAAGCTCAGTTTGGCGGTCAGCGTTTCGGAGAGATGGAGGTTTGGGCTCTTGAGGCGTATGGTGCTTCCTATACACTGCAGGAGATCCTGACTGTGAAGTCTGACGACGTTGTGGGACGTGTGAAGACCTACGAAGCCATCATTAAAGGCGATAACATTCCTGAGCCGGGTATTCCGGAATCCTTCAAGGTACTTCTGAAGGAACTCCAGTCTCTGGGTCTGGATGTGAAGGTCTTAAGAGAGGATCAGACAGAAGTAGAGATCATGGAAACCGTAGATTACGGCGATACCGATCTTCGTTCTGTGATCGAGGGCGATTCCAGAGGTCGAAGAGACGAAGAATCCTTTGGCAAACACGGCTATACCCAGCAGGAATTTGAAGGGGAAGAGCTTGTGGATGTGGAAGAAGACGAACTCGATGACGAAGACGATTTTGTAGAGTTTGAAGAGACTCTTGACGAAGAATAGAAAGGGGAAAGAATACATGGCAGAACCAACCACCACAAATGAATCATATCAGCCAATGACTTTCGATGCCATCAAAATTGGACTGGCGTCCCCTGAGAAAATCAGAGAGTGGTCAAGAGGCGAGGTTTTAAAACCTGAGACCATTAACTACCGTACCTTGAAACCGGAAAAAGACGGTCTGTTCTGTGAGCGTATTTTCGGACCAAGCAAGGACTGGGAGTGCCACTGTGGGAAATATAAAAAAATCCGTTACAAAGGTGTTGTCTGCGATCGATGCGGCGTAGAAGTTACCAAAGCATCTGTTCGTAGAGAGCGTATGGGTCACATTGAGCTCGCAGCTCCTGTATCCCATATCTGGTATTTTAAAGGAATTCCGTCCCGTATGGGTCTGATCCTTGACCTTTCTCCCAGAACTCTGGAGAAGGTGTTGTACTTTGCAAACTATATTGTACTGGACCCGGCAGATTCCGGGCTTCAGTACAAACAGGTTTTAACAGAAAAGGAATATCAGGATGCCCGTGAATCCTATGGCTGGAACTTCCGCGTAGGAATGGGTGCTGAATCTATTAAAGAACTTCTGGAGGCCATTGATCTTGAAAAAGATGCAGAAGAGCTGAAAAGAGATCTGATTGATGCAACTGGACAGAAACGTGCCAGAATCATCAAACGTCTGGAAGTGGTAGAATCCTTCCGTGAATCCGGAAACCGTCCGGAATGGATGATCATGACTGTTATCCCGGTTATCCCACCGGATCTTCGTCCGATGGTACAGCTGGATGGAGGTCGTTTTGCGACTTCAGACCTGAATGATCTTTACAGAAGAATCATTAACCGTAACAACCGTCTGAAAAGACTGTTGGAGCTGGGCGCTCCGGATATCATTGTGCGTAACGAGAAGCGTATGCTGCAGGAAGCAGTAGATGCCCTCATTGATAATGGCCGTCGTGGCCGTCCGGTAACCGGTCCTGGAAACAGAGCTCTGAAATCCCTTTCTGATATGCTGAAAGGTAAATCCGGACGTTTCCGTCAGAACCTGCTTGGAAAACGAGTAGACTATTCCGGACGTTCCGTTATCGTCGTAGGACCGGAACTGAAGATTTATCAGTGTGGTCTTCCGAAAGAAATGGCGATTGAGCTGTTTAAGCCATTCGTTATGAAAGAGCTGGTTGCAAATGGAACCTCTCATAACATTAAAAATGCGAAGAAAATGGTAGAAAAACTTCAGCCGGAAGTATGGGATGTACTGGAAGATGTTATCAAAGAACATCCGGTTATGCTGAACCGCGCACCTACCCTGCATCGTTTGGGTATTCAGGCATTTGAGCCGATTCTGGTAGAAGGTAAAGCGATTAAGCTTCATCCGTTGGTATGTACTGCGTTCAACGCCGACTTCGACGGTGACCAGATGGCGGTTCACCTTCCTCTTTCTGTAGAAGCGCAGGCAGAGTGCCGTTTCCTTCTGCTTTCTCCAAACAACCTTCTGAAACCTTCTGATGGTGGTCCTGTGGCCGTTCCTTCTCAGGATATGGTTCTTGGTATTTACTATCTGACTCAGGCAAGACCTGGAAACAAAGGTGAAGGCAAGTTCTTCAGAAGTGTAAACGAAGCAATTCTGGCTTACGAAAATAAAGCAATTACTTTGCAGTCTCAGATTACAGTACGCTGCACCAAGACACTGGCAGACGGAACTGTTCTCACAGGCAATGTAAATTCTACACTGGGCCGTTTCCTGTTCAACGAAATCCTTCCACAGGATCTTGGATTTGTAGACAGAAGCATTCCAGGAAATGAACTGCTTCTTGAGGTGGATTTTCTGGTAGGTAAGAAACAGCTGAAACAGATCCTTGAAAAAGTCATCAATACCCACGGCGCAACCAAGACAGCTGAGGTACTGGATGCAATCAAGGCAACTGGTTATAAATATTCCACCCGCGCGGCTATGACCGTATCCATTTCCGATATGACTGTGCCGCCGCAGAAACCTGAAATGATCAAGAACGCACAGGATACAGTAGACCTGATCACTAAGAACTATAAGCGTGGTCTGATCACAGAGGAAGAACGTTACAAAGAAGTTGTAGATACTTGGAAGAAGACAGACGATGAGCTGACGAAAGCTCTGTTGACTGGTTTGGATAAGTATAACAACATCTTCATGATGGCGGACTCCGGAGCCCGTGGTTCTGATAAACAGATCAAGCAGCTTGCAGGTATGCGTGGATTGATGGCCGATACAACCGGTCACACCATCGAACTTCCTATCAAATCAAACTTCCGTGAAGGTCTTGACGTATTGGAGTACTTTATGTCCGCTCATGGTGCTCGTAAAGGTCTTTCCGATACAGCTCTTCGTACAGCTGACTCTGGTTACCTGACCAGACGTCTGGTAGACGTTTCTCAGGAACTGATTGTTCGTGAGACTGACTGTTGCGAAACCAGAGATGAAATTTCCGGCATGTATGTAACCGGCTTCATGGATGGAAAGGAAGAAATCGAAAGCCTTCAGGAACGTATTACAGGAAGATATTCCTGCAATACCATTAAGAATAAAGATGGAGAAGTCCTGGTAAAAGCCAACCACATGATCACTCCAAAACGTGCAGCCCGCATTATGAGCGAGGGTGTCAGCGAAGAGGGCGGTCCCATCGAGAAAGTCAAGATTCGTACCATTCTTACCTGTAAATGCAAACAGGGTGTATGTGCGAAGTGCTACGGCGCTAACATGGCTACCGGTGAATCCGTTCAGGTTGGTGAATCTGTTGGTATCATTGCTGCTCAGTCCATCGGTGAACCTGGTACACAGCTTACCATGCGTACCTTCCATACCGGTGGTGTTGCCGGCGGCGATATCACACAGGGTCTTCCTCGTGTCGAGGAGCTTTTTGAGGCAAGAAAACCGAAAGGTCTTGCTATTATCACAGAAATCAAGGGTATTGCTACCATCAACGATACAAAGAAAAAACGTGAGATCATTGTTACAGATCCGGAAACTGGCGATTCCAAGACATACCTGATTCCATACGGTTCCCGTGTGAAAGTTCTGGATGGACAGATGCTGGAAGCTGGTGATGAGCTGACAGAAGGTAGTGTAAACCCACATGATATCCTGAGAATTAAGGGCGTTCGTGCCGTACAGGATTACATGATCCGTGAGGTACAGCGTGTATATCGTCTTCAGGGTGTAGAAATCAATGATAAGCATATCGAAGTAATTGTTCGTCAGATGCTGAAGAAAATCCGCATTGAGGACAACGGCGATACCGAATTCCTTCCGGGAACTCTGGTTGACGTTCTGGAATATGAAGAGGTCAACGAAAACCTGGAAAAAGAAGGCGGCGTTCCGGCAGAAGGAAAACAGGTAATGCTTGGTATTACCAAGGCTTCCCTGGCTACAAACTCCTTCCTGTCAGCAGCATCCTTCCAGGAAACCACTAAGGTTCTGACAGAAGCAGCAATCAAGGGTAAGGTTGACCCATTGATCGGTCTGAAAGAAAATGTTATCATTGGTAAACTGATTCCGGCAGGTACTGGTCTGAAGAGATACGGTGCCATCACTCTGGATACAGGTATGCCTGAGGAAGAACCTCAGCCGGCAGAAGAAGTTCAGGAAGAAGAAATTCAGGAAGAGGAACTTCTGCAGACAGAGGATGAACTTCTGAATGAGAACGACGAACTTTTCGATGAAGAAGAGGACGCAGAGACTCTGGAAGAAGAACAGGAAGAACCTTCTGAAGAAGAATAAAAGATAAAATTTCATCCCCCCTTTCGTCCAACAGGACAGAAGGGGGGATTTTTCTATATCAAAAGAAAAATACAGACGGCACTATCTTTTGTGATAAAATTTCAGTATAATGGGCATAAGAAAAGAACAGTCAATAGAGGGGGAGACTGTCCTGGGCAGAAAATGATTGCAGGAGGGTATGTATGGATAGGCAGTTACCGGTTTCGGTATGGCCGGAATGGAAAATTACAGAAAAAATAGGAGAGGGCTCCTTTGGAAAAGTTTATAAAGCAGAACGTACTGTACAGGACAAGACCTTTTACTCTGCCATTAAGGTTATTACCATACCAGGCAGTCAGGGAGAACTGGAAAGTGTACGCTCAGAAAATAACAGTGAACAATCCACAAGAGCTTATTTTCAGGGACTGGTGGAAGAATGTATTCAGGAAGTCAGTACAATGGAATATTTTCGCGGAAATTCACACATTGTTTCTGTGGAAGATTATAAAGTGGTGGAATACCTGGATGCCATTGGATGGGATATTTTTATCCGGATGGAATATCTTACCAGTTTTCTGGACTACTGCGCAGAAAAACAACTGAAGGAAGAAGATGTACTTCAGATGGGAATAGATCTCTGCAAGGCGCTGGAATGTTGTCAACAGATGAACATTATTCACCGTGACATCAAGCCGGAAAATATTTTTGTATCCAGATTTGGGGAATTTAAGCTGGGAGATTTTGGAATTGCCAGAGAGCTGGAACAAACGCTCAGCAGTTTTTCAAAAAAAGGAACGTATTCCTATATGGCTCCGGAGATGTATCGTGGAGAAGCATATGACATTCGAGTGGACATTTATTCGCTGGGCCTGGTTCTTTATAAACTGTTAAACCATAATCGTCTCCCCTTTTTGAGTTTGGAGAAACAGCTGATTACCTATCGGGATAAAGAGAATGCGCTTGGAAAACGGATGAGTGGAGAAGAGATGCCCCTGCCAGTGGACGCTGGGGAGGGCTTTGGCCAGATTATACGAAAAGCCTGTGCGTACAGATGCGAGGAACGGTATCAGACAGCTGCGGATTTTCGGGCAGATCTGGAACTCCTGAAAAATGGGCAGTTTCAACTGGAACAGAAACCATTGGAACAGAAGCCATTGCAACAGAAACCATTGGAACAGAAGAGGGCGGCAGAAGAAGTAAAAGTACCGGAACAGGTGCCGGAGCAAGGGACAAAGAGAGTTCCAGAGCAGGATGCGCCCAAAAAACGAATGGTGAGCGCAGAAGACATTCAGAAGATTGTCGCCACCAAATTAGAAGAAGAAGCAGAAAAAGAGCGCATGGAAGCCCGTATGGAGGAACTTCGCAGACAGAGTCTGGAAAAACAGAGAAACGGAGCCCCAGAAAGGAAAAAACTTCCTGAAAAGAGAACTTCTCGCAAAGTACAGCAAAAAAAATCAAGAAAAAGAAAACAGAGAACCAGAACACCATCGCCTCTTTTGTGGGCAGTGATTGTTATGGGAATCGCGGTCTGTATTGCAACGGTCATCTTTGTGCGGATGCTTCTGAATCATACAGATGGAAATTACGACAGTACAGGTCAAATGTCTTCTCAGGTACAGGTATATGATGAGACTGGAGAACACACGACCAAGTTATCCGGTCAGCTTCAGGAGATTAAGGCACATGCAACAGAAATTGTAACGCAGTTAAATGCGGGAGAATACCAGTCCATAGGTTCGGAAGAAGAAGGAGTCATCCAATATAAGGATGGAGAAGGAGACATAAAAAAGATCCTGGTATATCCTTCTGTTTCAGAAAAGGGCGTATTTGAAGAATATTATTTCTGGAATGGAGAACTGTTTTTTGCCTATATATGGAAAAACAGCAATATAGATTCTTCCATTCATGCTGGAGAACAGAAGGCAAATCTCTATTATTATGACAATGGAGAACTGATTCGCTGGATTGATGAAGACAATATTTGCCATGACAGTGCGACAGAAAACAAAGAGTATGTGGAACGTGGAAAACAGTATCTGGATAATTCCCAAAAGTATATGGCTTACGGAACAGACACAGATCAAAATGTAAATGAAGCTGGAGGATGAGAGGCTATGGCATACCAGATTGAATATGCGTATACCTGCCATATGGGCAAGGTACGGACGAATAATGAGGATAACTTCTGGTGCTGCGGTGATACCCTCACAGCGGAAAATCAGGGGGTTCAGGAAATAAAAACAGAAGTTTCCAGTTCGGCAGAGTTTCCTCTTCTGGCAGTGTTTGACGGCATGGGAGGCGAGAGCTGTGGAGAAATTGCCGCTTTTCTTGCGGCGCAGACCCTTGGAACCTGCTACAAAGAAAACAAGCAGGTATTAAAGGAAAATCAGGAGCAGTTTCTGGAACAGACCTGTCGGTGGATGAACAGAGCTGTGTGCGAATATGCGATGGAGAATCGCATTGGATGTATGGGAACGACAGCTGCTTTTTTGAGCTTCGGCGAGGATCAGGTGATGATCGGTAATCTGGGAGACAGTCGAATTTATAAAGCGTTTCCCGGCGGCTTTCAGCAGCTTTCCACGGATCATGTGCTTTGGGGAACTTTGTACAGAAAAGCGCCACTGACCCAATATCTTGGAATACCAGATGAAAACATGGAACTAGATCCATTCCTGGTGCGGGAGGAATATTGTGAGAATGTGCGATATCTTCTGTGTTCAGACGGACTGACGGACATGCTCTCCGATGGGGAAATTGCAGATATTCTATCCAGAGAGCTTTCTGTGAAGGATACTGTGGAAATACTTCGGGATCGTGCTTTGCTAAAAGGTGGACGAGACAATGTAACCGTGGTTTTATGTGAGATACAGGCGGCTCAGAAAGGCGGAAGTTGTATCAGACAGTGGCTGGAAGGAAAAAAATGTATGCAGAAATGGAAAAAACTTTTCTTTCAGGTCGGAAAGGGAAAAACAGGTGAGGAAACATGAAAAACCGTATGCAGGATCTTGATTTTGAACAGACAGTGGCCTTTGATTCTGTAAAAGATTTTGAATTTACCAGGAGGGCGGCACAGAGATTTCGCCAGGTGGTGAGTTTGGATAGTTTTGAGGATGAAGACGCAGATGTGATTTTTCACTATCTATATAAAGAGATGGAACTGGTTTCCTTTGGGGATCATCTGAAACGCTATATCTATGAGAGGGCGGATCTGGAAGAACCCTTTGGAGAAGTGACGCAGGATATTTACCGGGACATTGTGATGGAATCCTTCAAGGAAACCTTTACACCCAAGTCCATGAATCCCACCTCAACGAAGCTGAGTTTTTTGGTGAATAATTGGCTGAATCAGGCATCTGTGAAACGGGAAACCGTATTTCTTCTGGGATTTGGTCTTCGGATGAATGTGGAAGATGTATCGGATTTTCTTACAAGGGTATTAAGAGAACAGGATTTTGATTTTCGTAATCCTGACGAGGTGATTTACTGGTATTGTTATTTTCGGCAGATGGGATATCATAAGGCAGAGGAACTGAAACAGATGTATATGGAACTTCCTCCTAATGACCATTATAAGGATGCGGCTTTGGTTTATTCCGGACGTCTCTGCCTGGATACAGAAGAAAAACTGCTTCAGTATCTGGCTCATTTAAAAGCAGGGGTGGAAGATCCCATGTCAGAAAAAAGTCAGGCCTTTCAGGAGTTTTTAAAACTTCTGAAAAAGGCTAAGGAAATCATTGCTTCCATGTACCAGAAGGACGAAGAGGAGAAAGACAGGGGGAAAGTGTGGAAATCTTCCGATATTACTCCCTCAGATGTGGAAAAGGTAATCTGCAGCGGAATTCCCATTAATAAGATGGGAAATCTAAAAAAAATGTCAGCGTCTATTCTGGCCCGCCATTTTAGCCAGAAACGATTTAGCAGGCAGAGGATTACCAGCATTCTGAATCACAAAATGCCAGTGGAACGTTTTGATTTGATCACTTTGGAATTCTTTATTGTTTCACAGGAAATGGCAGATGAAGATCCCTATAACCGTTATCATCATTTTTTGGAGGAAATACAGGGAATCCTTCACAGATGTGGAATGAGTGAGATTTATATTGTGAATCCATACGAATGTTTTTTATTGATGTGTCTTCTTACAGACTGTCCCCTGGCAGTATTTGCGGATATCTGGGAGATGTCATATGAAGAAACACCGGAGCAGTAGGCCCCGGTGTTTTTTCTATTCATTATAATATCCATAAATAAGACGGCTGTTCTGAGCGATGCTGCTTTGAGCGGCTCCTGTATCAGACAGTCCCTGTGACATAAAGACCACCACAAGGTCAATTCCCTTGGCTGTATCATAGATGATTCCAGCGTCATTTTCCACGGTGGAAAGTTCCCCGGTCTTATTGGCAACGTGAACCCCATCTGGAATTGCGGCCGGGATTTTATTTTTGCGGGTTTGCTTCTTTAAGAGATAATACATATTTTCTGCATGGGTAAGAGTGGCATTTTTGGCGGTGCCGTTACAGATTTGGTAGATTTCTTTTAGAAATTTTCCGCAGTCGCTTACAGAAGTATAGTTGTCTCCGTTTTCGTTGCTTTGCAGAAGCAGACGTCCCATTGAGGTGCTGGAATAACCGTGAGCCTGACAAAACTGGTTGACTACCTGCATACCGGCACTGGAATCGTTGCTGCCCAGATACCCCACAAGTGTGTTGGCGGCATCGTTATCACTGACTGTGATCATAGCTTCCAGAAGAGCATCCAGAGAATCCTTTCCGTAGGTTTTTGTCATGGCATCGTAGTTTTCGTATACGGCGCCCATGATAAAGAGTTTGATCAGACTGGCTGCTTCCATAGGCTGTTCATTAATTGCGCCCTGGGAATCTTTTAAAAGATTGCATACATAGACAGACCAGGCACCGTTATCCCGGGGAAGAAGCTGGTTGATCTGGGAAAGAAGATTATCCATGCTCTCATCGGTATTTTCGGTAAAAGAAGAATTTCCGTGGGAAGGAGAAATAGTACCTTCTTCTGAAGGCGTCTCTTCAGGTGCGGAGGCTTCTTCTGTATTTGCTGTCTGCTTCAGCTCCTTTTCTTTTTCCAGGAGTTTTTTCAGTTCTTCCGTTTCCTGGCTCAGAGTTGCAGAAGACTGGGAAATATCTTCTACAGAAGCCTGAAGTTCTCCAACCTTTTTTTGCAGGGAGGCAAGGTGGTTCAAAGAAGCAAAGGTAAGTGTGCCAAGGGCAGCTACCGCCAGAAGAAGCACTCCAATGATCACATAAAGAAAAACTGGTTTTTTGGGTTTGTTATCAGATTCATTCATATTCATCAGATCCTTTCTGAAAAGGAACAGGGGAATCAGGCGGCAAAATAAGCGTCAATTCCGTCTGCAATTCCCTGTACCATAGTGTTTTGAAATGAAGAGTCATTCATTTTCCGGTCATCGTTCTCAGAGGTCATAAATCCCATTTCCAAAATCGTAACGGGAACACTACTCCAGTTGATTCCTGTCATGTTGTCATAGAACTGTACCCCCAGATTCTGAAAACCGGTTGCATTGCAGTAAGCGTCCAGAATGCACTGGGAGAGATGAGAGGATGCAGGACTTAGTTGAGAAACATAGGGATTATCCGAGGAAGGCGCCATGGCAAGAGCGCCGCTCTGGGTATGGCTATCTTCTCCATTGGCATGGATACGGACATAAATCTCTGCTCCCTGTGCAGCAACATATTCTGCTCGTTCTTTGTTGCTGATGGCAGTATCGTTATCTGTTCGTGTCATGACCACCTGGTATCCCCGGGTTGTCAGTTCCTTCTGAAGTTTCAGGGAAACATCCAGATTTAATTGGTACTCAGGTATTCCGGTGTAGGCGCCGCTAGTACCGGAAGTGGCAAGCAGCTTTGTTTCGGAGGCTCCTGGGCCAATGGGTTCCTGACCGCTCATATCTACGGAAGGTCCCTGATGACCGGGATCAATTCCTATAACATGACCATTGGAAGAAGGCGTATCAGCAGAATCAGAAAACAGCTGACCGGAATCTGTCTGGCTGAATACAGAAGGCTTCTGATTCTCCTTTTCCTGCTGGGCAGCGCCAGGGGCACGTTCCTGTATGGGACCTTGAATACTTGTCTGGGCTTTTTGAGTCTGATGCTTCAGACGTTCATTTTTTTCTTTTACAAATTCTGATAGAGCATCGGCATCTTCTTTCATTTCCTTTTGTTTCTCATAGATGGGCTCCATGGCCTGCTCCAGATCTTTTTCGGTCAGACAGATCTGACGATAGGTGTTATAGCTGAAAAAGATAAGAGAAGCCAAAAGGAGCAAACCTGTGAGCGAAAGAAGAACAGCCATAAAACCTGGTTTTTTTTTCATAGAGCTCCTTTCTTTCTGCTTTTTTCAGGGGAACACCGGTGGGCAAGGGGTGTGTTGCCCTTTGTACACCGACGCTATCTTTGTATGTATTATAATGAAAGAAAAACAAATTTGCAAATAAAAGAGAATTGCAAAATTTCTATAAAATGCCTTGACATGAGATTCTGAACAGGATATAATGAGCAAGCGTGCAAAGAAGACACGAATTTTTTTTGTGCGCAGATAAATATGCAATAGCAACCGCAGGAAACCCCATAGCATGCTATGGAGAAATAAATCGGGAGGTGAAATGGAATGCCAACATTCAACCAGTTAGTAAGAAAAGGACGCCAGACATCTGTAAAGAAATCTACAGCTCCGGCTCTCCAGAAAACATTCAACTCTTTAAGAAAGAAAGCAGTTGAACAGTCTGCACCACAGAAACGTGGCGTTTGTACAGCAGTTAAGACTGCAACTCCTAAGAAGCCTAACTCAGCTCTTAGAAAAATCGCCAGAGTTCGTCTTTCCAACGGAATCGAAGTAACAAGCTACATCCCAGGAGAAGGTCACAACCTTCAGGAGCATAGCGTTGTTCTGATCCGTGGTGGAAGGGTTAAGGACTTACCAGGTACCAGATACCACATCATCAGAGGTACTCTTGATACCGCAGGTGTTGCAAACAGAAAACAGTCTCGTTCCAAATACGGAGCTAAGAGACCGAAAGTTAAAAAATAAAGCAAATTTTGCAGCATAGATAAAATTTGCCGTCCGTCTGAGGACAGGCGGAGTTAAGGAAATCAATCGAGATATCACGAATGACTATAAATTTGTACGGTATTCCATATACCCTTACGGTTGCGGGTTAATATAGGACTTTACCAGTGCGAACACCTTAGTTTTTGAAGTG
>SAMEA3387494__coassemble_2660_pt1 | contig 14522 bp, 12 predicted proteins | sample SAMEA3387494__metabat2_low_PE_043 | metagenome-assembled genome bin SAMEA3387494 (sample SAMEA3387494) | Felis catus | biome: Faeces | place: United Kingdom | collected 2012
CCCGTTTAAAGATACTCCATTTTCTTTTTATCAGACTTTAACTAACTGACATTGTTACGGGAACAGTAACAAAGTGGCAACTGTATTTAATAGAAACAATTCCTTACACATCGGTGATACCATCCAGTTTGCAGGCGAAGAAGTTGAGATTACTTGCGCTCTATCACAAGGATTATTCGGAGATGATTTGATTATTATTTGCTCACAGGAAACATTTGACCGTATCATGGGCGGTACAAAGTATGGCCTTATTGGAATTCAGTTGGATTCAAACGCTACTGAAGAAACAATGGCAGAAATTAGAAGCCTTGAAAACGATGATATTATCATTACGGATCAGCGTGAAGGAAATAAACAAAATAATGCCACCTATTGGGCTGCACGAATTGTTTGTTATGGCTTCTTAGCTATTATCGGAGTTATTTCGCTGTTTAATATCGTCAATAGTATCTCTATGAGTGTATCTGCACGAATTAAGCAGTATGGTGCAATGAGAGCTGTTGGTATGGATAATAGGCAGCTTAAACAAATGATTTCTGCGGAAGCGTACACCTATGCAATTTCTGGTTTGATCGTTGGATGTGGCATTGGACTCCCGCTTAGTCGATTTTTATATAATCGTCTAATTACACATTATTTTGGAATTGAGTGGAGATTTCCTATCCTGTGGTTTGGAATTGTCGTTGCCTTTATCTTCATATCTGCTATTGTGTCCGTTTATGCTCCTGCAAAGAGAATTCACAATATGCCAATTACTGCAACCATCAACGAATTATAGTTTCATATGTTAATCTGCCGCACGACGGCAAAAGAAAAAAAGCCGTCGTAAAGCAGACACATCGTTAAGGTCATTATAGCCCTTTACAGACTGGTCTTTTGCAATCCTTTTCGCTTCCAGCATGGCAGCAACCGTTTCTTTGTTCGGCTGTTCCAGCCTTATCTCAAAGGGAATGCCGCCTTCACGAAGCGATCAACCCCTTTCTGTTGGCAATTATAGTATATGCCATTTGCTGCATAGAATTAATCGTCAAAGTCATCGAAGAAAAACTCATCTGGCTCAAAACCGTGTTCTTTAAGGAGTTTGTTTCGTTTCTTTTTGCTCATTTTTTTTAATTCATCATAATCAAGGTCTTCTGTCTCAAGCCAAAATCGATCCGGATCTTCGATAGGATCGGTGGCTTTTTTCTTATTATCTTCGTCCATCATTGCCATAATAGTTGCTCTTCGTAAAGCACGTTTAAAGTTGATTCCCATGTAAAATACCTCCTGGCTTTTAAATTCTATCTTAATTATATCTATATTTCCACATATGTTCAATATACTTTTCATAGAAGGACGGAATATTTCCTCTTTTCATTGACAGAAATAAAGAATGGTGCTATGTTTAAATCGTAAGTAGTAAGTGATAAGTAATAAGTGGAAATAAATCAGAATTGGAGGATTGCTTTATGAGAAAAGAATTATCGTTGTCTCAGCAATTTGCCATCACTGGTCTGGACGGACTGGACAGTCGTCATATGACTATGGCGAAAAGCGCAGTATTACGTGGGATTCAGGCTGCTAAGGTGATGGAGGAACTGGTTCTTGCAAAGGAGCACCCGGATCTGGAGGCACTGGAAGGAGAATTAATTCTTCAGATGGACATTTGTAAAAAAATGAAGAAGAAAGAGATGGTGCAACTGGAACAGGAGATGGTCCTGTCTCTGAAGGAAGAAGATCTTCTGGAAGAAATCCCGGATATTCTGGGCTGTGATATGGATTATCAGACTGCCGGAGTAAGTATGTGGGCATATCGCAGCGATGAGCAGGAATATAATCGAGTGATTGAATGGGTTCGTGCAGAAGTTCTGGAAGAAGGTCCCCTTACTCTGGAAGCTTTGTGTATGCTCTGGCTGCTTCGGGAGTGTGGTGTGATTCATGATGTGTTTTCTGTACGGGAACAGGAAGAAATTCAGAGAAAGCTGTCCATGTTGTCTTCCCAGGACGACCTTGCAAGAATTCTTCTGGACAATTCATTGAAAAATGTACTGGAAAACGTCTGCCTCAAATACTTAAAAGGAAAATCCAATCTTTTCAAGAATCCATTTCTGGAGGGAGTGAACATTGTGTATCCCTTTCTCGATCGAAGAAAGGCAATTTTTATTGATTATGTGATTTTGGGAACCACAGTGGAAAACAGACGTCTGGCAGCTCTTAGTTATTTATGCGAACACGGTCATTATGTGCAGGAAATAAAAAGAGGAGAGGAGACTCTTTTGAAAGTGGACAATACCTATTATCGTATTTTCCCCTACACCAAAATGTGTAAATTCCCCATACAGGGGCTGACCCTTGTTCCGGTTTATCAGTGAGATATGTCCAGACAGAGAAGTATGGAGAAAATTCTCTCCTCAGAATTTGTCTCTATTGGAGAGCTTGTTCGATTGACTGGTTGTCGGTACAGCACTCTGAAGTTTTATACGGAAGAGGGCATTCTTCCTTTTACTCAGGAGGGAGAAAATCTGACCCGTCGTTTTCCCAGAGTTTCTTCGGTGGAGCGGATTGAAGAAATCCTGTCCTTAAGAGAAAAAGGAAAAACCATACCGGAGATCAAGGCATATTATAAGGTGCCATAAAGTAGGGAAAAATATTCTTGACATTTTTTAGAAGACATGCTAACATTAATGCAATAAAACTTCAACAAGATAAAGCAATGACGAGGAATAGTACCCGAAGACTGAAGCACAGAGAGCTGCTGGCTGGTGAGAAGCAGTGGAAGGAATTTGGAGAACTCGCCTCTGAGCATCTGCCTGAAATGAATAAGAGTAGGAGCAGACGGTGTCCACCGTTATATGGAGCGGATATAAGGATCTTAAGGATTCCGTATCCCACGAGTGTATGACCAGGTCATAAATAAGAGTGGTACCGCGCAGGAGCATCAGCCCTTCGTCTCTTACAAGCAGATTGTAGAGAGGAAGGGCTTTTTTATTATTTGCCACAGGTATTATTTGGGTGAATAAGAACCTTGTTTGCTGTATTTTGCGGAAACAGAATAATGGGAGGAAGAAAGAATATGATGAATGCAAGGAAATATCAGAGACAGTATTATATGCCGCCGGTCAAATGTATGAAATGGGCAGAAAAGGAATATGTGGATCACGCGCCAATCTGGTGCAGCGTGGACCTTAGAGACGGAAATCAGGCCCTGGTGATTCCCATGAGTCTGGAACAGAAGGTGGAATTTTTTAAACTCCTTGTAAAAATCGGATTCAAAGAAATTGAAGTTGGATTTCCTGCTGCCTCAGAAACAGAATATACCTTTTTGAGAACCCTCATCGAAGAGAATCTGATTCCGGAGGATGTAACCATTCAGGTGTTGACTCAGGCCAGAGAGCATATCATCCGAAAGACTTTTGAGGCGGTAAAAGGAGCTCCCAAGGCGATTGTTCATGTATACAACTCCACCTCTGTGGCGCAGAGAGAACAGGTATTTAAAAAGTCCAAGGAAGAGGTTTTAAAGATTGCGGTGGAAGGCGCAGCCCTGTTGAAAAAGCTGGCTGAGGAGAGAGAAGGAAATTTCCAGTTTGAATACAGCCCGGAAAGCTTTACCGGAACAGAACCGGAATATGCATTGGAGGTTTGCAATGCAGTTCTGGACGTCTGGCAGCCCACAAAAGAAAATCCCTGTATCATTAATCTGCCTGTGACGGTACAGCATTCCATGCCCCATGTTTATGCAAGCCAGATTGAGTACATGTGTGACCATATGAAATATCGGGAGAATGTGATCGTTTCTCTGCATCCTCACAATGACCGGGGTTGTGGTGTGGCAGACTCTGAAATGGGTCTTCTTGCGGGAGCAGACCGAATTGAGGGAACTCTTTTTGGAAATGGAGAGCGTACCGGAAACGTGGATATTGTAACCCTTGGTATGAATATGTATTCTCAGGGTGTGGACCCTGAACTGGACTTTTCTGATATGCCCCATATCTGTGAGGTATATGAAAAATGTACAGGCATGAAGGTGGATGAAAGAAGTCCTTACAGCGGCGCTCTGGTGTTTGCAGCCTTTTCCGGCTCCCATCAGGATGCCATTGCCAAAGGAATGCACTGGAAAGAAGAAAAGGATCCTGACCATTGGACCGTTCCATATCTTCCCATTGATCCTACCGATGTGGGACGTAATTACGATGCAGACGTAATCCGTATCAACAGTCAGTCTGGAAAAGGCGGCGTAGGCTATATCCTGGAAACTAAGTTTGGCCTCAATCTCCCGGCTAAGATGCGGGAAGCTATGGGTTATGCAGCAAAAGCAGTTTCCGACCATAGTCACAAAGAGCTGATGCCAGAGGAAATCTTCTCCCTGTTTAAGAAGACATTTGAAAATGTGGTGGAACCTTATCAGTTGAAGGAAGTACATTTCCAGCAGACAGCAGAGGGAATTACCACACAGGTGACTTCCACCTTTGGCGGAAGAACCATTACCACAGAGGCCACTGGAAACGGTCGTCTCAATGCAGTAAGCAATGCTCTTAAGAAAGCCTATGAACTGAAATACGATCTGGTTACCTATCAGGAGCATGCCCTGGAGCAAAGCTCCAGTTCCAAGGCGATTGCCTATGTGGGAATCCGTAAGCCCGATGGCAGTCTTTCCTGGGGAGCCGGTGTCCATGCGGATATCATCCGGGCTTCCATTGATGCGCTGGTAACAGCGATTAATAATCGTTAAGAAATCATTGTCAGGGGATATGACCGAAAGGTGGTATCCCCTGATGTATCTATTTGTTGGGGAGGAAAAAACATGTCGTTAAGGGAAGACGCACAGAGTATAATTACCTATGCGATCAAAGAAGTGCTGCCGGATCAGGCTGTGGCAGATGCTCTGAAAACTCTTTCTCCGAATATGGAAAAGATATATCTGGTGGCAGTGGGAAAGGCAGCCTGGCAGATGGCAAAGGCGGCCTCCGATCTTCTGGGAAGCCGGATAGAAAAGGGAATCTGTATTACGAAATATGGTCATATTCAGGGAAAACTACCTGGAATTTCCTGTTATGAGGCGGGCCATCCGGTGCCAGATACAAATACCTACGAAGCCACACAGAAGGTGCTGGATTTCATAAAGGGACTGGAACAGGATGCCAATATTTTGTTCCTGTTATCTGGTGGAGGCTCTGCTCTATTTGAAAAACCGCTGATTCCCCCACAGGAACTGGAAGAAATCACCCGACATCTTCTTTCCTGCGGAGCAGATATTTCTGAAATCAATACCATACGAAAACGCTTTTCGGCAGTAAAAGGAGGAAAATTTGCGAAGCTGTGTGAACCCAGACAGATGTATTGTATCATATTGAGTGATGTGCTGGGAGATGCTCCGGAAATCATTGCTTCCGGGCCAGCCTGCGCCGATCCGGGAACCGGAGAACAGGCAGAAGAAATTATAAAAAAATATCATCTGGTTTTAAGCGAAGCTGCCAGAGAACAGCTTCATACAGAAACGCCCAAGGTTCTCACCAATGTATCCCTTCAGATTACGGGAAGTGTACGGGAACTTTGTATCGCTGCGGCAGGAAAATGTGAGGAACTGGGATATGAAACCACCATCCTCACAGACTGCCTGGACTGCGAAGCGAGAGAAGCTGGCCGGTTTCTTTCCGCTATTGCCAGAAGTCATCAGAATACGGGGAAAAGTCTGGCTTTTGTTGCCGGAGGGGAAACTGTTGTACATCTGACAGGAAAAGGAAAAGGAGGGCGAAATCAGGAGCTTGTCCTAGCCGCAGCAGCAGGAATCACAGGTCTGGAAGAGACCGCCATATTAAGCGTAGGCAGCGATGGAACAGACGGTCCCACAGACGCAGCGGGAGGCTATTGCGATGGAACAACTGCAGAAAGACTTGGAGAGCAAGGAATTTCCATTCATCAGGTTTTAAAGGAAAATGATTCTTATCACGCTTTGGAAAAAGTGGGAGGCCTGCTTAAGACAGGCGCCACAGGCACCAATGTAAATGATGTTGCCGTAGTTCTGATCAAAAGGGAACAGGGCAGGCTTTCTAAAATTCCATCTCACCAGTGAGACTGATGGAAAAGTATTCTCGAATTTCCCGAGGATCCTCTGTCTGTCCCAGTACCCACATCAGTTTCGTGATGGCAGCTTCTGTTGTCATATCCCGCGCTTCAATTGCGCCGGCAGACAGTACCTTTTGACCGGTTTCGTAAACAGAGAGATTGGCGCCTTCGTAGCGGCACTGGCTGCCTGCCAGAACTGTCATGCCTTTGGAAACCACATCCTGTACCGCTTTTGTGAAATCCAGATTTCGGAAAGGCATTCCGCCAAGACCAAAGCCCTCCACCATAACGGCCCGGTAACCAGATTCCTGAAGATAAGACAAAAGCCTGGGAGAAATTCCAGGATATAATTTTAATAAAAACACCTGGTCAGAAAAATCAAGGGCGGGTCGGAAGATGCCCTTTCTCTGAGGAATGTTTTCCGGCCGGATGTGAAGACCAAGAGAGCTGATTTCTCCCACATAGGGGTAATTGATGCTTTCAAAGGCATCAAAACTCATGGTTCGCACTTTGGATGCCCGACAGCCCAGTATAACCTTTCGGTTAAAGGCCACAAAAATACCGGGATAACCGCTGGCAGCCATATGAATGGCGCATCTGCAGTTTTCCAGAGCATCTGCAACGGGATGAGCAATGGAAAGCTGACTGCCTGTAAGAACAACAGGGATGGGGATGTTCTGCAGCATAAAAGAAAGCATAGAAGAAGTATAGGCCAGTGTGTCGGTGCCATGAATCACCACAATACCCTGGTAGTTCCTGTAAATTTCTCCAATGCGTCTGGCAAGGGCAGCCCAGTCCAGGGGAAGGATATTGGCACTGTCAAGGGAACAGAAGTCTTCTGCTTCCAGATGGATATTTTTGGAGACAAGACGCAGTTCTGTGAGCATGTCTCCGCTTCTCATACCAGGAACCAGTCCCTCCTTGCTTTTTACAGCGGAAAGCGTTCCCCCGGTGTTAATGATCAATATTTTTTTCAAAGGATAATTCCGTCCTTTCTTTCATAATAAAATAAGGATAGCCATGAGAGAGAAGTTTGTCAATATTTCCTTTTGGATTCCTTATTTGCATAATAAAATTTTTACCTTTTCATTTTTCTGCTAAGCGTTTATAATAAAGAAGAAATCTATACTTTTCTGAAAGGAGAAAACAAGGAGGAATACAAGTGAAAAGAAAAAGAAAGCTATGGATGGTGGCGGGAATATTTCTGGCAATCTTTCTTTCAGTTCCTGTTATGGCTTCTCAGGAAACAAAGAATCCGGACCTGCATGTAACAACGCCAACCCCAGAGGCGCCTCAGGTAACCCCCAGTCCAACACCGGTTCCGGTAAAAAACGGACTGAAAAAAGAGGGCGGAAAATACTATTATTATGTAAAAGGAAAGAAAGTAAAGAGTAAATGGATCAACAATAAGGCTAACGGCAAACGCTATTATTTTTCTTCCAAAGGCTATGCCGTAACCTATAGCGCCATGATTGATAAGAAACTTTATGTTTTTAATACAAAAGGGCAATTGATCCGTCCCAAAAAATCATCCATTGTAAAGGTAGGAAAGAACTCCTACTATGTCAACACAAAGGGCATTGCCTCCACCGGATGGCTGAAGATCAGTAACAAGCTTTATTATGCAGACTCCAAGGGACGTTTTTATAAGAACAAAAAATATCAGGGAGTTCTTTTTACTTCTTCAGGCGCCGCTAAGAAGAATGATGCCGCACAGTTGAAACTGAAGACCATGACGCTGGTTCCTCAGATTACCAGAGGATGTAAGACAAAGTCTCAGAAACTGCAGAAATGCTGGAATTACGTGGTGGGAAATGTACGTTATTTCTCTTATTATCCCAACATCAATAAGCTGGGATGGCAGAAATCCACCGCCTTGTATACCCTGGGGAATCTGAGAGGAAACTGCTACGGATACGCCTGCGCCTTTGCGGCCCTGGCCAGTGAAGTGGGATATGATCCCTATGTGATCTGTGGAAGAGTTTCAGGAAATCGAGATGGGGCGCCAGATGGTCTGACCCGTCATTGCTGGGTGAAGATTAACGGAAGATATTACGATCCGGAAGCCCATGCAAAAGGCTGGATGCGGAATGTATATGGAAGCTATGGATACAACATTACGCATACCATCCAGAAAACTGTAAATTTTAAGAACAGCAATCCATAAGAGCATTGCTTCTCTGTAAATCAAAACCGGAAGATGGGAAATCCCCTGCTTCCGGTTTTGATTTGTCCTGAAATTGGGGAAATTGTAAGAATTTGTCAGAAGGAAACGATAAGATTTTGCAAAAATTCTTGACGGAAGAGGGAAAAACAGCTATACTTAATATTACAAAAGAAAAAAGAATGTGAATAAAAAGTTACGAAAATATTTAGGGAGAAATATTTAAGGGGACACACAGAAGAAAAGAGGAAAAGCCTTATAATTCAAGGGCTTTTCTTTTGGCATGACGGAATGTCATGGATGTGTAGTCGTCTTTTTTTGTTGCAAAAAAATCGACAAAGACAGAGAAAGAGAAGCGGGGTGGTAAAAAAACACTTGACAGATGTGCTGCTATTAATTATAATTTTCTTAAATGTTACAGAAATATTTCATTCTGTAAAATATTTGAAAAAAGTGATACAGAAATCTGTTTCACAAAAATAGAAAAAGATACAAGGATGAAGCATATGAAAGCGAAGAAAGTATTACATGTGAAACAAAAGAAAAACTTAAAAGGAAAAGATAACAGAGCTTCCATAAAAGGTTTTGTGGCGATTAGCCTGTGTGCTGTATTTGCGATTGTGCTGGCTGTGGGATCGAATATTCTGGATAATACAGAGAAGGATAAGGTTTATGCCTCTTCCAAGTCCGGGGATTCAATCGCCGCAGTTTCCGGGGAAGAAGTACAGAGAGAGCTTCCTTACGGAATTGCCGGAGTGGTCTCAGGAGTGGAGGAGACGCCGGCAGTGGGAGAACGGGTGAACAGAATCGGTACTTCCTGTGAGCAGGTTGTTATCGGACAGAGAGTTACAACCGTAGAGAGCTCAGTTCCTGAGCTGAATTTCAGTGAATCCATGGTAACGGCAGTCAATGATTTTGACAGCAAAGTGATGGCTATGGCAGAGAATCCCACAATTATGTCAGATACAGACTATGACACACTTTTGCGTATTGTGGAGGCAGAGGCCGGAGGCGAAGACCTGAAGGGCCGTATTCTGGTGGGAAATGTAATTATGAATCGTGTGAAACACGAAGAATTTCCGGATACGGTAACAGAGGTTGTCTGGGAATACAAAAATGGTGTTCCCCAGTTTTCTCCTACCTATGACGGACGGATTAATGAAGTGGTTCCTTCCGATACCACCAAGGAAGCTGTGAAACAGGTTATGGAAGGCGTAGATTACTCAGAAGGCGCGTTGTTCTTTCTGCAGAAATCAGAATCAGAAGCCCATTCCGTATCCTGGTTTGAGAAAGATCTGAAGCGTCTGTTTAAACACGGGGTTCATGAGTTCTATACCTATCCGGAAGAAGGGGAGGCCACAGAGGCAGAGGAAGATTTGGTACAGATGGAATCCAATCAAATGTAAAAGAAGGGCAATGCAGAGGGAAACTCTTTGCATTGCTCTTTTTGATATTTTCGCATTTTATTGTGGTATTTTGCTAAAGTTCGTGCTATAATAGGCAAAAACTTGTATCCAAAAGGGGAAAAAAGGTATTTTCCCAAAAAGGAATGATAAAGAAAGGCAGGAGTGAGCATGCAGGTATTATACAAAAGCACCAGAGGAATGGGAGAACCGGTTACTGCTTCCAAAGCAATCTTAAAAGGGCTTTCTGAGGATGGAGGATTGTTTGTCCCCACCAGAATTCCAAGTTTGGACATTCCTATGGAAACACTTTCCCAAATGACTTATCAGGAAACCGCCTATGAGATTATGAGCCGGTTTTTTACCGATTTTACAGAAGAAGAACTGAAGCATTGCATTAACAGCGCATATGATCAGAAATTTGACACTGAAGAGATTGCTCCTTTGCGGGAAGTAAACGGAACTTATTTCCTGGAACTGTTCCATGGAGCGACCATTGCATTTAAGGATATGGCTCTTTCAATTCTTCCCCATCTGATGACAACTGCTGCGAAGAAGAATCAGGTAAAAAATGAGATTGTGATTCTTACCGCAACCTCCGGGGACACAGGAAAGGCAGCCATGGCAGGCTTTGCCGATGTTCCGGGAACCAGAATTATTGTATTCTATCCCAAACACGGAGTCAGTCCCATTCAGGAGAGACAGATGGTGACACAGAAGGGAGCCAATACCTATGTGGTGGGCATTACCGGAAACTTTGATGACGCCCAGTCAGCAGTAAAGGAAATGTTCAATGACAAGGCTCTTGCAGAAGAACTGAAAGAAGCCGGTTTCCAGTTTTCTTCTGCCAATTCCATCAATATTGGACGTCTGGTTCCTCAGATTGTGTATTATGTATATGCGTATGCATCTTTGGTACGGAAGGGAAACATTCAGGCAGGAGATAAGATTAACGTAGTGGTTCCAACTGGAAACTTTGGCAATATTCTGGCTGCTTACTATGCGAAACAGATGGGACTCCCAATCCGGAAGCTGATCTGTGCTTCCAATGAGAATCGTGTTCTCTATGATTTCTTCCGCACAGGCACTTACGACAGAAAACGGGAATTTATTCTTACCAGTTCTCCGTCCATGGACATTCTGATCTCCAGTAACCTGGAACGTCTGATCTACCGTCTTACAGGAGAGGATTCTGCTGCTTGCAAAGAACGAATGGATGCCCTTGCCACAGGGGGAGCCTATACCATTTCAGAGGAAATGAAGAGCCAGTTGGAAGACTTTTATGGAAATTACTGCAGCGAAGGAGAAACCAGAGAAGCTATCAGCGCCACCTACTACGGAAGCGGCTATGTGATCGATCCTCATACAGCCGTAGCAGCAGGGGTTTATCAGAAATATCTCCGTGAGACAGAAGACGCTACACCTACAGTGATTGCCTCCACAGCAAGTCCTTATAAATTTACCAGATCTGTGATGGACGCCCTTTCTGACCGCTATGAAGGACTGGATGATTTTGCCCTTGCAGATGCGCTGGAGAAGCTTTCCGGGATAAAACTTCCCAAAGCTGTTGAAGAGATCCGCACAGCGCCGGTGCTTCACCATCGTGTTGTGGATGTGACAGATATGCCTGCAACGGTCAAAGAGATTTTGAAGATCAAATAAGGCTTTTTTTCCAGAAATAGATGAAAGAAATATGAATAAATTTTGTACAAATCTTCATACAATTTGTTTGTGAAAGTATTGACATTACTGGATAAAGATGCGATAATAAATTTGATTTTCGATAATCCAAAGGAGGAAAAAATATGTCAACAAAAGCTTATTACCCAATTAGTGAAATTGGAGCAGGCAAAGTAGGTTTTTCCAAAACCCGTTCAATCATTGAAGCTGCTTTCTACGGAAATAACGTAGTGAAAGTAAATACTTTAAAACAGGCTTATGAATTAGCAAAAAATTCTCCAGGAACCATCGTAACCGATATGCCGGTTTACAGAGGTGAAGAGTTTGGTCTTGACAAAGACGCAAAAGTCCTTCTTTTTAACGACGGTGCGGTAACAGGACGTTACGCAGCAGCCCGCCGTATCAAAGGCGAACCGGGCGTTGACAGCGTAAAACTGGACAAGGTAGCAATGGATGCTGTCTACGAAGCTCGATGGAAAAAAATGTACCATGCGGAAGTTTTCGTAGGACTGGATCCGGAATTCATGGTAAAGGCTCATCTTCTGATTCCAGAAGGAGAAGAGAATATCATGTACAACTGGATGCTGAACTTCCAGTATATGTCTGATGAATATATAAAAATGTACAAAAATTCCAAAGCTGTTGGCGATGGAAACGAGCCGGATATCTATATCTTCTCCGATCCTCAGTGGATCCCAAGAGAGCGTCCGGATGTTGACTACAGCTGTTTAAGCGATCCTCTGACTCTGTGTTACTTTGATACAGACCAGAACTGTGCATGTATCCTTGGTATGAGATACTTTGGTGAGCACAAAAAAGGTACTCTGACAATGGCATGGGCAATCGCAAACCGTAACGGTTATGCATCCTGCCATGGAGGACAGAAAGAATACTTACTGGATGACGGAAGAACCTTCGTGGCTTCTGTATATGGTCTGTCTGGATCTGGTAAATCCACTCTGACCCATGCAAAACACAATGGAAAATACGAGATCAAAGTTCTTCATGACGATGCATTCATCATCAACACAGATACCTGTGCATCCATCGCTCTGGAGCCGACTTACTTTGATAAGACAGCAGACTATCCAACAGGCTGTGCAGACAATAAGTATCTGTTATCTGCTCAGAACTGTTCTGCAACTCTGGATGATGAAGGCAAGATCCAGCTTGTGACAGAAGATATCCGTAACGGTAACGGCCGTGCGCTCAAATCCAAACTGTGGTCTCCGAACCGCGTAGATAAGATCGACGCTCCTGTTAACGCAATCTTCTGGATCATGAAAGACCCAACCATCCCGCCAGTAGTAAAATTAAAAGGCGCTGCTCTTGCATCTGTTATGGGTGCAACTCTGGCTACCAAAACTTCTACCGCTGAGCGTGTAAAAGTAGGAACAGACCTGAATGCACTGCGTATCGTACCATATGCAAATCCATTCAGAACTTATCCTCTGGCAAACGACTACGAGAAATTCAAAAAACTTGTAGATGAGAAGAACGTAGACTGCTATATCATCAACACTGGTGATTTCATGGGCAAAAAAGTTCAGCCGAAAGATACTCTTGGCATTCTGGAAACGATCGTTGAAGAAAAAGCATCTTTCCATAAATGGGGAGATTTCAGCGACATCGAGATCATGGATTGGGAAGGCTTTGAGCCGGATCTCAACAACGACGAGTACAGAGCAGCATTAAAGAACGCTATGGAAAACCGTGTAAATGCTGTTGAGAAATTTGCAACAGATAAAGGTGGTTACGACAAACTTCCAGACGAAGCTCTTGAAGCAGTTAAGAAGGTTGTAAACGAATTATAAGAAAATCATGGACAGCGCTGCATTTGCAGCGCTGTTTTTCTGAATAAAAAATAAAAGAATCCATTTGCATTTTCTGTTGAAAAAAATCATATACTAGAGTATAATAAGAGACAACAAATAAGAACAGCAATCCTGGAATGTGCGAGGCCCCTTTTTATTTTGAACCTACATTGACATAAAGGGAATCCTAAATCGCAGGTTGGATGTCAGGCCTCTCGTTGTGGAAGACAGAAGATCTGTTGCGGACACCCACCTAGCAGCTGCTAGGCGTCAAAGAGAAGGGAACGGCATTCCGGGATTCTTTTTTTGTGTTGGAGGACATAATATGGGGATTACACAGAGAAATTTTGGAGAACTTCCCACAGGGGAAGACGTAACATTATACCATCTGGAGAATCAATCCGGCGCCTACATAGAGGTTCTTGATTACGGCTGTTTTCTGGTTAAGGCCGTGGTTCCGGATCGCCTTGGGAAACTTGTGGATGTGGTGCTTGGTTATGATGATGTAGAAGGTTACATTCAGAACAACTGCTTTTTTGGAGCAGTGATCGGTCGTAACGGAAACCGCATCGATGATTCCAGATTTTCCATTTACGGAAAGGAATACCGTTTAACACCCAATGAGAACGAGAATAATCTTCACAGCGGTCCAGATGGATTTGAAAAGAAAATGTGGAAGGTGGAAGAACTTTCCCAGGAGAAAAACAGCATTACCTTGTCCAGAATCAGTCCAGAGGGAGAGAGTGGTTTTCCTGGAGAATTCCGGGTGTCAGTAAAGTACGAATTTACAGAGGAAAATGAGCTGAAGATTACATATCAGGGTGTCAGCGATAAGGATACCGTAGCCAATCTGACCAATCATTCTTATTTTAATCTTGCTGGAGAGGGAAGCGGCTCTATTTTGGATCAGCTTCTTACCATCCACGCCAGATTCTATACACCGGTTCGGGACAGCAAATCCATTCCTACGGGAGAATACGCGTCTGTAGAGGGAACACCAATGGACTTTACCAAGGCAAGAGCTATTGGAGATGCCATTGATTCAGATTTTCAGCAGCTTGTATATACCGGGGGATATGATCACAATTTTGTGACAGACAATTACGCAAAGGGAAGCCGCAGACTGATTGCTAGCGCATATTCCCAAAAGACAGGAATTGCCATGGACGTTATTTCAGACTGCCCAGGCGTTCAGTTCTATGCCGGTAATTTTATCGAAGACGAAAAGGGCAAAAACGGTCATATCTATCATAAGAGAGACGGCTTCTGCCTGGAAACACAGACAGAACCCAATGCAGTAAATGTGGAAGCGTTCCATTCTCCTATTCTGGAAGCCGGGGAGACTTACCGCTCTGTCACTTCTTATCGTTTTTATACCAAAGACTGATTTTTGGAAACATAGGATTACGAATCATGATT
>SAMEA3387494__coassemble_2735_pt1 | contig 13875 bp, 7 predicted proteins | sample SAMEA3387494__metabat2_low_PE_043 | metagenome-assembled genome bin SAMEA3387494 (sample SAMEA3387494) | Felis catus | biome: Faeces | place: United Kingdom | collected 2012
GAGTAAGGACGGATGGAGGTCATGTGGGAAAGGGCTGTTTTCTGTGTCTCCCGAAGATACTGAAACAAAGCCCCTGCCGCAATAATTCCACTGTCATAATCCAAAATGCCAAGCCCCTCCAGGGAACTTACATGGAAGTGTTCTTTTAAGATCCGTTTACACAGGTCATCGTCAAAATACCAGGAATCCAAGGGGAAAATACAAATTCCCATCCGGTTTTTCAGGTCATCGGTATCCACGCCGCTCATAAAAAAAGCATCGTTGCAGATGATCTCTGCAGGTGTAAATTTATTGATTTCATCCAGAAGCTTCTGAGGGCGGTCTACTTCTGTCAGGAAACAGTCTCCGGTGGTGATATCTGCAATGGCGCAGCCAAAATGGTCTTCCATGGAAACCACAGACATCAGATAGTTGTTCTTGGTTTCATCCAGAGTTGTGGCATCCAGGGTGGTTCCAGGGGTAACCACACGGATGACCTCACGTTTGACCAGACCCTTGGCCTGTTTGGGATCTTCTACCTGCTCACAGATGGCTACCTTATATCCTCTTTCAATGAGACGCTTGATATAGGTTTCCGCAGCATGAAAAGGAACGCCGCACATAGGTGCCCGTTCCTCTAATCCGCAATCCTTTCCGGTAAGGGTCAGTTCCAGTTCCTTTGTCACCGTAAGGGCGTCCTCAAAAAACATTTCATAAAAGTCTCCCAGACGATAAAACAGGATACAGTCTCTGTATTCCTCTTTTGTTTTGATATACTCTCTCATCATAGGAGATAATTTACGAATATCAATGGTTGAAATCCCGTCTTTTTTGTTTGCTGTATTATTATGATTTTCTTTTGTATCAATGATATTATTCAAGGGTATCTTCATCCTTCTAAATTTTTTCCCACGCTGTCCTTCTATTTTTCTATGACAACGCATAACACTGCTTATCTTATCATGTGGAATCTAAAATTTCAAGCGTGACCGGGAAGCCATTTTTCAGTTTTTTTAACTTGCTTCCTTTGTTATCCGGTTAGAAACTTAGGCTGAAACAAATCCCGTATATTTTTTCGGAAAAAAACCGCTGTGCTCCAATATGGGGGGCACAGCGGTTCCATAGCTTATTTTATGACGATTTTTCGGATTTTAGACCAGTCAGTCATGGTTTTCTTATAGCCTTTGCTGTATGCATAACCAGAGAGATAATAAGTTCCTGGTTTTAAGTTTCGGAATTGAACCTTAGCAGAGCTTTTATTTTTTTGATAATAGGTGATATCGTTAATTCCGGCGACGGTTCCATCGTCATATCGACTCAGGGATTTTCCAAGAAACCAGTCATAACCGTTGGCATTTTTGGGGAGTTTGGAAAGTACGGTTACATTACGGCCGGACACGGTTACTTTTTGGATCACTGGAGGAGTCTTCGGAAGATCTGTCTTTATAGTAACCTTTCGGAAATCTGACCAACGGCTCTCGGCAATTCCACTGTCCGTATAGCTGAGGATCTGAGCGCCTACATAGTATGTTCCTTTGGGGAGTCCACGAAGATAAAGATATTTTCCATTTGTGTTGTCCATGGAACCCTGATCCACAAGGGTGATGGGCTCTCCGTTTTTGACACGTTTTGCAGCTACTGCGTAGATACGCTCGTTGGCTTCCATCTGAGGGATGGCGATCCGGATATCGGATCTCTTGACGTTTATTTTTATTTTTGGGGGCTTTTTCCCCTGACATAAGATTTGGATTTTTTCCCCGTCAGACCATGTTCCGTACCGGATCTTCTTTCCTGTCTTTTCATAACCTCTCACATAAACCCAAAAGTTTCCCTTGGGAATATAGCTGAAAGTTTCTTCCATCCTGGTGCTTTTTATTTCTGAAACATAGTTGCCTTTCCCAAGATCTCCAGGATCTTTTACCAGGACAAACTGATGTCCATCTGCCTCCGGGGCGCCATCCCGAAGGGTAAGATCTGCGTGATTCCCCAACACAAAGACAGGTTTGAGAACAGGAGCTCCCAGTCTTTGATAGGCATTTACATTTACAGAGATTTTTACGTTGGTATCCAGATGGTCATTGTTGGTGTCTTTTTCCAGATTCAGTTTTCCATTGATCTGGAAGCTCTGGGCATTTTTATTTTGCGGATCATAGCTGCAGTCTTTCACGTTCCATGTTACAGGTACATCAAAGGTTGTCTTTTTCTCGGCTCCATAGACGGTAAGTTCTGTTGGAAGATGCAGTCCCTGAACGGTTTTGGGAGCGCCGGAGGGAATGTCCCGGATCTCTTCGATGGGCAGGACGCCGCTAAAAAGACGGTCTGTCACACGGAAGGTTACATAAAGAGAGGAACACTCCGTCTGTTCGCCTATGGATTTGGCGTAAATATTGAGCATCCATGCATGTTCCTCAATGGGAAGCCCTAATTCCGGTTCTATCTCTACTGTTATTTTTTCTCCTGGAGCTAACTCAGAAGGGGTATTTGTAATTCCATGAAGCTTCAAAGTGTAGCTGCTATCCACGGGCACCCAGACTTTGACAGGTCTTTTCGTAACATTTTCTATGGTAAAGCTTTTACGTTCCGGTTCCTGGTATTTCCATGCTTTTTCCTCAAAGTTTAGTTTTTCGTGAGAAAGCCGGATCAGCTTTTTTTCCAGATCCATGGATACCCGAACTGGAAATCGGCTGCCATCGTCGGTACAAAAGGCAAAACTCTCCTCGTAAATGCCATATGGTTGCCGGGGAATTACATAGAAGTCCAGAGATTCCCCTGGTTTCAGGGAACGTTTGGAATCCTGCCATTCTGCGTCTTCTGCTGCGCTCTGGTCGTCTACCCGAAAGTATTTCAGACCGGAGGTATCCAGGGTGATTTTTGTGTCATTCTGTCCAATGTTGGTTACTTCCACGTGGTGTTCCACACGAAATTCAGGATCATAAAAGTCGTCTTCTGTAAACCGGATCTCTGTTTTTGAGATCAGAAGGTCATAGGCATGCTCTGATCGTGTATCAGGCTCCTGGGCAGCAGATGCAGGCTTTGAGTCTGAAAACAGAGGGTCTTGGGATTCGCCGGAAGCAAATGCAGGTCCTGCTGTAAAATCCATGTTTTCGGATGCCATGACTGCAGTTGGCGATCCTGCTGCCATGATTCCGGAAAGCAGAAAAACAATTACTTTTTTGTAAAACTTTTTCAAAACTTCGACCTCCTTTTGTCATATTTTTTTCATATATATAATTATATCATTCCCCTTTCCGCTGTCAACAAAAAAAGAGCGCAGACCTGGATCGTGTATCAGACACTTACCAGAATCTGCGCTCTGTATGTTCGTCTCTCACCAGGCTTTGGTGAGGGAGAATTTATTCACTGATGGTTCCGAAATAATAGAATCCCTTACAGGTATCCAGACTTACCTTTACAATACTTCCGATCAGCTTCTTATCTCCAGGAAAGTGTACCAGAAGATTATGTTCCGTTCTTCCGGTAAGAACGCCCTCTTCCTTGCTCTCCTCTTCTACCAGGACCTTCTGAATGGTTCCGGTGAAACGGGAGGAAGCTTCATGGCCTTTTTCCTGTACCAGTTTTAAGAGACGGTCAAAACGGTCTTTTACCACGTCTTCCGGTACCTGATCTGGCATGGAAGCGGCTGGAGTGCCGGTACGTTTGGAATAAATAAAGGTAAAGGCGGTATCATAGTCTGCCTGGGATACCACGTCTAAGGTTTCCTGGAAATCTTCTTCTGTCTCTCCCGGGAAGCCTACGATTATATCTGTGGTCAGAGAGATATCCGGAACAGCCGTACGGATTTTGTTTACCAGTTCCAGATATTTTTCTTTGTCATAACGGCGGTTCATGATTTTGAGAATGCGGCTGCTTCCCGATTGCAAAGGAAGGTGAAGGTGGTGACAGACCTTCTTGCTCTTTCCCATAACGGCAATCAGTTCATCGGACAGATCCTTAGGATGAGAGGTCATAAAGCGGATACGTTCCAGGCCGTCAATTTCCTCGATCTGTTCCAGAAGCTGAGCAAAGGTTACAGGATGTTCCAGAGTTCTTCCATAGGAGTTTACGTTCTGTCCAAGAAGCATGACTTCCTTGACGCCATCCTTGACCAGAGCGCGGATTTCTTCCAGAATGGCTTCTGGTTCCCGGCTCTTTTCCCTTCCTCTGACATAGGGAACAATACAGTAGCTGCAGAAGTTGTTGCAGCCAAACATGATGTTTACCCCTGTCTTAAAGGGATATTTTCTGGAAGTGGGAAGTCCTTCTACAATCTCATCGGATTCCTTCCATACGTCAATGATCTGTCCCTGGGAAGTTTGCATCCGGTAAAACAGTTCCGCAAACTTATAGATGTTATGGGTACCAAATACCAGATCCACAAATGGATAATCCTTGCGGATTTTCTGTACCACATGTTCTTCCTGCATCATACATCCGAAAATAATGATCCGCATCTGAGGATGCTTCTTCTTCAGGCTTTTCAGATGTCCCAGATGTCCGTAAATTTTCTGGTTGGCGTTCTCACGAACAGTACAGGTATTATAGATGATCACATCGGCCAGTTCTTCCTGCTCCTCCTTCTTATATCCGATTTCTTCCATTACGGCAGCTACAGATTCACTCTGAAGTACGTTCATCTGACAGCCTGCGGTAAAAAGATGATAAGTAGGTGCAGAGGGCAACTTCTGTTCGTTAAGAAGTTCCCTGGATTTCTGTATGTATTCTAATTGTAATTCCGTTTCCTTTGATTCGTTCAAGTATATCCAATCCTTTCTACTGTCATTTCGTTCATCATACAGGTTTTTGGCCCTGCTGTCAATGACAAAGAAAATGCCCGGACAGAGGTTTTCCGCCCGGACATCTTGCCAGATAGATTTATTTTACTTTTACTTTTTTTACGGAGGTAAAGTTTCCATAAATCCTAGTTCCGCTGGAGGTTTTGGAAAATGCTCTTACCTTATAATAGTAGGTTTTACCACTCTTTAACTTTTTATTGGTATATTTCACAGAAGTATTTCCTGTGACTGTTTTGATTCGTTTGTAGGTTCCCTTTAAAGAATCGCTGCGGTAAATCTGGTATCCTGCTGCTTCTTTTACTTTCTTCCAGGAGATGGCTGCTTCTTTTTTACGGGAAGATTTTGCGGTGAAGGAGGAAACCTTTCCAGGAGCTGTGGAAGCTTTGATGGTTTTGCTGAACGCTCCGTATGTCCGCTCTCCGTTTTCTTTTACCTGGAAGGCGCGGATCTTAAAGGAATAGGTGGTTCCATAGCTTAACGCCTTGCTGGTGTAGGAAGTTACCTTTGGATCCAGTACGGTTTTTAACCGCTCATATTTCCTGGTTTTGCTGTTGTACTGGTAAATCTGGTAGCCATCTGCCCCTTTTACTTTTTTCCAGGTAAAGGTCACACGGTTGGAACCGTTTTTTACGCTGGCGGATAAGGTGGTTTTATCAGAAGGCTTAAATTCCGGTGCAGGACTTGGCTGTGGCGTCTGTGTGGGAACCGGAGTGGCTTCTGGCGTTGGGGTAGGGGGAACCGGTGTCACAGTAGGGATCACCACTGGAGGTGACGGTGGATTTGGCGTCGGAGTGACAGTAGGCGCCGGTGTTGCCGTTGGCACTGGTGTGGCTGTGGGCACCGGTGTGGGTGTTGTTTCCGGCTCTTTGTTTTCTACCTTCACAGTGACAGAATCTCCATGAAGGTCTGTGACGGTTTCGTAATTGCCAAAGCTGTTTACATATTCCAGAGCATTTTCCGGAATGGAAACAACTGCGCTCCAGTTTTTGCTGTCAGAGGATAAACTCAGGGTACCCAAAGACAAAATGCCGTTTTCTCCAATGAGATCCTGTTTTCCGGACAGGATCACATCCATTACATATCCGCTGTCTTTTGCCATCCAGGCAGCATCTTTTACTGTGGAAGAGATGCTTTCATGAAATGCAAAAGTACCAGAAAGATCTTCGGCATCGAAAGAGGTTACAGATACTTTTACGCGAAGAGAATGGATGGCATCGGTTTTTCCGGCAGGAATCTCAAGAGAGATTCCCACCTGATGATCAGTCACTGTCATTTCTGCCCGGTTCTTTTCTTCTGCTTTTACCGATACCGGTAAAAGAAAGGTTAGAAGCAACAGACAGAAAAGCATGTGTGTAAGTGGTTTTTTCATGTGTATTTGTTTCTCCTTTGTTACGGCTCCACAACATGGCCGCTGGAAGTCAGATTGATAGTTGGAAGGTTATCCGGATTGATTCCGGTGAGAGGAAGGGTATCGCTGACCACACGCTCTCCCTCATTGGTTAAAGCGTTATCCACACGATAAAGTTCTCCTCGGATGGCTCCCTTTAACTGGGCTTTTGTTTCGCTGCTGATTTCGCCGGAAGCGTCCGGTTTGATGTAGTAGACCCAGGTACCATTGGAGGTTTCTCCAAGGTTTCCTTTTTCTGGAACATCTGCAAAGATCACCTGCTCTGCTTCCACAGTGGCATTGCCTTCTGCATCTTCCAGGATACCAATGACATTTCCCTTGTCATCATAAAGCATAACCACGTTATAGGCCGGATTCCCTTTGTATGTTCCAGTAAAGATCAGAGAACCTTTTGGAATCACATTTGTTGTTTCTTTTCCGTATGTAAAGTCTTCCGTCAGAATGCCCACAGCCGGTGTCTCCTCTTTTGTCTGGTAGAATTCCAGATTGTCGCCGGAAGGACCGCAAAGTTCAATTTCTGAAATCGATACGTTCTGTTTCTGGTGGAAAACAAGGGCCACATATCGTGCATCATAGGTTCCGATCCATTCTGCTTTTGCATCTGGATCTACCGAATCGAACCAGATGGTATGACGTTCTTCTGAGGCGGAATTCACAGATACATGGGCTTTTACACTCTTCCAGGAGCTTCCGTCTGCGCTGACTGCAATGCTGATGTCAGATAAGGCGCCGCCTGTGTACTGGAGTGAGGTAATCTCCTGTACCTTACCCATGTCGATGGTCAGATATCCATTCACAGAAGTTTTACCTTTATAAGCAGTTTCTGCCTGGTTGTCCAGAATATAATCAATGGCATACTTCACTTTTTCTCCGGTAGAACAAAAACTGTCGCTGGAATTGTTTTCATCTGGAAGAAGGGTCTCATTGTTAGACGCTGCTATATTTGTAGTGGATACCTTCCAGTCAGACTTATCCAGTCTTCCTTCTGTTTCAATTTTTGCAGAGCCTGCGGTTACAGTATTTCCGTAATTCATAAACTTGTCCACGGGACGTACCAGATACGTGATCACACGGTTGTTAAGAGAGGTGACCGTATCGGTGTAGGTGGCAGAACCGTCTGCCTGGCTTTCCACAAAGCCAACCACCTGGGTTTCTTCTCTGCCGTTTCCGGTGATGCTGCGAAGGATTTCGTAGCCGTGGATGGCATCCGCTTTCTGGGTGGCATCCATGGTCAGGGTAATCTGATTCTGGTTTTTCGCGATGGAAGCAGAAGCCACATCCTGTCCGGCAATGGTGTAAGAGGCTTCTTCGTGGGAAAACCGGTAATTTCTTGCCTCTGGACTTACATAATAGTAGGCTTTTGTAGTAGGCTCTCCATATTGCTCTGCATAAGCCTTAGTGGTTTCATCTGGTATCATACCCCATCGCTGGAAGAATGGAAGGAGGTTCTGATTGGAAGCAGCGCAGGCAAGACGCATCAGATTCTGGTCTGCGTCTCCATCTGTTTTCAGTCCGCTCTTTGGCGCCCGGCTGGTATTTCTGGAATAAGAATCCATTCTTGCAAAGAACAGGTTATTCAAAAGCTGGTCATAGCTGGAATAGGTGGTATCATCTGCGCCATTGTCAAAGGCAAGATGAAGCTGCCAGTACAGCGCAAGCTGAGTTGCCAGGTTGGAGGATCTTCCAACGGTTCCAGAGGTAACCTTTTCATAGACCTTTGGCATCTGGAAGCGAAGTCCGTTTTTCTTCAACGTGATCAGCTGGGCAAAATAGTTGTTGGTGATCTCTGCCACCGTATAGGAAGGCTCATTGATGTTATGACCGATTTCATGGGCAATTCCCCAGCCAAGATCTGCCATATCGTTTACACTGGCAAGAATGGAGGTCTGGTCGAATTCAATACCAACATGGTTTCCGGATGCATACATAAAGGCTCTGGCAAACATACGCATATAACGGATGTTTAAATGCTGGGAAGGCAGACGATCCTTTTCAGGAGTTCCCTCTACATCGCTGATGCCCTTATGCTGGTAAGCCAGGATCATGGCTTTTTCCATTGCATCTAAGGCTGTTTTCAGGCTGGCTGCTTTCTGGGAAACATCAGAACCGGAAAGTCCCTTCCAGATCTGTGTGGCCGGAACGGAATACATCATCTGATCCACCAGAATATCCGTTGCGTTTAACACACAGTTTCGCTCGTCGTAGGCAACGTTGATGTTTTTGTTGTTGATGCTTTCGTGGAAATCGGTATGTTTCTGTGTCAGCTGCTCTACGTGGTTTTTTAACTCTTCTACATAGGTTTGAATCGCTGTTTCCCGTTCTTCCTGAGATAAGCCTATGAGGTTCAAGGAAGGAATGTTCTGTCCTCCCACAATACGGACACCGTACTGGTCTTCTGGATTGTTTCCCGTATAGCTGATATAAAGCTGACCGCCCTTTTCCACACCGGCAATACTCTGAAGACTTGGTACTGTGAGTTCATTTTTTCCTACGTTTAAGTTCCATGTTCTGAAGAAACCACTGCTCTCGGCATGGTTCTGGGTAAATACCAGCTGCAGCTGTGCGCTCTGTCCGCTCTTAAGGGTGTTATGTCCTACGTAAATGGTAAGACGCTCCCCGCTGTAGGTGGTTTTTCCAAGAGGCTGCCATGAATTTAAGCCGGAGAATTTCAGATGTCCGTCCTTCTGGGCTGTGATGTTGGGATTTACAGCATAGGCTTTTTCTTTTTTGTTTTCCAGAATGCCCTTTGCCACATCCAGCTCCTTGATCAGTTCCTCCCGTAACGGATGGTATTCCTGACTGGCTTCATCTATGGTGTTGACACGGGTTCTCAGTTCCTCAATGGTTTCCAGGGTGACCTGCTCTTTTAAAGTGATATGCATTTCATCTTCATATAAGCCCATGATTTCATCTTCCAGAGAATCGTACTGGTGGAAGTGAATCTCAGCAATTTTCATTTTACGCACATTGCTCTGGGTCTGAAGACAGAACTGTACCTTATTTGTTTCAATGGATTCATTTAATTTTAGAATATAATAATGGTTGTCGTTTTCGTCTGTTTTCTGAATGAGACGGCAGCTTACTTCTGTCCGCTGATTCTGTCTGTCCCAGTACCAGAAGCGGGCATTGCCAAAGAGGAAGCTTTTATCTGCCGCTCCATCGTCCCAGTCACTTACTGTCCAGTAAGAGGAATAGCTGTCATCAAAAAGTCCCAGACCACTCCGCTGGTTACTATCCAGAGGACTTTCGATCATGGAGGCTCCGGCATGGGTTCCGATTTCCACTTCTTTGATATGATTGGTTAACTTTCCTTCTCCATTGGAAGTATTCAAAAGCTGGTATTTGGGAACCTTCGGAAATTCCGGGACAATGGTGGTTGCTTCTGAAGTAAGGGAAGCAGGGCCTTCTCCCAGTTCATTGACACCGGTTACATAAAACTGATAGGTGGTATTGTCCTTTAACGCTACCATATTGTAGCTGGGAGCAGTCAGCGGCGTTTCGTTGACCTTTACAAAGCTGCTCATTTCCGGCCCTTTGTAATAAAGATTGTAGCTGTCTGTATCATCCATATCCTTCCAGTTTAACTGAATGGAACGATATCCTCCCAAAGCCTTCAGATTATCCGGAGCTGCTGGTTTCTCTTCTGCCTTGGGAGCAATCCTGATTTCCTCAGACCACTCGCTTCTCCAGTCTCCGTTTACCGAACGGATCTTAATGGTATAGATCTCGTTGTTGATGAGATTTTTATCCTTGATGGTGGTAAAGGTATGGCTGGTAGCAGAGGTTCCCACAATCTGAGTCGCTGCCTCACTGCTGCCTTTCTTGCCCACCAGTCCGGAGATAGAAAGCTCATAGCCTGTCACATTGGGTTCCTGTTTCCAGGAGAGATCAATTTGCTTGCTTCTGACAGATGCCGAAAGCTGGGAGGGGATTCCCAGCTGGGGCGCCGGAATTCTGCTTGCCATGTCATTGACAAATTCTACCTTGGAAATGTTCACAAGAGCTTCATTTTTCTTGTTCCGGTAATTTTAATGGTTACTTTTTTTACAGCAATCTGTTTTCCAAAGTCCAGAGTCAGCGTTCCATCTGCCCCAACAGTGACAGAACCGCCCGTTCGGAACATGGATACAGAAGCTGCCTCATTTCCTAAGGAATAGGAAGCCGTTATTTCTTCCTGGGTATCCGGATCTATATATTGAACTTCTACGCTTCCAGATTTGATATCACTGGTGATCGCTTCTCCTTCGTTTACAGTTACCGGCGCCTGGATGGTAAGTCTGGCCATAAGGGAACCATTCTTATCTCCTGCTGTCTGGGAGAAATCAAAAGACGCTTCTACAGGATTTTGTTCTGTGATAGCGCCGTTATTTGAGGGCGTTAATTCTACAGAACCCTGATTGGTAAGGAGCTGTTCCAGACTTCCTTTTACATGGGTGCTTTCTGGAACGGTACTTTCCACCGCTTTCGTATAAATCAGAGTCTCTACAGAGGATTCCACAGGACTTTCGGTGAGGCTGTGTGCCAGATACTGAAGATCGGCCAGATTTACCATCTGATCTCCGTTCAGATCATAGACAGATTCAGGGGAATTGTTATGGAGGGCTGTTACCATAGCATTTTTATCGCTGTCGTTTACCTGATAGTCTCCTGTCACGTCTCCAAGAAGAAGAACACCGGGATGTTTTTCCCCATATCCTTGGATTTTTGAAGAATGAATCTGAACTTTTGAGGTATAGCCCTCTCTTACTTCGATGGTCTGATGGTAAGCGGCAAACCGGCTGGTGCGAATGGTCAGCACATAGCTGCCTTTAGGCAGACCTTCAAAAAAGGCATCCCCACGATAAGAAGCCTGATTTCCCTGTCTCCGTCTTCAAATACAGCTTCCTCCTCTTCCGGAGCAGAAAAATCCAGGGAATCCTCTAAGTCATCGGATAAAAAATCTTCTGCTGGAAGTTCTTCTGAGGAAGAGGGAGATTCCTCTTCCTGAAAGGACTCAGTATCCTCCGGTATGGCAGAATCTCCAGTATCTGGATCTGGCTGGCTTTCTGGCGCTGGTTCTTCTATAGAAGGTGCTTGAGAGATCAAAGTTTCATAAGAGGGGTCGGAAGTAAAATCAGCGCCTCTGACAGAAACCACAGAACCTGAGAGCATCTGGAAGGTCAGACAGCCAGTCAGTAAGATGGCGGTTAGTTTCTTCATGCAATTTATCCTTTCTGGTCTATTTTAGTCTGCATTGTAATAACACAGAAATTTCACATTCTCAATATATTTTATTCTAAATCCATTCATTTTTTCACAATTAAAAATCAGATCATAATCGTTTACTCTTCCAGTGAGTAAAGATATTCCAGAGGAAGGATATGGGCTTCCTGATAAGAGGTCTTTCTTTTTGAATCTGTAGAAGAAATGGTATCCGGGTCTGCCAGCATCTGTTCCAGGACAAAGGCCGGCTGCCGGCAGGTCTCTCCATAGAACTGTTCCGGTGATCCTGCTCCAAAGGAAGAAGTTCCGCAAGAGGATTCGTTCTGGTGAGGATGGCGTTCCAGATGGTAATCGGCACATTTTTGCAGGTGCCTTGCCAGACGGTAGCTTTTCTGGTTATAGGAAAAAGACTGAGGCTGGTGAAAATAGATGAGTTTTTTCTCGGATTTGCAGAAGGACAAAAGTCCAAGGCTGTTATATTCCTGAAAAATCCGAATCAAAGCCTTGGTTTCGTTTTCGCTGGCTGGTTCCTGAAGCAGGCTTTTTCTGGTCATAAAGCTGGTGGGGAAATTTTTCCGAAGATCTATGCCCCGGGCATTGTAAAAAAATTCCTGGGGAGGAAGATTTTTCATACGCAGCATCTGTCGGTGAATGGGATTGCGAATAACGGAATATCCCTGAGCCTGTATTTCATATCCGTCAGGATTCAAAACAGGAATAAAACAAAGACGCACTTCATCAAGAAGCGTCTTCACTTCATAAAAATGCTCCAGAGTCCATCCGCATTCATAGGCATTGCAGTATTCCAGCGCCATATTTACCAGAAGCCCGGGCATTTGTCTGTCTGTTCCATGAAGCCCGGACAGACAAAAAACAACAGCCTGTCCTGTTCCCACCTCCAGCATGGGGATCATGCGGTCATCATGGCTGTTTCCAATCACACGAAACTGTGTAAAATCCTGATAACGTCTGGCTGCCTCCCACAAAGCAAAATAGATTTTTTCATATGTACATGCTTCCATCCCAATCATAGTCTGTCCCTCCTGATTCTGTTGTTCAAGCCCAAATAAGTTCCCTATAATATATGAAAAGAGACAGGCAAACATACCTGTCTCTCATTTACATTTCCAATCTGTTTTTCGGGAAATCAGAAAGGAAAATTATTCATTTGTTTTTTTGCGTCTTCTTACCAGAACATATCCTCCAGCCAGGAGAGAAAGTGTAGCAAGTATCATCATAGTTGCAATTGGGGTTTCATCTCCGGTAGCTACGGTATCTGAATTGGAAGTTGCGCCTGTGACATCTCCATCTACAGTCTGATCAATGGGCTCTCCTGTTTCCGGATCGTAATAGGTACCATCGCCTCCTTGCTGTCCCTGAATGGTCGGGGTTGGGGTAGCGGTATTGAACTGAATTGCTTTGGAGCTGAATTTATAAGAAGCAGATTCTACAACATCTGTCTGCTGCCACTGTGTACCGTCGTATTCATATTTCTGGAAAAATACAAACATATTGTATGTAGCAGCATCACGGATACCAATGGTGGAACCAATCTTCCATGCAGTTTGTCTCTTATCTACCGATGGATTGGAAGAGGTACTCCAATACAACGGAACCCATTTTACATCTCCCTTTATGGGTTTGTTGTTATTGGTACCTGCACCAATAACGGTAAAGGGATAAAAGGTATTCGGGTAAAATTCCAAAGGTTTTTCCAATCCCTGTACCACACTCTCTGTTACCTTGGGAACGATTGGTTCCCGGTCAGATGGTGTAGGGGTGATATTTTCACGTTTCAGCTGGAATAACATCTTCTTGGAAAGGTTGTTGCTCTTATCTTTGACACGCACATATACATCAATGTCATGCTGGGAATCCAGTTCTGTAAGATAAATGGTAAAGGCTCTGTCTGCCTGCACCGGAACGCCTTCTTTATTCAGATCCAGCTCAGGAGCGGGTTCTCCTTTTTTTACCCAGTCTACATAATACCAGCCGTCTTCGTTGGAAACCGCTACGATCTTAGCGGAATTGGCGCCAGTCCATTCCATTTTTTTGCCGGTAAGTACCGGAGGTTCTGTGTCAGGAGCCGGAGTAGGGGTGGTGTTTAAGGCTTTCAGAAGACCATTTTCGTCAATGGTAAAGTCTGTTCCCTCATAGGTGAAGACTGGAAGAACATCAGCCAGAGTCACATCTGTCACGCCTTCTGCAAGGGTGATAACCGGGGTTCCTTCCTTGCCTTCCAGGAATTTCACACCGATCTTAGAGCCTTCCAGCTTATCATTTACTGTAATCACACCAGCGCCCTTTAATGCGATGTTGTTCTCTTCTACGCCGCCATATACCTGGTTGCCGGAAACGTTTACACTGCCCTTGACAGAAATGGTGCCTTCACTGTAGATACCAGCGCCTTCGGTAGCGCTGTTTCCGGTAATGCTGCCTCCTGCCAGAGCAATCTGACTGCCTGCTGCGCCACGTACGGCGCCGCCTTCCTTA
>SAMEA3387494__coassemble_2765_pt1 | contig 13627 bp, 14 predicted proteins | sample SAMEA3387494__metabat2_low_PE_043 | metagenome-assembled genome bin SAMEA3387494 (sample SAMEA3387494) | Felis catus | biome: Faeces | place: United Kingdom | collected 2012
AAGGCTGGCTCCATCTCTTAGGATCTTCTGTCATACGACGGAAGTATTCCTGGAAGGTGAAACGAATCTTCTTGTAATCTCCACCTGCTGCCACAATTCTTGCCACAGACTCTGTCACCGCATAAGCAGCTCCGTGATAGGGGCTCCAGGAAGACAGATAGGGATCAAAACCATAACTCATCATGGTTACTGTGTTTGTTTTTCCATTTAAGACAGGAACCTTGGCAACCATTGCCTGAGTTTCTGTCAACTGATATTTTCCGCCATGAGGCATAAGAACGCTTCCGGCGCCAATGGAACCGTCGAACATTTCCACAAGGCCCTTCTGGGAGCATACGTTTAAATCAGCCAGAGTTTCCAGCCATTTCACTTTGACATCGGTAACTTCCGGGCGTTCTGCAAACAGATTGCCTTCTTTATTGGGAATTTCTACTTCTACAGTTGTTTCCTGATGAGCACCATTGGTATCCAGGAAGGCTCTGGAAATGTTTACAATTTCTTTTCCTCTCCAAACCAGTACCAGACGAGGATCTTCTGTTACCACTGCAACCGGAATTGCCTCCAGGTTTTCTTCATTGGCAAATCCAAGGAATTTATCCACATCTTTGGGGTCTACCACAACTGCCATACGTTCCTGGGATTCAGAGATTGCAATCTCTGTTCCATCCAGACCTGCGTATTTTTTCGGAACCTTGTCCAGATCCACACGAAGACCTGCTGCCAGCTCACCGATGGCAACAGACACACCGCCAGCGCCGAAGTCGTTACATTTCTTAATGATGCAGCTCACTTCTTCTCTGCGGAACATACGCTGAATTTTACGTTCTGTAGGCGCATTTCCTTTCTGTACTTCTGCGCCGCATACTTCAATGGATGCCTCTGTATGCACTTTGGAGGAGCCGGTAGCGCCGCCGATACCGTCACGACCGGTACGTCCGCCAAGAAGGATGATAATATCTCCCGGATCAGAATTTTCACGGATTACGGCACGTCTTGGAGCTGCGCCTAATACGGCACCGATTTCCATACGTTTTGCCACATAATTGGGATGATATACTTCTTTTACGTAACCGGTAGCCAGACCAATCTGGTTACCATAGGAGCTGTAGCCGTGCGCTGCGCCGCGAACCAGTTTCTTCTGAGGCAGTTTTCCCTTAAGCGTTTCCTGTACAGAAACAGTAGGATCTGCTGCGCCAGTCACACGCATTGCCTGATATACATAGGTACGTCCGGAAAGCGGATCACGGATAGCGCCGCCAAGACAGGTGGCTGCACCGCCGAAAGGCTCAATTTCTGTGGGATGGTTGTGTGTTTCATTTTTAAAGTTGATCAGCCATTCTTCTTCTTTTCCATCTACGTCCACAGGAACCACAATACTGCAGGCATTGATCTCATCGGATTCTTCCTGATCCTCTAATTTACCTTCTGCTTTTAATTTCTTCATAGCAGTAAGAGCCAGATCCATCAGGCAGACGAATTTGTCATCTCTTCCTTTATAAAGGACCTCTCTGTCTGCAAGATACTTCTTATAAGTAGCAACGATAGGCTCTTTGTAATCTCCCTCGTCAAACTTCACGTCCGTAAGTTCTGTGGAGAAGGTGGTGTGACGGCAGTGATCAGACCAATACGTATCCAGTACACGAATCTCTGTCATGGATGGGTCACGTTTTTCTTCTCCCTTAAAATACTTCTGAATATGAAGGAAATCCTTAAATGTCATGGCAAGATTTAAAGAATCGTATAATTCTTTTAATTCTGCCTCTGGCATTTCCTGGAAACCATCAAAAATCTTTACATCTTCTGGATCCTCAAACACAGTTACCAGTGTTTCCGGTTTCTCCATTCCTGTTTCTCTGGAATCCACCGGGTTAATGCAGTGGTTTTTGATTGCAGCAAACTCTTCCTCAGAAATCTCACCTTCCACCACATAGGTAGTCGCGGAACGAATGATGGGCTTTGCTTCTTCATTTAAGAACTGTACGCACTGCACTGCAGAGTCTGCTCTCTGGTCAAACTGTCCTGGAAGGTACTCTACAGAAAATACATGAGCGCCTTCTGAAAGTTTATATGTTTCTAAATATAAATCATCTACCGGAGGCTCGGAAAATACGGTTTTGCATGCTTTTTCAAATACCTCATCGGAAATATTTTCTACATCGTAGCGGATCAGCACATGTACTGCTGTTACTGTTTTAATTCCAAGATAGCTGCTGATCTCGTGCTTTAATTCCTTTGCCTGCACAGCAAATTCTGGTTTCTTTTCTACGTAAACACGTCTTACGTTACTCATTGGAAACTCCTTTCTCCCTGTATGTCTGGATGTGTGAGTATCATGGATTTCTGACAGGAAACCGCTGTCTCTCCAGCGTAAACCTGTCTCTTGCAAATCCTCTGTCTTTATAGTATCATAAGAATCATCATTAGTAAAATTAATATATCTTATAGTTTTTATTAGTTTTAATAATAAAAGGAGCCAATTATGGATATCAATCTGGAGTTATACAAAGTATTTTATTATGTGGCCACAAGTTTAAGCTTTTCCGAGGCCTCCAGGAAACTCTATATCTCTCAGTCTGCTGTCAGCCAGTCTGTCAAAACCCTGGAAAAAAAATTGAATCATACCCTTTTTATCCGCAGTACCAAAAAGGTCTTTCTCACCCCAGAGGGAGAAACCCTGCTTCAGCATGTGGAACCAGCTATGCGAATGCTCAGTGAAGGGGAATCCCTTCTCCTTCAGGAAAATTCTCTCATGGGACAGCTTCGCATCGGCGCCAGCGATACCATCTGCCGCTATTTTCTCATTGATGCCTTAAGCCGGTTTCATCAAGATCATCCAGATGTGCGGATCAAGGTTATCAACAGTACCTCTGTGGGCTGCGTGGAACTTCTGGAAAGCGGGCAGGCCGATCTGATCGTTTCCAATTATCCCAATTCTCACCTTGGTCCACACACACAGATTACACCGGTGAAAGAATTTCAGGATGTATTTGTTGCCAATCCCGGATTTTTTCCAAAAATTCCTTCCCCTGTTTCTATGAAAGAACTTTTAGGCTACCCTTTACTTATGCTTGCCCCCAACAGTACTACCAGTGAATATCTCCATCAGTTTTTTGCTTCCCAGGGACTGAAGCTGCTTCCTGAGGTTGAATTAAACAGCAATGACCTTCTTGTTGATCTGGCAAGGATCGGACTTGGCATTGCCTGTGTCCCGGACTATATGCTGAAACAAAAAGGAGACCTTATACAGGTAATGCTGGAGAATCCCCTTCCGAAACGGCAGCTTGTTCTGGTCCGCCACGATACGCTGCCTTTGACTCAGGCAGCAGAACGTTTTTCCGAATATTTTTAAAGAAAATAACAAAAAAGTCCTGACAGAAGACCTCTTGTTCTCCTGTCAGGACTTTTTTATAACTGACGCAAATCCCTTCCTTACTGGGGCATTACTGCGTCTGCAGCCTCTACATATACATTTTCCACTTCGTGGAAGGCTCCCTGATCTGCTTTCTGTGCAAAGGAAGCATCGATCGGCATTTTTCCAAGTACCGGAACCTTCAGTTCTGCAGCAATCTCATCAATATGGCTCTCACCAAATACCTTGATTTCCTTGCCGCAATCCGGACATTTCACATAGCTGTAGTTTTCTACGATTCCCAGTACCGGAACCTTCATCATATCTGCCATGTTGTATGCTTTTTTAACGATCATTCTTACCAGATCCTGAGGAGAGGTAACAATCACCACGCCATCCAGCGGCAGAGACTGGAATGCAGTCAACGGAACATCACCGGTTCCAGGAGGCATATCCACAAACAGATAATCTACATCGCCCCAGATTACATCTGTCCAGAACTGTTTCACCATGTTTGCAAGGATCGGTCCTCTCCAGATTACCGGAGTCTCTTCTGTAGGAAGAAGAAGGTTGACAGACATAACCTTGATTCCGTTTTCGGTTTCCATTGGGTAGATTCCATTGTCATCTGCAGTTGCAGCGCCTTTTAACCCATACATTTTAGGAATGGAAGGACCAGTGATATCCGCATCCATGATTCCTACCTTGTAACCCTTTGCTGCCATTCTGTTTGCCAGAGATGCAGTCACGAAGGATTTTCCAACGCCGCCCTTTCCACTGACTACACCAATGACATGTTTTACTTCTGAAAATACATTCATTGTTTCCTGTAAGCTCTTGGGATCGTTCTTATGCTCACAACCCTCACAGCTTGATTTTGTACATGTTGTACTGTTGCATTCTTTTGCCATGACTCTTCTCCTTTTCTTTCTGTTATTTCATAAAACGGTCAATCGCTTTTTCCAGCTCTTTCAGGGCTTCCTTGTCTCCATGCTCCACGGCATCTACAATACAGTGTTCAATATGATCCTGAAGAATGATTTTTCCTGTATTATTGATCGCAGACTTCACTGCAGAAAGCTGAATCAGGACTTCACTGCAGTCTCTTCCGCTTTCCACCATGCGTTTGATGGATTCCATATGGCCGATTGCCCGGGAAAGACGATTTAAAACCGCCTTTGTGTGGGTATGGCTGTGGGTATGTCCATGCTCTCCATGGGTATGTTCAATTACTGTGCCATCCTCCAGAATATGCACATGCGGTTCATGTATTTCACTCATGCTATACTCCTTCCCGTAATGTTCGCCACTGACCCTTTCAGATCAGTATCAAATCTATTTCCGTTCTTTTCATACTTTTTCTGCCTGTGCATTGGCATACCTGTTATTATACCACAATTCCTAAAACTCTGTAAAGGAGCAGCGCTGTTTTATGTCTGAAGTTGTAATATCAAATACAATTGTTCCATCATTTAAAACTGTTTTTTCGTAAGATACTTCTTTTCCTTTGAATTTTTCCTGAATGTATGCTTCCGGATCTTCCAGTTCCAGTTTCTCCACAAATACATCTCTCATCTGATTGCGGGGACATTTATTAAAAATCTCCCAAATCACTTCATATTCTTTCATCTTCTTTTAACCTTTCTCTCCTTACAGGCTCTGTTTTTTCTTATTATAAATATTTTGTACTTTTTTGTCAAAAATAATTGCACTTCCTATCATTATATCGTATGATAATAAGCAATACATCATATTTGAAATGATAAAGGAGAGAACCATGAAGCTTTTAAAAGATCGCATCCTAAAAGACGGCACAATCAAACCGGGAAATATTTTAAAAGTAGACTGTTTTTTGAATCATCAAATGGACATTACTCTCATCAATGAAATCGGTAAAGAGTTTAAAGCCCGTTTTGCTGACTGCCCCATCACAAAAATTCTGACCATAGAGGCATCCGGTATTGGAATTGCCTGTATTGCAGCACAGTATTTCCACGTGCCTGTTGTATTTGCCAAGAAAACCCAGAGTCTGAATCTGGACGGTGAGATGTATACCACCAAAGTAGAATCCTTCACCCACAAGAAGGTTTATGATGTTATCCTTTCTAAGAAATTCCTTGGACCGGACGATCACGTACTTTTAATTGATGACTTTCTGGCCAACGGCTGCGCCTTGTTGGGCCTGATCGACATTGTTAAAAAATCCGGCGCAACTCTGGAAGGCGCTGGAATCGTCATTGAGAAAGGATTCCAGCATGGAGGAGAAGAGATCCGTAAGATGGGCATTCGCCTGGAATCTCTGGCAATCATTGATTCCATGACGGACGACTCTCTTTCTTTCCGGGAATAAGCCTGTTAGCCTTACTCCCAATGCAAAAAAACACGCTCCCTGCCAACTGGCAATGGTGCGTGTTTTTTGTTTGTTTAAATGGATGCTGAAATGGCACTCTCCGTTGGAGTAGGAGTTGGCTGCTCGTTTGTCTCTTCCGGAGTTGGCGTTATCTCTTCCTCACCAGGGGTAGGCGTAGGAATTTCTTCCGGTTTTACCTGTTCTTCTGTATAATACCCGTTATCAATCAGGATTTCGTAATTATCTTTGTCAATCATCTGCACATCGCAGGTATATGTTCCAATAATTTTCTTTCCATTATCGTACTGTTCATAATCTTTGACTTCCGGATCTTCTCCCTTCAAAAGCGCAACGACCATATCCACGCACTTTTCTGCCAGAACCCGGCGATCCATAAAAATACTGCAGGTCTGTTTTCCTTCCGCTACGGCTTTGACTGCTTCTATTTCACAGCCCACGCCTGTAATCAAAGGCCACTCTTCACTTCCAGGAAGGATTTCTTTTTCTGTCAATGCCTCCTGAGTTCCCAGCGCTGCATCATCAAAGGCACAAATTACCATGTCCAGCTTTTTGTCCTGATAAAACTCATCCAAAATTTCACTCAGGTTATTTTTCGCAGTTTCTCTGCTCCAACGCAAAATTCCTGTATCTTCAAAAGTTGTTTTCTGAGATTGGCAGATCAGAGTTCCGTCTTCCAGATAAGGAGACAGTACCTCCATCACTCCATTATACAGGAACAAGGATGCCGTATCGTCTGGAGACCCCATAAGGAACTCCACAGAATAAGAAAGCTTCTCTTCTCTTGCTTTTTCCAGATCTTTTTCTTTCACAACAGCATTGCCCAGCATCTGACCGATTTCCCTGGTGTCAAAGGTCGTATAATACTTTACCCCATCGCTGTCCATGATCAATTCATCATAAGAAAAAACAGGGATTCCGGCTTCTTTTGCCAAGGTCAGAGACTCGCTCAGTCCATATCGGTCTGTTGGAAGGATAATCAGCGCATTCACCTGTTTCTCTACCATCTGCTGCACCTGATCCGCCTGTATGGAAGCGTCTCCATCGGCATACAGCACTTCCGCCTGATATCCTTCTTCTAACAGCGCTTCTGTCAGATGCTTCCCGTCCTGGGCATATTCCTCCACTGACTCATCTGGAAGCAGGATTCCCACATTTCCCAGATATTCCTGTGTTTTTTCTCCGGTTTCTTCTTCTGATTCTTCTTCCGAATTCTCCTGTTTTTTTGTCTCTTCTTCAGCCTTCTGGATTGCTTCCTCTGTCTCCGCGTCTTCTCCGTTACCTTCTTTTTCTGTTTCTGCACTTTCGCTTGCTGCTTCTGTTGCCTCATTGTTTCCACATCCGGAAAAAATTGCAGCAGAAATCATAATTCCCACCAGAATACCTGCGTTTTTTTTCTTCATAGTCTGACCCTTTCTTTCTTCGAAATTTCCTATGTAACAAGAAGAAAAGGTGCCGAAAGCATACCTGCTTCTGGCACCTCAGAGTGTGCTTATCCTTCACACTTCCCCACTGAATTCCACTGGATTATTCAGCTAGTACGAACTCGTCTTTTCCAACTCCACAGATCGGGCATACCCAATCTTCCGGAATATCTTCAAATGCAGTTCCTGGTTCAATTCCGCTGTCCGGATCTCCTACTGCTGGATCGTATTCATAGCCACATGGCTCGCAAATATATTTTTTCATGATTAGTGTTCTCCTTTCGTTTATTTCAAATCATACCGTTATTATACAATCAGGTAAAACTGAATGCAAGCATTTTTTCCCTCAATTCTTTACAAAGCGTTGGTAAATATAAGCATTCGCTTCTTTTTCCTCCTGGTCCTCCAAAGGAGCCAGGGTAATTGACTTTTTGTATTTTCTTTCTAAAGCCCGTGTAATCAGCTCATCTGCCAGCTGGGGATTTTTCGGCAGGAGCGGACCGTGAAGATACGTACCTATTACATTTTTGTAAATAACGCCTTCTTCACCGGAAACTCCGTCATTTCCAGCTCCGTAGAGAACTTTTCCTAAAGGCTTGTTTCCATTAATATGTGTGCGACCTCCATGGTTCTCAAAGCCCACAACTGGCATATCAAACAGTTCACTCTTCAGCACAATATTTCCAATGAGCCGATTTTCTCCCTGTTCTGTATAAAGATCCACCAGTTTCAGACCTTCTATAGTTCCTTTTTCTGTCTTATAATAATTTCCCAGAAGCTGAAAACCGCCACAGATGGCAATGACCACCCCATTATCTTCCACATATGCCTGAAAATCCTTTTGGATTTCCTTCAGCTTTTCACAGACCAGCATCTGTTCCCGGTCTGAGCCTCCTCCCAGAAGCACAATATCCAATCCGGAAAAATCAATGGGAGCATCCAGTTCAAAGGCTGCCACTTCTGCCTCAATTCCTCTCCAGATACAGCGCTGCTTCAGGCACTGAATATTTCCCCGGTCTCCATATAGATTCAGAAGATCCGGATATAAATGTCCTATGGTCAGTTTCATTCCTTTTCTCCCTCCAGCTTCTTCAGTATATTTCTGGTGCTAAACAAAGCCGTGTAATTTACCAGCAGATACAGATTTCCCACTCCATCCTCCACGCGTTTACGAATGGCCTGTTCCACGTTTTCTTCCAGCTGGGATTCAATTCCCACATATTTCAGTCTGAGGCGCATATCCTGGCACCGGATTCCACTTACTGTAATAGATTGAACGCTTTCATCTCTTAACTGATCAAAATCCACATCCCAAAGCCAGGAAATATCAATTCCATCCTGCGCATTGTCATTGATGGCAATAAGAATATCCTTGGGGGTTCCATCCTGCATAACTGCAGCAATGTTCTGATTGAAGCCAGCAGGATTTTTTGCCAGATTCAAAACAATTCCTGTTCCTTTGATACGGAATTGTTCCATTCTTCCATTTTCCGGATTAAAACGATTCAGCATATCCTGAAAATGTTCTCCGGAAAAACCAGCCATACGCACACCAGCATAGGCAGCCAGAATGTTGTATACATTATAGAACCCTTTATAATTCGCTACAATACGGCGGTTTTCTACAGTGAAAGCAAGCTGTTCGCCTACCTGTACCTCTTCTCCGTCAAAGCGCAGTTCCGGTCTTTGGAATCCACATCCCGGGCACCTGTAATCTCCCAGCTGACTATAGTGATAAAAACTGTACTCCAGCTTTGTACCACATTTCTTACAGAAGCGACCCTCCCGTATCTCATTGGTTTCATTATGAAGTACCGGCCGGCCAATTCCATATGCCACATATGGATTTCCACTATCCATCGCAAGGTAAGCAGAAAGTGCATCATCCCCATTGACAAGAATTTCCATATTTGGTTCACTTCTCATCATTTCTTCCAGAATTTTCATAGTCAGGTCAATTTCACCGTATCGATCCAACTGATCCCGGAACAGATTGGTAAGCACCATATAATCTGGATGAATGGCTGGAAATATATATCTGGTGGATGCCTCATCTGCCTCTATACAAGCATAATCTGCATCCATATGTCCATTCCATTTCGCAGCCAGGACAAAGGCGGATACTACCCCATTCAGCATATTGGAGCCCGTATGATTGCAGACCACTTTTTTTCCTTCTGCCTCCAGGGCAGCGCATAGCATATTGTTGGTTGTGGTCTTTCCATTGGTTCCACAGACCACAAAGATTTTTTCTCGTATTTCACTGGAAAGCTCCTCCAGAATATGAGGGTCCAGTTTCAGTGCAATCTTTCCTGCCCAGGTAACTCCCTGTCGTCCCAGTTTTTTACAGATAAATCCAGCCGCCTTGGCGCTCCAGATCGCAGCAATTTTTCTTAGCTTCATGTTTCTCACCCTTTACACTTTTCTTCCAGTTTCCCTTACGGAACCTTGTCTGTTTTCATTTGTCTGTTTCCAGTATATCCATCCTGGCTGAACTTCACTCCAGGTCTTCTTTTTCTTTTCTCAGATCTTCTCTCAGAATGCTGTCTGTACAGATGCCAGCTGCCCCTGCCTGGAGATAATTCTCCGCTTCTGCAACTTCATTCACCGTATAAACATAAACAAAAATCTCTCTCCTGGAAAAAATCTGCTGAATTTCTTCTGTCCAGTATTCCCGATACACCGTCACTGCAGGAATTCCCTTTTCCTTGCAAAAATCTGCAATGTGTTCCAGTTCCTCCAGGGAATACTCCTGCCAGAGAGAATAAATGTAGGAAGGAAATTGATACAACAATGCGGTTCCGGGAAACATAGCTTCATTATATATTTCCGGAATCAGCTGGTCCAGCACTTCTCTGGCATCTGCCTCTTTGGCAATCTCCATATATTCCACATAATCTTCAATGGTCTTCTGATAATTCCGAATGGAATACTGTTTGGAATCCAAAAGAACAAAGGCATCTGGATATTGTTTCAAAAGCAGGAATAAGTCCTTTAATGTCATGGTTTCGTATGTACCGTACAAAGGTCTGGAAAGGAAATCGGCCTCTGAAAGAATATTTTTCCCTTTTGTTTCCCATTGTCCCATGGATTGATTCCAGCTATGCCGGCATACCCACACACCATCTGAGGTTTTCACCAGATCCACCTCAAAAAGACGGACTCCTTTTTCATAGTATTTGACAAATCCCTCCGGAGAATTCAAATATGTTTTTCCATCCACCTCACCTAAGGCATGTGCAATGGTTACGTAATTTTCCCAGGAAAATACAGGCGTCTTCACCTGTTCTTCTGAAACTGGCTGTTTCTCTTCCAGCATGGCCAGATGACTTCCTCCTGTCAGGATTCCTGCAAGAAACAATAGTTCTGCAAAAAATAATGCATGCCGTATTTTTCTGCCTTTTTTTGTTGTCTTGTATTCCTGTTTCCTGTATTTCATATCGCTTCTCTCATTTCGCCACAGATATGTTTTCTGTCTCTGGTTTTTTCTCGCAGTCCATGAACATTTTACAAGTTTACACGGATTTTGTCAATTTATGAATCCTGGAAACCAGGGGTCTGTTCCATTTTCTGTCTCTAAAAAGAATTTTTTATATAGATAAAGAAGGGATATTTACGTGATGTAAATATCCCTTCTGATTAAGCTTTAGAAAGTCTGTTTTATACTAACTCGATTAATACTTCCATAGCAGCATCGCCCTTACGTGGTCCGATTTTGATGATTCTTGTGTAACCACCGTTACGTCCAACATATTTCGGAGCGATTTCTTCAAACATTTTCTTAACCATATCTACGTCTTTGGTGTTTTTCTTCTTGCCAGCGCCCTTTGCAGGAACTTCTTTCACTGGGTAGAATACTTTCATCATCTGACGACGAGCGTGAAGTCTGGAAGCGGAATCTTTTGTGATTTCTTTCTGAACTTCATCGTATACAGTTTTCTTCTTTCCGTCAACAACTTCTTTTACTCTCTTGCCTTCTGCATCTTTACGAGCAACTTTAGCAGTTACAGTAACAGTTTCAAAGTTGTCTTTTTCGCGAACTGCCATAGCGATCAGTCCTTCAGCGATTTTACGGATTTCTTTTGCTTTTGCTTCAGTGGTAACGATTTTTCCGTTGTATAACAGATTTGTTACCTGGTTTCTTAATAAAGCTTTTCTCTGGTCAGAGGTTCTGCTTAATTTTCTGTATTTTGCCATTTTATTTTCCTCCATCTGTGGGACAACAGAACACGCTTGTTCGGTCTTACTGTCCTGCTGCTTAGCAAATCCCCACTATTCTATTGTTGCAAGGAATCAGGTTTTTCCTTATTCCTCAGTTGGCTGTAACTGTAAGCCCAGCTCTTTCAGCTTCGCAAGAACTTCTTCCAGGGATTTACGACCAAGGTTACGAACCTTCATCATATCCTCAGAAGTTTTGTTGGTCAGTTCTTCTACGGTATTAATACCAGCTCTCTTCAAGCAGTTGTAGGAACGAACAGAGAGTTCAAGTTCATCAATGCTCATTTCCAGAACTTTTTCTTTTTCATTGTCTTCTTTCTCGATCATGACCTCAGCGGTCTTCGCATTCTCAGAAAGATCAATGAACAGGCTTAAATGCTCGCTTAATACTTTTGCTGCAAGGCTGACAGCCTCATCTGGATTTAAAGTACCATTGGTATAAACATCCAGTGTCAATTTATCGAAATCGGTCACCTGTCCAACACGTGTATTCTCTACGATCATGTTGACTCTGTCTACCGGTGTATAGATTGCATCTACCGCGATCATGCCAATTGGCATATCGTCTGTTTTGCCTTTATCGGCACTGATATATCCGCGACCCTTTGTAATGGTTAATTCCATAGCAAGTCTGCAGTCTTTTCCACCGTTGAGGGTAGCAATTACCTGATCCGGATTCATGATCTCAATATCCTGATCTACCTGGATATCAGCAGCGGTTACAACACCTTTGCCCTCACACTCAATGTATGCGGTCTTAGGCTCATTGTCACTGCTGTTATTCTTAATAGCAAGGCTTTTCAGGTTCATGATGATCTCAGTTACATCTTCCTTTACTCCAGGAATAGAACTGAATTCATGAAGTACACCATCGATCTTTACCTGGCTTACTGCAGCTCCCGGAAGGGAAGACAGCATAATTCTTCTTAAAGAATTGCCAAGGGTGGTTCCGTATCCTCTTTCCAGAGGCTCAACAACAAATCTTCCAAATTTTTTGTCTTCGGATATCTCGGTAATTTCGATTTTTGGTTTATTAAAATCAAACACTATTTAGGTTCCCTCCTTCTGGGTTCATCAACGTTTGAGGGTATGAATGCTTATTTTATTATTTGGAGTACAACTCGACGATCAGCATCTCGTCAACTGGTACATCAATTGCAGCTCTGTTTGGAAGTTCTTTTACAGTTCCGCTTAATGCTTCCTGGTTTACATCCAGCCATTCTGGAACCAGTCTGCCGCCAGTTACTTCCAGGATACCTTTGTATCTTTCAGAACCTTTGCATTTTTCTTTAATCTCAACAGTGTCACCAGCTTTTACAAGGTAGGACGGAATGTTTACACATTTGCCGTTTACCAGTACATGCTTGTGATCAACGATCTGACGAGCTTCTCTTCTTGTTCTTGCAAATCCCATACGGAAAATTACGTTGTCAAGTCTGCTCTCCAGCATGGTCATCAGGTTTTCACCAGTCTGTCCAGGCATTCTGTCAGCTTTTTTGTAGTAGTTACGGAAAGGTTTCTCCAGTACTCCGTAGATGAATTTTGCTTTCTGTTTTTCTCTTAACTGTAAACCGTACTCAGAAAGTTTTCTGTTTGCACGTTTTAACTGTCTTGTGGACTTTTTATCAATTCCTAAATACATTGGATCCAGGCCAAGGGATCTGCATCTTTTCAGAACAGGCACTCTATTTACTGCCATCTTATGCTACCTCCTAAATTAGACTCTTCTGCGTTTTGGTGGACGACATCCGTTATGTGGAACTGGTGTTACGTCGCGGATGCTGGTTACTTCAAGACCACATGCCTGAAGGGCACGGATTGCAGCTTCACGGCCAGATCCTGGTCCTTTAACCATAACGTCTACTGTTTTTAATCCATGTACTAAAGCAGCTTTTGTTGCAGTCTCTGCTGCCATCTGTGCTGCGTAAGGAGTAGATTTCCTTGAACCTCTAAATCCCAGACCACCTGCACTTGCCCAAGAAAGAGCATTTCCTTCGCTGTCAGTCAATGTAACGATTGTGTTATTGAAAGAAGACTGGATATGTGCCTGTCCGTGTTCAACGTTTTTCTTGACACGACGTTTTGTCGTAACTTTTTTAGTTGTTTTTGCCATTTTAAAACTAACCTACACTTTCCTTTTTCTCAAAATTTATTGTTAAAATTATTTCTTCTTATTAGCTACTGTTCTCTTCGGACCTTTACGTGTTCTTGCATTGGTCTTAGTCTTCTGACCACGAACCGGAAGTCCTTTACGATGACGGATACCTC
>SAMEA3387494__coassemble_2770_pt1 | contig 13591 bp, 12 predicted proteins | sample SAMEA3387494__metabat2_low_PE_043 | metagenome-assembled genome bin SAMEA3387494 (sample SAMEA3387494) | Felis catus | biome: Faeces | place: United Kingdom | collected 2012
TTTAACGGGGTGATGACTTCCCTTGCCTTTGTCAATAAAGATATCAAAAAAGTGGTAAAGGCAGCCATGGAAATGATCCCCAAAGACAGTGAGTATTATTCGGTGATCTCGTTTGCATACGATTGTTGTTTCCGGTATGACTGCTGGCAGGATGCGCTCCATGCCTGTGAAGAAAAATATCACAGATATAACTGGATTCACGCATACCCCAATGCCTGCTGTGAGATCATCGCATTAATATATGGAAACGGCGATTTTTCCGAAACACTTCATATCATTACCATGTGTGGAATCGATGTGGATTGTAACGCGGGAATGATCATGCCGCTTCTGGCAATTCAACAGGGAATCCAGGCGATTCCCAAGGAACTGGTTCATCCGGCATTTGACGAGCTTGCCACTTATATGCGAGGCAGCTTCCGGAAACTGTCTATGGAAGAACTGGTTCAAAAAACTATCCAAAGTATAAAAAATGCTGAAAAAGCAAAATAAAGGAGGAAACAAACATGAAGAAAAAATTTTTAGCAGCAGCACTTTCCGCATCTATGGTCCTGTCCATGGGCGTGTATGCAGTGCCGGTTATGGCAGAGGGAGACGAACCTTATAAGGCAGCCCTTCTGCTCAACGGCACCTTAGGTGACAAGTCTTTTTATGACTCTGCAAACGCAGGACTGACTGCACTTCAGGAAGAATTGGGAGAAGACAAATTTGAATTCAAGGTAGAGCAGATGGGTGCGACTTCCGCAGACGAAGCAAAATGGGAGCCAACACTTTACGACTACTGTGATGACGGTTCTTATGATGTCATCATCTGTGGTACTTTCCAGATGCTGGAAGCTCTGACCAATGCTGCAAACGATTACCCGGATCAGAAATTCATCTACTTTGATGAAATGTTTGATTATGGTGCAGGCGGAGAAGAAAACGTTTATAACGTTATGTACAAACAGAACGAAGTATCTTATCTGGTAGGCGCTATGGCAGCTATGATGACTACCGATGAGACTCTTGATAAAGTAGATCCTTCCAATAAGGTGATCGGTTTCCTTGGAGGTATGGAAAACTCTGTTATCAAAGACTTCCTGGTAGGTTATATCCAGGGTGCGAAGGATATCGAGGAAGAAATCCAGGTAGCGCTTGCTTACGTAGGAAACTTCTATGATTCCGCAGCTGGTAAAGATATGGCTCTGACACAGTATCAGAACGGCGCAGACGTTGGATTCAACGTAGCAGGAAGTGCAGGTCTTGGACAGATCGAAGCGGCTGTAGACGCAAAGAGATTTGCATTCGGTGTTGACTCTGACCAGGCAGCTCTTCTTCCGGATTATGCAGCAAACATTCCTACCTCTGCAGTGAAGAATGTTGGAAAATCTTTGGAACGTGCCATTAAGATGGACATGGAAGGCGAACTTCCATACGGAACACTGGAATACTTAGGATTCGCAGAAGAAGGTGTGGAACTTGTAGAAGACGCGCACTACGAAGAAGTAGTTCCGGAAAACATTCGTACAAAAATTGCAGAACTGAAAGAACAGATCACAAATGGAGAAATCACAGTTCCTACAGCTCTTGGTGAAAATGCAATGAGTGAAGATGATATTCAGGCATTGATCGATTCCGTAAAAGTAGGATAAATAAGTCAGAAAACAGGCTTTAAGTTCTTGGTGATTCAGCCTCCGGAATTTTGCCGGGGGCTGAAATTTTCTTTATAAACATATGAAAAAAGAGACTCGATACAGAAAATATTCAGAAAGAGATGGGGTGAGCAGATTTGGATAATCAGGTTGTATTACAGATGAATCACATCATGAAGATTTATGGAAATGGTGTGGTTGCCAACGAAGATGTATCCTTGGAACTCCGCAAAGGAGAAATCCATGCTCTGCTGGGAGAGAATGGTGCAGGAAAAAGTACCTTGATGAAAGTGCTTTTCGGAATTGAGTCACCGGACCAGGGAGAAATCGTGCTGAATGGGCAGGCGACCACGATCAAATCGCCGCAGGATGCCATCAGCAAGGGAATTGGAATGGTACATCAGCATTTTATGCTGGTTCCTTCCCTTACAGTTGCAGAAAATATTATTCTTGGTGTGGCGCCGAAAAAAGGGCTTTTTATTGATATGGATAAAGCGGTGGAAGCGGCACAGAGAATTGCAAAGGAATATAACTTTGATATAGATGTGCGTCAGAAGGTGGAAGAAATTCCAGTAGGTATCAAACAGAAGGTGGAAATCTTAAAAGCGTTATACAGAGGCGCTGAAATTCTGATCCTGGATGAGCCCACCGCAGTTCTGACCCCGCAGGAGACGGACGAGCTGTTTGTTCAGCTGATCAAGCTTCGCGAAAAAGGACATACCATTATTTTTATTTCTCATAAATTGGATGAGATCAAACAGATCTGTAACCGTGCAACCATTATGAGAAATGGACGCAGCATGGGAACCTATGAAGTGGCAGATATTTCCACAAGAGAAATGTCCAAACTGATGGTGGGACGAGAGGTTTCCCTGAAATTTGACAAAAACGAACAGAAACTGATGAATGATGTATTCCTGAGAGTAAGAGATCTGACGGTACACAATTCTCAGGGCGTTCTCAAAGTGGACGGACTGTCCTTTGATTTAAAGGGCGGAGAAATCTTAGGAATCGCAGGAGTAGAGGGCAACGGACAGACAGAGCTGATCGACACCCTGACTGGTCTGAACAAAAAATATAAAGGCGAGATCAAGATCAAAGGCAAGGATATTGCAAATGCGTCGATCGCAGATATCAGAGAAATGAAACTGGCTCACATTCCAGAAGACCGAATGAGTTCCGGATGTGCCAAAAATCTTTCTATCCAGGAAAATATGTTCTCCAATCAATATCATGCGCCGGAATATTCCGGTAAGTTTCTGCTGAAAAGAAAAGCGATCGAAAATCGCAGTGACGAGCTGATCAAGGAATATATGGTCAAATGTAAATCCAGAAAACAGAATGTGGGAATGCTTTCCGGAGGAAATATCCAGAAGGTGATTGTTGCAAGAGAGTTTTCTACAGAACCGGATATCATCATTGCCAACCAGCCAACCCGTGGTATTGACGTAGGAGCGGCAGCTTTTATCCGTAAGAGACTTTTGGAATTCCGTGATGCAGGCTGCGCCATCATTCTGATTTCCGCAGACTTGACTGAGATCTTTTCTTTAAGTGACAGACTTGCTGTTATGTATAAAGGAAAATTCTCAGGATTCTTCACAGATGTGGAGCATGTAACAGAAGATGAGCTTGGACAGCATATGCTGGGTATCAAGCGGGACGATGTATTGGAGGGTGTAATGTATGAGTAGCGCAAAAAGATTTGACATATTGCGGACCATTCTTTCCGTACTGATCGCACTTGCCATTTCCTTTGGAATTATTTTTATGGTAAGTGAACAGCCTGTGGAAGCGATCAAGCATTTGCTGACAGGCCCGTTATCCAGTAAGCGGAATATGGGTAATGTGGTGGAATCCATGATTCCTCTGATTTTTACAGGAACTGGTGTATGTATCATGTTTTCAGCGAACCAGATCAACCTGGCAGGTGAGGGAGCCTTTCATGTGGGGGGTCTGATTGCATCCTGCGTAGCGATCAAGCTGACATCTACATTTGTATCCCCATTTATGGCGCTTCTCTGCGCAGGTATCGTAGGTGCGCTGTTTACCGCTGTTCCGGCAATCATGAAGATCACTACAACAGCATCAGAAATGGTTTCTTCCTTGATGATTAACTATCTGGCACTGTATTTTGGAAACTATATGTTAAACAATGTGATCGGTGACCCGAAAGCCAGTGCGGCATCCTACTATCTGTCAGATGCTTCTGAACTTCCGGTACTGATCGACGGAACCCGTGTACACCTTGGTATCATTATTGCGATTGCAGTCGCAGTCCTGGGATATATTTTCCTGTACCGTACAAAGACGGGATATGAACTTCGTCTTACCGGTGAAAATGAATCCTTTGCCAGATATTCCGGAATCAGTATTGTGAAGGTTATCTTAATCTCACAGTTGGTAGGCGGATTTGTTGCAGGTCTTGGAGGCGGTGTGGAAATGCTTTCTCCGATCTACCGCAGATTTACCTGGACTTCCCTTCTGGGATATGGATGGGACGCGATCATTATTTGTACCTTGTCCAGAAAGAATCCTTTATATACCCCATTCGCAGCGTTGTTTTTGGCATACCTGCGTACCGGAGCTTCCATTATGGCGAGAAGAACAGACGTTACACTGGAAATCGTACAGATCACCCAGGGTATCATTATTCTGTTGGTTGTAGCAGAACAGTTTTTAAGTAAATATAAACACAAGATCATTGCCAGAGAGGCAAAGGCAGCACTTAAAGAAGAGGAGGTGGCATAAGTATGTGGGATGCAATATTATCTCCTGATTTTTTCAGTGCGATTTTAAGAGCGGCAACACCGATTCTGTTTGCCACACTGGCAGCTGGAATTGCGGCAAAATCCGGTATTACCAACATGGCATTGGAAGGAATTATGTTGTTTTCCGCCTTGTTCGGCGTTATCTTTTCCTCCCTCACTCATAGCGCATGGCTGGGACTTTTGATCACCATGGCGATTGGAGGACTGATCGGACTGGTTCTTGCATTCTTTGTCCTGAACCTGAAAACAGATGAAATTCTGGCAGCGATTGCCATTAATCTGACTGCAACAGGCGGTACAGTTCTTCTTCTGGTAGCATTTTCCGGTGACCGAGGCGTATCTTCCTCAGTCAGAAGTGTGTCTGCACCGAATATTGTGATTCCTTTGGTGGAAAAAATTCCGTTTATCGGAGAGGTTTTATCCGGCCAGAACATACTTACCTGGCTGGCATTGCTGGCAGTTCTCCTTCTGCATCTCTTCCTTTATAAGACACCCCTTGGACTTTCCATTCGTGCCGTAGGAGAGAATAAGGATGCAGCAGAATCTGTAGGTATCAGTTCCAGAAAAATCCAGTATATTGCTCTTATCTTAAGTGGTATTCTGGCGGCTATGGGCGGCTTCTACCTGTCCGGCGGTTATATGAATATGTTTACAAAGGATATGTCCGGCGGTCGTGGATTTATTGCGCTGGCAGCTTCCAGTATGGGTGGAAATACACCTGTGGGTGGATTTTTGGTATCTCTTCTCTTTGGTATTGCACAGGCTCTTGCCAATGTTATGCAGCTGACTGCTACTATGCCATATGAGATCATTCTAATGGTGCCATATCTCACAACTCTTATTGGACTTGGTGTGTATTATTACAGCCAGAAGAGAAAGAAAGAACGTTTAAGCGGAAAATAAGATCTATAAAGAAACAGCTTCGTGAATTCGAAGCTGTTTCATCATTAAAATTATAGAAGTAAAATTACAGAAGTTTCAGTTTTTGGAATTCTTCATCAGGAAGAAGTGCGGAGGAAGTGCCAACAACTGCAGAGGAAACACAGTTGGCTTTTGCAATGGCATCTCTGAGGGTATCTCCTTTTTTCAGACAGGCGATGACAGAGCCGATATGAGAATCACCGGCGCCGATGGTATCTGCCTGGTGACAGGGAACCGGAGGAATGATTTCCTGGGTGGCGCCATCAAAATAAAAGCAGCCTTTTTCTCCCAGGGTGATGATAACGGTGTTATTTGTTTTTTCGTAAAGACAGGCAGCTGCCTGGGATATGGTATCCGCCTGGGTTACGTCAAGGGCCTCCGTTTCGTTGAGATGAAGAATCGGAGAGAGCTGGTAGATTCTCTTTAAAAGCGCCGGATCTATGACGGTCAGTCTTGGACCGGGAGCAAAAAAGATATTAAGCTGTGGGTTTTGTTCCAGAAAATCCACAATGAAAGGGCCTGTAGTTTCTTCAATTTCAAGACCGCAGATATAGACAGTGTCGATTTCTTCTACAGGCAGAGCTTCAAACCATTCCTTCTGGAACAGATACTCTGCACCGTGGTAGGAAATAAAGGTACGTTCCCCACTGCTTTCTACGAAACAGTAGCAGCAGCCGTTTTCCCGGTCTGGTGTGGGGATAGGACTTACAATTCCCCGTTTTTTCAGTTCTTCCCGGACAAAATGTCCGTAAATTCCTGTTCCCACAGGGGAAAACAGGGTATAGGGAACCTGGAAATGGCGGATGGAATCAGATACGTTATAGGCACAGCCGCCCAGGGACATATGCTGGCGGCGCACATGAACATCTTCGCCTGTTCGGGGAAGATGATCTTCAAGAGCAACAATGACATCTACCACAGTAGAACCAATAACCAAGACTTTTTTCATGACAGCTCCTTTATCTTTTGATGATATAATGGAAATGGCCGGTGAAATACCGGCAACACCTGTTATGCTACCACAGTTGTATTTTACTGGCAATACAGAAAGGAAAAAATATGGGGAAAATAACAGTATTAAAAAATGCTTCCCTTCTGAATGAGAAGGGAGAATGTCTTTCAGGCCGCAATCTTTATGTACAGGATGGCAGAATTTGGAAGATCCTTCCAGCAGATGAAGACTCACATATACCAGAAGAGGCAGAGGTCATTGACTGCAGTCGTTATTATGTATCCCCGGGACTTGCAAACCTGCATACCCATGCAGCAATGAATATTTTTAAGGGGATTGCAGAGGATGTAACTGCAGATGCCTGGTTTAATGAGATGATCTGGCCTTATGAAAGTAAAATGACAGATGAGGACGTTTACATTGGAACTATGCTGGGAATTGCAGAAATGCTTCACAATGGGGTAACGGTTTTTGCAGATCATTATTTCGGAGAGGAACAGGTTCTTAAAGCAGTAAAGGATACCGGAATCCGCGGAGATCTTGCGCCTACTCTGTTTGGTGCGACTCCGGATTTTAAGGAACGTCTGGCAGGGGTAAAGGAGTTTATCAGAGCGCATAGAAACGATTCTGATAAGGTTGCATTCCATATGGGGCCTCATGCCAACTATACCTGCCCTGCTCCAACTCTGGGAGAAATTGTGGATGCGGCAAAAGAACTTCAGCTTCCCATTCACCTTCATGTATCCGAGGAGGATGTGCAGGTGGAGAAAGCAAAAAAAGAAACAGGAATGACTCCTTTTGGTATTCTTCATGAAGCAGGAGGCTTTGACTGTAAGGTTCTGGTGGGACATGGACTCTGGATTGAAGAAGACGATCTGAAGTTCTTAAAAGACGATACTTGGTTTGCTTTTTGCCCCAAAACATATATGAAGCTGGCCTCTGGTCAGGGGGGATTTTTCCAGTATTATAAACAGTTAAACTATGGATTCGGAACAGACGGAGCGGCAAGCTCCAATACCTTGAACTCAGTGGAACAGGCAAGACTCTTCGGGCTTCTTGGAAAGTATCAGGATCGGGATTCTTCTAAGTTCGGAGCAAAAGAGATCTGGCATCAGATGATGAAAAGTCATCAGGCGTTCTCCTTTGGAACGGGAAAACTGGAAGAAGGAGCGCCTGCAGACCTGGTAGTCTGGGATCTGCATCGCCTGGATACCTTCCCCTTCTATGATCCCATTTCCAGTATTCTCTACAGCAGCAATGGGGAAAATGTCAGATATACCATGGTGGCTGGAGAATTTTTGAAATACGACGGAAAGCTTAAAATGGATACAGAAGCCCTGATTCAGGAAGCAACAGAATTACAGAAGGCTCTCCTTGGAAGAGGAAAGGGAAAAGCAGAGGTTACTTATTAATTTTATAATAGAAATGGAGGAATCGCAGTGAAAGCAAAAAGAGTTTTTATTATTGTACTTGACAGCTATGGTATTGGCGCAGAACCGGATGCAGATAAGTTCGGAGATGTGGGCGCGAATACATTGGCTTCTATTGTAAAATCAGAAAAATACGATACACCCAATATGAAAAAAATGGGGCTTTTTAATATTCAGGGAGTGGACTGTGCGCCTGGTGTAGAGCATCCCACGGCATCCTTCGCTAGAATGCAGGAAACTTCCATGGGAAAAGATACCACCATTGGTCACTGGGAAATCGCAGGAGTCATTTCTCCGAAACCTCTTCCAACTTATCCGGAGGGCTTCCCGGAGGAGGTTTTGGAACCATTCCGAAAGGTAACGGGACGTGGTGTGCTTTGTAACAAACCTTATTCCGGAACAGAAGTTATCCGTGAATTTGGACAGGAGCATGTAAAAACGGGAGATCTTATTGTTTATACTTCCGCAGACAGTGTATTTCAGATTGCGGCCCACGAAGATGTGGTTCCTCTGGAAACCTTGTATCAGTACTGTCGGGATGCAAGAGCAATCCTTAAGGGAAAACATGGGGCAGGTCGTGTCATTGCCCGTCCGTTTGTGGGAGAGTATCCAAATTATACAAGAACTCCTCATCGTCATGATTTCTCATTGGAGCCGCCGAAAACCACCATGATGGACGTACTTGTGGAAAAAGGCCTGGATACCATTGGCGTAGGAAAAATTTATGATATTTTTGCAGGAAAAAATGTACAGCAGACCACATCCATTACCAGCAATACAGATGGCATGGAAAAAACACTGAGCATTATGGATCAGGATTTCACAGGACTTTGCTTTGTAAATCTGGTAGATTTTGATATGCTTTATGGTCACAGAAATGACGTGGATGGATATGCAAATGCAGCTACAGAATTTGACCGCCAGTTGGGAGAATTTATTGAAAAAATGAAAGAGGATGATATCCTGATCATCACCGCAGACCATGGTTGTGATCCTGGATTTACATCCAGTACCGACCACTCCAGAGAATACGTTCCTATGCTGATTTATGGAGATCGGATCAAAGAAGGTGTAGATCTTGGTACACGCAGCACTTTCGCAGATGTATCTGCAACAGTTCTGGATATTTTTGATGCAGAAGGTACTGCAGGAACCAGTTTCTTAAAAGATGTTTTAAAATAAAAAGGGAGGTATAAATTATGAGTATTCCAACACCACACAACACTGCCAAAAAAGGAGAAATTGCCAAAAAGGTTTTGATGCCGGGAGATCCCCTTCGCGCAAAATATATTGCGGAAACCTATCTGGAAAATCCCGTATGCTTTAACACGGTCCGTAACATGTTCGGTTATACCGGAACATATAAGGGACAGGAAGTTTCTGTTATGGGAGGAGGAATGGGCGCGCCTTCCATGGGTATTTACAGCTATGAACTGTATCATTTCTATGATGTGGATAAGATCATCCGTATTGGTTCTGCGGGAGCGCTGCAGGATGATGTAAATGTGATGGATGTAGTAATCGCCATGGGCGCATGCACAGATTCCAATTATGCCAGCCAGTATAAGCTGCCGGGAACTTTTGCTCCAATTGCAAGCTACGATCTGGTAGCAAAAGCAGTAGAAGTTGCAAAAGAGCAGGGAACACCGGTACATGTGGGAAATATTATTTCTTCAGATGTATTTTACAGTGATGATCCAGATGCATCTGCATCCTGGAGAAAGATGGGAGTGCTTTGCGCAGAAATGGAATGTGCAGCTCTGTATATGAATGCAGCAAGAGCTGGAAAACAGGCGCTGGGTATCCTGACTATTTCCGACCATATTTTCCGTGAAGAAGCAATTTCAGCGGAAGCAAGACAGACTTCTTTCAATAAGATGATGGAAATCGCACTTTCTATTTAAGAAGAAGGGGGGAGCGCAAAGTTTGCAGCTCCCCATTTTTTTCGCATAGCAGCGATGGATAATGGGATGAAATCTGCGCTTCGGCGGCTGTACTGCTCTTGTACACCGATGCGAAAAGCGCTGAAAGATTCAGTAAGGGGAAGCGGGAATCCGTACCCAGCAGCAGGTGATGGTGAGAATCCCATCTTTCAGCTGGGCATCCATACTTCCCCCCATCTGTTCCAGAAGAAGTTTGGATACGGTCATTCCAAGCCCGCTTTTTTGGGAAGTACGGGCATTATCAGCTGTGTAAAAGGGATCAAAAAGGTGGGCGGCATTTTCCGGAGTCAGATTCGGAGCCGGATTGGAGCAAGTCAGGATGGCTTTGTCTTCATCGACAGTCAGAGAAATGGAAACTTCTTTAGCGCCATATTTTAAAATATTGGAGGTCAGATTGTGAAGGATTCTTATGAGAGCATCCCGATCAGAAGAAACCCAAACATTTCCCTCTGGAAGATGAGGGGTCAGGAGGATTCCCTTTGTTTCAAATTCCTGATAAAAGGACAGAAGGTGTTCCTGAAGAAGGAGACGCAGATCCAGAGCCTCCATCTTCAATTTTAATTCCCGGCTTTCCAGACGCACATATTCGTAGAGCTGGGAAATCAGAGTATTTAAGTGTCGGGAACGTTTCTGGATAATATCCAGATATTCCATTTGCTCCGCGGAGAGTGAACTGTCCTTCAAAAGCTCCAGATATCCCAGAATACTGGTGAGGGGCGTGCGCAGATCGTGAGAGATATTCGTAATTTCTCTACGGACATCCTGCTCACGTTTTTTTTGTGCAAAACTGCGGTCAAATGTGTCTGAAAGATAGCGGTTCAGTTCTTCTGCAAACAGTTCCAGCTCCCGATCTGGGACCGGAAGCTGTAAATGGCGGTGGATAGGTTCCTCCTGATTGATTTCTTTCAGTTCGTTGGTGAGCTGTCTCAGAGCTTTGTGAAGTCCATGGAGCCGCAGAAGAAGTAATAGTGCAAAAACTCCAAGAAAAATGCTTATGGCAAGGAACATATCGTACGCCTCCTTAAAAAATTAACGGATTTCTCTTTTTCTAAACCAGTAAAATCCAATAGCTGTGAAAATAATAAGATAAATGGCAGCTACGAGGTAGCACAGTCCCATTCCGGATGAGCTGTCCCAGTAGAAATAAGCGCCTGTTTCTGTCCACTGTGCTTTCAGCATGTTGACGGGATTATAGTCTGCCGGAATCTGCAGAGGAGGAAACTTCTGTCCAAGGTATAAAAAAATGTAAGGAAGGGCATAGGTAACTCCAAGGGATGCCAGGGCGCCGCCCCATCCGCTTCCAAGATTCAGGAAAAAGCAAAATGTCATGGCAAAGAAAGCAAGACACAGAGGATATGCGCCAAAAAGCGCCCGGACATAAAGGGTCAGAGAATTGGAATCAGGTGTTCCAAGGAGCAGGATGCCTGTGACAAGATAAAAAACAGCCAGGAAAATATAGGCCAGAGTACAGGCAAGCATCTGGGAAATCATTTTTCCAAGATAGATTTTTAATCTGGAAAATCCAAAGGCTACGGACGCTTTCATGGTATGCTGTTTCTTAAGTTCTTCATTTTCCAGACTTCCGGCAAGAATCAGGGTGATCGGAGCAAAAAAGCTGGTTTCGGTATAAAGAAAGGCCAGATAAAGGGATTTTGAATCATCATTTCCAAAGGTGATAATGCTGTAATGGGTAAAGATAAGCAGAAGGAGCATCAATCCGGCTATACACCCCACAGAAACCAGAAAAGAACGATTGCGACGAATCAGGTACCATTCACTTCTTATATAATTAAGCATCTTTTTCCCCTCCTACTAAACGCATATAATAAGTTTCCAGAGCATCGGAATGGTTGGAAATGGATTTCACAGAAATATCTTTCAGAATGGCCGTACGGGTGATCACTTCTTCCCGGCCGTTTGCGTGAAAAATATGAATGTGTCCTTGAGGATGTACCTGATAATCATGGAGATTTAGTTCCATTTCCAGAATGGTACACATCTGTTTTGGGTCATTGACTTCCAGATCAATGTAAGCGCTGCATTTTTTCTGAAGCTCCCTGGCAGAAATCTGCTCCATCAGAACTCCGTTGGAGAGAAAACCGTATTCGGTAGCAACATTTTCCAGCTCCGATAAAATATGGCTGGAAATCAGGAGCGTGATATTTTTCTTGCGGTTCAGATCCAGGAACAGGTTACGCAGTTCCAGAATCCCCTCAGGATCAAGGCCATTGATGGGTTCATCCAGAATGAGAAATTCCGGGGAATGAAGCAGAGCCAGAGCAAGCCCCAGTCTTTGTTTCATACCCATGGAAAAGTTTTTATATTTTTTCTTTCCTGCCTTGTCAAGTCCTACCAGTTTCAAGAGCTCATCTACCCGTTCTTTGCCGGGAACACCGAACTGGATGCGAAAATATTCCAGATTCTGGGCAGCAGTCATGGACTGGATAAAACCAGGCTCCTCAATGAGAGCGCCAATGCGGTGACGAATCTCTGGGTGATCATTGTCCACTGTTTCTCCGAAAAGGGAAAGGGTTCCTTCACTGGCATCCGTCTGTCCGGATATGATGCGCATCAGTGTGGATTTACCGGCTCCGTTGCTGCCCACAAGTCCGTAAATAGCTCCCCGGGGAATTTCCATATGAATATCCTGAAGGACCTGAGTACGCCCGTAGACTTTGGTTATGTGGTTTATGGTTAGAATAGAATCCTGCATGAATATTTCTCCTTTCTATGACAGGGAAACGAAATGATAGGTATTCAGGTGGTTCCCTGTACTGAAATCTATCATAGAGGAAAAGTTCTAAACAGTCCTTTGGAAAAGATAAAGAAAGTTTAAAGAATTTTGTATCCCAGTCCCCAGACGGTTTTGATATATTCTTCCTGGGTGACAGCCGCCATTTTTTTTCGGAGATTACTGATATGGACACTGACTGAGTTATCTTCCACAAAGGCTTCCTGATTCCACACCGCCTGATAGAGCGCTTCCTTGGAAAATACTTTTTGAGGATTGGACATGAGAACCTGAAGGATCTGAAATTCATGTGTGGTGAGCGGCAGTTCCTGTCCTTGCAGAGTAACTTTGCAGTAGTCGGGATAAAGAATCAGCTCTTTGCAGGTAAGGGCAGTTTCTTTTGTCTGCGGAGCACAGTAGATACCTGCCCGGCGAAGCTGCGCCTGTATTCTTGCCAGAAGTTCCTGCTTTTCAAAGGGTTTTGTGATATAGTCATCTGCGCCAAGTTCAAGAACATGTACTTTATCCTCTAATCCTGCTTTGGCGGACAGGGCAATAACCGGCATATGATTTGTACGGCGGATTTCCGCAAGCAGTTCTTCCCCGGAGATTCCCGGCAGCATCAGATCTGTAAGAACCAGATCAAAATCCTGAAGGGAAAGAAGAAGACGCCCTTCTGTACCAGAAAAAGCGGCAGCTACCTCATATCCTTCTTTTTCCAAAATTCTCTTTAAAAGAGAGTTGATATCTGCATCATCTTCAATTACAAGAATTCTCTGTCCCATGGTAGTAGATCCTTTCTTTTTTTGTATAATAAAACCACCCTTTGAACAAGTGATCAGGGTGGTAATCTTATGATTCTTTTTATAAGGCTAACCCCCTTATAGGCGGTTGTTCTTTTTTGCCCTTAATATAGCATATGTGAAAATCAGAAGCAAGTGAAAATTTTATCATGAATGATAAGTAGTTAGAGATCTGTACAGGTAAGTAATTCATAGATTATTTTAAATGCAGTAAGTTTATTAACTAATGGTTTCTAAAATAAAAAAAGGATTCTGTGATACCCAACATAAGTATACTTGGTTTGAAGTATAATAAGAAATAATTTTAAGAAGGGAGTTTATAAGGTGTATACAGAAATTAAACCTGGAAGAGAATGGTGTTTATGCTCTCTTAAATTGTCTGATTCTTGATTACACAAATTGTCCAAAA
>SAMEA3387494__coassemble_2771_pt1 | contig 13572 bp, 12 predicted proteins | sample SAMEA3387494__metabat2_low_PE_043 | metagenome-assembled genome bin SAMEA3387494 (sample SAMEA3387494) | Felis catus | biome: Faeces | place: United Kingdom | collected 2012
TTTGATTCTTGGGGTCTTCGTTTTGTTTGGAGTAACTGTGGCAGGACTTCTTTATTTTGCTAAGAAGAAAAAAACTTATCCAGGCCGGCGAATCTAAAAGTATATATGGTATAAAAAGGAACAGGAAGCTGAAAAAAAGGCTTCCTGTTTTTCTGTGGGCAGAGAGAGTTCCGAGGAAGGGATGGATTTTCCAATAAGTAAAAGAAAAAAGTTGACAATCTGGATTTGATTTGTTAAGATATAACCATACCCCGGTGGGGTGTATAGAACATAACTACATCCATAAAAGGAGGAAGCCAATGAAAGCGGATCGAAAAAAAATAGAACGTCTGTTAAAGACAGCAAGGGGACAGATAGACGGTATTCTCCGCATGGTGGAGGAGGATCGATACTGTATTGATATTTCTCATCAGCTTATGGCAACAGAGGCAATCCTGAATAAAGTCAATAAAGAGATTTTAAGCGCCCATTTGAAGAATTGTGTTTCTCATGCGGAAACACAGGAAGAAATGGAAGAGAAAATTGATGAATTGGTTTCCATGCTGGGGAAAATCCTGAAATAAAGAGGAGGCAAGTAATGAAAGAAAAGTTTGATGTAACGGGTATGACCTGTTCCGCCTGCTCTTCCAGAGTGGAAAAGTGCGTTTCCAAACTTCCGGGTGTGGATCAGGTCACAGTGAATCTGCTTACCAACAGTATGCAGGTCGAATATGATGAAAGTGTCCTGAATGAGCGGCAGATCATAGATGCAGTGGTAAAAGCCGGATATGGAGCAAGTTTAAGAACAGAACATCAGCCAGGCGATACCAGGAGTGTTGTGAAGGCTTCCCAGGGAGAAAATCCTGCAGAAGCAGAACAGAAACAGATGAAATTTCGGATGAAGGTGTCTTTTTTGTTCCTGATTCCTTTGATGTATGTGAGTATGGGGCATATGGTGGGGCTTCCCCTTCCGTCCTTTCTCACTGGTGTGGAGAATGGTGTAAGCTTTGCGTTTACTCAGCTTTTGCTGTGTCTCCCCGTTCTTTATGTGAATCGAAAGTATTTCAGCAAAGGTTTTCAGACTCTGTTTCATCTTTCTCCAAATATGGACAGCCTGATTGCCATTGGTTCCAGCGCATCACTGATCTATGGAATCTTTGCAATTTATCGCATGAGTTACGGTTTGGGCCATGGAGATATGGAACTGGTTCATCGTTATTATCATGATTTGTACTTTGAATCAGCAGCCATGATTCTTGCACTGATCACAGTGGGGAAATATCTGGAAGCCCGTTCCAAAGGAAAGACAAGCGAAGCGATTAAAAAACTAATGGATCTGGCTCCTAAGACAGCCGTGATAGAACGGGGCGGGAAAGAAACAGAAATTCCTGTGGAGAAGGTACAGCCTGGTGATATTGTGGTGGTTCGCCCGGGAAGCAGTATTCCTGTGGATGGATTTATTATAGAAGGAAGTACCAGTGTAGAGGAAGCGGCTATCACAGGCGAAAGTATTCCTGTACACAAACAGGTTAATGATACGGTGATTGGGGCAACCATGAATAAAACTGGATTTATCCGGTTTAAAGCTACCAGGGTGGGGAATGATACAACCTTTTCTCAGATCATCCGTCTTGTGGAAGAAGCCAGCTCCAGTAAGGCGCCGATTGCCAAGATCGCAGATAAGATTGCCGGAATCTTTGTGCCGACAGTAATTGGAATTGCTATGGTAACGGCAATTGTGTGGCTGGCTGTGGGTGCATCCTTTGAATTTGCACTTTCCTGTGCCATTAGTGTACTGGTTATCTCCTGTCCCTGTGCCCTGGGACTTGCCACACCGGTGGCCATCATGGTGGGAACCGGAAAAGGAGCAGAGAATGGAGTTTTGATCAAATCAGGAGAAGCGCTGGAAACAGCCCACAGTATTCAGTGTGTGGTTCTGGATAAGACAGGAACCATTACCCAGGGGCATCCTGTTGTGACAGATGTGGAAACTATATGGAAGGACAAAGATTTCCTGGCTCTGGCAGCCGGACTGGAAGCCAAAAGCGAGCATCCCCTTGCGGAAGCAATCCTGGAATTTACCCAGCATAGGAACGTATTACCCTGGGAGGTAGAAGAGTTCCTTTCCCTGCCGGGAAAAGGAGTAAAGGGAAAAATCAAAGGTTCCTGGTATTTTGCCGGAAACAGTCGGATGATGGAAGATGAGGGGATTTCCCTTGACAACTGGAAAGAAAAGATGGAAAAACTGGCAGATCAGGGAAAAACTCCAATGCTGTTTGCGAAGAAGAAAAAGATTCTTGGTGTGATCTCTGTAGCCGATGTGGTGAAACCCACAAGCCGTGAAGCAGTTCATCAGTTGAAGGAACAGGGAATTGAGGTGGTTATGTTGACCGGAGATAACAAACGTACGGCAGAGGCCATTCGGAAAGAACTAAACATCGATCAGGTGATCGCAGAGGTGATGCCTCAGGATAAAGAACGGGAAATTGCCCGTCTTCAGGAACAGGGCAAAAAAGTGGCCATGATCGGAGACGGCGTCAACGATGCTCCTGCTCTGGCAAGAGCTGATGTGGGAATGGCCATTGGAGCAGGAACGGATGTTGCCATTGAAAGCGCCGATGTGGTATTAATGAAAAATGATCTTCTGGATGCTGTGACAGCTATTCGTTTAAGCAAGGCAGTAATCCGTAATATTAAAGAAAATCTGTTCTGGGCATTTTTCTATAATTCTCTGGGAATTCCTGTGGCTGCGGGCGTGTTTTATGCAGCCTTTGGACTGAAGCTAAACCCTATGATCGGTGCGGCAGCTATGAGCATGAGCAGTATTTTCGTCGTTTCCAATGCCCTTCGCCTGAAACGCTTCCAGGTTTCCAAAGGCGCCATAGAGGAACAGGAAGGGATACCGGAACCAGTGCTTCAAAGCATGGAGATGGAAACAGATCAAATCGAAGACAAGAAGGAGGAAGCAAAAATGATGACAATGAAAATCGGGGGAATGATGTGTCCCCATTGCCAGGCAGCTGTAAAAAAAGCCCTGGAAGCATTTGATGGAGTAACAGCAGAGGTGAGTCTGGAAGATAAAGCCGCATATATTACCGCCTCAGGAGATGTGGACAGGGAAACTCTGAAAAAGGCGGTGGAAGATGCCGGATATGAGGTGTCTGGCATAGAATAAAAGACCAGAAGAAAATCCCTGAGAACCGGGGAGAAATGTTTAGAAAAAATTTAGAAAGTTTTTATACCGGATGCCTTGTGCGTCCGGTATTTTTTTGCTAGACTAAGTGTATTAAAACAATTAATACACTTAATACGGTAATACGTGAGATACAGGAAAGGAGACTTGGATGATTATACTGGATTATCAGGATAGAAGGCCCATATATGAGCAGGTGGCAGAGAAACTCCAGGAGCTGATCCTGAGAGGAGTCCTCACACCAGGAACAAGAATGCCATCTGTCCGGCAGCTGGCGATGGAATTGTCCATCAATCCCAATACCATCCAGCGGGCTTATACAGAGCTGGAACAGGAGGGACTGATTTACCCGGTTAAGGGGAAAGGGAATTTTATCTCAGACTCCGAAAAAATCAGAGAAACAGAACGGGAAGAATACAGCCAGCGTTTTGTGGAACTGGTAAAAAAAGGAAAAGCCATGGGAATGGAGGAGGAAGAACTGATCTATATGATCAGAGAAGGTTACAAGGAGGAAAAGGTATGATAGAAATCAGGGATTGCAGCAAAGCCTTTGGCAAGGTGCAGGCAGTCAACCAGGTAACGCTGGATGTGGGAGAGCATGAAGTGTTTGGTCTGGTAGGCAGCAATGGAGCAGGAAAAAGCACGTTGCTTCGGATGACGGCAGGAATTATCCGTCCGGATAAGGGAGAGATACAGATTGAACAGATGCCTGTTTACGAAAATGAAAAGGCGAAGGAATGCCTGTTTTATATTTCTGATGACAGCTATATTCCGGCTAATTTTTCCTCTGAAGATCTGGCGCGGTTTTACCGAAACTTTTATCCCTCTTTAGATATGCACCGTTTTTCCAAACTGATGAAGCAGTTTCACCTGGATTCCAGGAGAAAAATCAATACTTTTTCCAAAGGAATGAAAAAGCAGTTGATGATGATCCTGGGCGTTAGTGCAGGGACGAAATATCTGCTCTGTGATGAAACCTTTGATGGTTTGGATCCGGTGATGCGCCAGGCAGTAAAAAGTCTCTTTGCTTCTGAAATCATGAACCGGGAATTTACACCGGTGATTGCTTCTCACAATCTCAGGGAACTGGAAGATATCTGTGATCATGTGGGACTGCTCCACGAAGGAGGCATTCTCCTTTCCAGGGACTTAGAAGATATGAAGTTCCATATTCATAAGGTACAGTGTGTGCTCACAGACAAAGAAAAAGAGCGGGAGCTGGAACGGGAACTGGAGGTACTGAAATTTCAGCGGCAGGGTTCTTTGCTTTTGATTACAGCAAGAGGAACCAGAAAAGAAATCCTGGAACGGATCCAGGCAAAGAATCCATTGTTCTGCGAGGTGCTTCCACTGACTCTGGAGGAAATATTTATCAGTGAAACGGAGGTAGCTGGATATGAAATCAAAAATCTTTTCTTCTAAATATGTAAAGACCACTTCCAAGGGACAGATCTGGGTTCCAGGCTTTCTTCTTCTTGGGTTTTTGCTGGCATTTCCAGTGGCAGAGCTTCTGATGTTGGGAAACTGGTTTGGCCTGAATTATAAAGTTGCTCAGATTGAATATCTGTATGAGAATCTGTGGAGGGATGGATTTGTCATAACTGGTGCGGTCGTGGCGGCTGGCGCGGCATTTCTCAATGGGGTAAACGGGTTTTGGTATCTGTATTCTTCAAAAAAAGTAGATTTTTATCACAGCCTTCCGATAAAGCGTTCTCAGATGTTCTGGCATAAGACTTATGTGGGGCTTCTTTATTATCTGATCCCCTATGCGGCCATGGAATTTCTGGCTGTGTGCATAGGTGCTATGAGAGGCTTTTTCAGCCTGAAGCTGATGGGAATGGCGCTTCTGATGCTGGGGATTCATCTGGTTTTTTATCTGATGATCTATTTTGGTGTGGTGATGATGCTTTCAATCACAGGAAACCTTTTGATGGGCGCCCTGATGGAGATAGGGCTGTTTCTGTACGGGCCTATGCTGGGGCTGTTTCTGGGGATTTACAAGAGCTATTTTTTCAATACCTATTATCCGGTAATCGACCAGGGCATAGAAAATATTGTGGGACATCTTTCCCCCTTTTATATTGGATATCAATTCATGGACCAATATGCAGAAAAGGGAGGACTTGGTTACTTTTTGCTCATGGCGGCAGTGGCAGTGATTTTTGGCGTAGGAGCATACTTTGCCTATGTGAAACGACCGGCAGAAAGTACGGGGAAATCCATGGTCTACAGATGGTGCCAAATCTTAGTTAAATTTATGGTGGTTCTTCTGTGCGGTCTGGGATTTGGCATCATTTTTTATATGATTCCTTCTCCCGAGGTACAGATACCGTGGTGGATCTTTGGTCTTGTTTTGGGAACGGTTTTATCTCACGGAATCCTGGAAGTGATTTTTGCACTGGATTTTCGCAGATTTTTTGCCAACAGGCTCCAATTGCTTCTTGCAGGAGGGTTGGTTGCGTTTTGTGCATTTGTTTTTAATCAGGATTTGTTTTCCTATGACAGCTTTTTGCCCTCTTATGAAAAACTGGAAAATATCAATATGGATCTGAATGAATCCACGTCAGGCATTGAACATACTCCTTATCTGAAAGAAGAAACCGATGGAAATTATGAACTGGATATTGCATGGGATAAGGATGGGGCGGCATTGTTTTCAGATGGACAGGTTTCCAGAGGCTTATATGAGAATCTGAGACAGCTTGTGAAAAATCAGGAAAAAGAAAAAGAGGATTCTGTAACCAATGTGAAGGTCAGATATGCACTTACTTCTGGAAGAAAGGTTTATCGGGATTATAGTCTGACAGAAAAAGAACTGGAAACATTGATGAACTCCTGTTTTGAGGAAGCTTCTTTGAAAGAGCAGAAGTACGCATTCCTTTCTTTGGATTCCAGGTATCTGCAGTGGTGCAGCGGTGTATTTATGGATGGCGAGTATTATACGCTGTTTCAAAATGATCAGGAGAAAAAAAAGGAGCTTCTGAAAGCTCTGAAAGCAGATATTGAGGAAGCCTCTTCCGATGAGCTTTTAGAGATTCCATGTGCAGCATTGCTGCTTCAATATGAAAATATACCGGTTGAGAGCAAAGCAGATCGCTTAGAACAAAAAGAATTTTACAGCTGTAACTTCTTTGTCTATCCATCTTTTCAAAGAACCGTTGCAATTTTAAGGGAAACCGGATATCCTATGTCTATGGATGAAGTAAAGATTGCGAAGTTTGAAGCGATGAGGTATGGAGAAAATGGCGAAGAAGGAAACCGGATTTCTTATACGGACAAAGAGCAGATTGACGCTATAAAAAAGGGTGTACTGCCTTCTGGCCTTTTGCCTTTCTGGATTCCCACGGAGTCTGGAATCAGCATCAACTTCTATAACTATAATGAGCAGAGTTTCGGAAACGGGGGAACATATGTCTATGCATTAAAGGACCAGCTTCCGGAATTTGTAAAGAACGATTTGGAAAAATAGCTTTTCCATAAAAAGAAAGAGCAGAAAAGGAAGAAAATCATGGGAAAAACAGTCCGATTGGATAAATTTCTGGCAGATGCAGGCGCAGGAACCAGAAGTGAAGTAAAGAAATATATACAGAAAGGTCAGATCCGGGTCAATGGAATTCCTGTGAAACGACCGGAGATTAAGGTAGAACCGGAAAAGGATCTGGTGGAAAGGGAAGGAGTCCCTGTGAGTGCGGCTCCGGAATTTGTCTATTATCTTCTTCATAAGCCAGCCGGATGTGTCAGCGCCACCACAGACAACAGGGATCGCACCGTGATGGAATATGTTCCCTCCGGGAGAAAGGGACTGTTTCCGGTAGGAAGACTGGATAAAGATACAGAAGGGCTGCTTCTTATTACAGACGACGGCGCCCTTGCCCATGAATTGCTTTCTCCAAAGAAGCATGTGGAAAAGACATATTATGCCAGAATATCCGGGATTGTGACAGAGGAAGATATACAGGCCATGAAAAAAGGTGTGGATATTGGAGAAGAAAAACCAACTCTGCCAGCCAGGCTGGAAATCCTTTCTGTAAATGAAGCTGAGAAAACAAGCGAGATTCATCTGACCATCTGTGAAGGAAAATTTCATCAGGTGAAGCGGATGATGGAGGCAGTGGGAAAAAAAGTGACTTACCTTAGAAGAATTTCCATGGGAAGTCTGACCCTGGAGGAAACACTTCTTCCTGGAACATACAGGGAACTGACAGCAGAAGAAGTGGAACTTTTGAAAAAAACAGCAAAAAAGCCCTGAAAATCAGGAATATTTTAGAAAACCCTCTTTACACGGAGGGTTTTCTTATGCTATAATTCAGAAGTTACAAATAAGCACGTACAGAGATTCTGCAGGATGGTGCCCTAAAAAGGGTTCCAACAGGAAATGATCTGTACGGAAGAATTTAACCAAAAAGGAGAAAAAACATGAGCGTTATTTCAATGAAACAGCTTTTAGAAGCAGGTGTTCATTTCGGACATCAGACAAGAAGATGGAACCCTAAAATGGCTCCGTACATCTACACAGAGAGAAACGGTATCTACATCATCGACTTACAGCAGTCTGTAGGCATGGTTGACGATGCTTACAATGCAATCGCTGATATCGTAGCAAATGGCGGAAACATCTTATTCGTTGGTACTAAGAAACAGGCTCAGGATGCAATCAAAACAGAAGCTGAGCGTTGCGGAATGTACTATGTAAACGAGAGATGGTTAGGTGGTATGCTTACAAATTTCAAGACCATCCAGAGCCGTATTGCAAGACTGAAAGAAATCGAAGCTATGGAAGCTGACGGAACATTTGAAGTTCTGCCTAAGAAAGAAGTTATCGAGTTAAGAAAAGAACTTGCTAAGTTACAGAAAAACCTTGGCGGTATCAAAGAAATGAAACGTATCCCGGACGCAATCTTCATCGTTGATCCGAAAAAAGAAAGAATCTGCGTACAGGAAGCTCATACATTAGGTATTCCGTTAATCGGAATCTGCGATACCAACTGTGATCCGGAAGAACTGGATTATGTAATCCCAGGTAACGACGACGCTATCCGTGCAGTAAAACTGATCGTTTCCAAAATGGCAGACGCTGTTATCGAAGCAAATCAGGGAACAACAGAAGTAGACGGCGAAATCGAAGCTGAGTCTGAAGAATTCGCAGAGGTAGAAGCAGAATAATCTGTTTCATAAAAAGAGACTACGATAATTTGTTCGGGAGGAAAATAAAATGGCTATTACAGCAGCACAGGTAAAAGAATTAAGAGAAATGACTGGCGCCGGAATGATGGATTGTAAGAAAGCTCTTACAGCTACCGAAGGCGATATGGATAAAGCAGTAGAGTTCCTTCGTGAAAAAGGACTTGCTACCGCTCAGAAAAAAGCAAGCCGTGTAGCAGCAGAAGGTCTTTGCAAGACTCTGGTTACAGAGGACAAGAAGAGCGCAGTTGTTGTGGAAGTAAATGCAGAGACAGACTTCGTTGCGAAAAACGAAAAATTCCAGAACTATGTTGCAGACGTTGCAGAACAGGCTCTGACCACATCTGCAGCTGATATCGAAGCTTTCCTTGCAGAAGCATGGGCTCTTGATACCAGCAAGACTGTAAAAGAAGAACTTGCAGCTCAGATTTCCGTAATCGGTGAAAACATGAACATCAGAAGATTCACTCAGGTGAAAGAAGAGAACGGTTTCGTTGCTTCCTACACTCATATGGGTGGAAAAATCGGTGTTCTTGTAGACGTTGAGACAGATGTTGTAAATGAAGCAGTTGAAGAGATGGCTAAAAACGTAGCTATGCAGTGTGCAGCTCTGAACCCGAAATACACAGACCGTTCAGAAGTAAGCGCAGACTACATTGCTCACGAAAAAGAAATCCTTCTTGCTCAGATCAAAAACGATCCGAAGGAATCCCAGAAACCGGAAAAGGTTATCGAGGGTATGATCAACGGACGTATCAACAAAGAAATGAAAGAAATCTGCCTGCTTGATCAGGTATACGTAAAAGCAGAAGACGGAAAACAGTCTGTTGCAAAATACGTAGAAGAAGTTGCAAAAGCAAACAGCGCGAACATTAAGATCAAAGGCTTCGTTCGTTTCGAGACTGGCGAAGGTATCGAAAAGAAAGAAGAAAACTTTGCAGAAGAAGTTGCAAAGCAGATGGGTAACTAATCAAGTTTCAATCTTAGCTGAAGAATAATTTATCAAGGCCCTGAAAGTCTTATAAACACGGTATCTATTAGTGATTATAAGGTTTTCGGGGCTTTTTTCTATGCAATTGAAAAGCAGATCTTCTTCATTGAAAGAAATTCCGAAAATGGAAAATAAAACGCAAATGTCTTTCGAAAAACAGTCAATGAATGTATAATGATAACTATCTTATGGGATTAATGGAGAAGTAAGAAAGACTTTATGAAGCAGATGCGTTTTTGGAAAAGTATTTACCTGTGAAAGGAGTAGGGGCTATGGATGCAATAAAAACAGCGAAGCTTACAAAGTATTATGGGAAGGCAAAGGGAATCGAGAATCTTGATCTGACAGTAAAAAAAGGTGAATTCTTTGGCTTTATTGGACCGAATGGAGCAGGTAAATCGACTACGATTCGCACGTTACTAGGGCTAATCGCGCCTACAAGCGGCACTGCACAGATATTTGGCTTGGACATTGCTAAGGAAAAAGAAAATATTTTGCAGAAAGTTGGGTATCTTCCGTCCGAAGCAGTGTTTTATTCTGGTATGAAAGTAAAAGACGTGCTGAAGCTGTCTGCAGATTTGCATAAAAAAGATTGTAGGGAGGAGGCAGAACCCCTCTGTGAACGACTGCAGCTTGATGTGTCGCGAAAGGTGGAGGAGTTATCTTTTGGAAATCGAAAGAAGGTTGGGATTGTCTGCTCTTTGCAGCATCGGCCGGAGCTGTTAGTGCTTGATGAACCGACTGGTGGTCTGGATCCGTTGATGCAGAAAGAATTTTTTGATATTCTGCGAGAAAGAAACAAAGAAGGTACGACTGTTTTCCTGTCCAGTCATATTCTTTCAGAAATCCAGCGTAACTGTACCCGTGCAGCAATTATTCGCAATGGTGGGATCATTGCCTGTGATAGTGTAGAGGCATTATCTAAAACGAATGCGAAACGTATTACCGTACATGGAAATGTAAAGCTGGATACTCTCCAAGGTATTCGTAACAGAAAGGATATGAAAGACTCCATTAGTTTTCTTTACAGCGGTGATATGAATAGTCTGCTCCGCACATTATCCGCCGGACAGATTTTGGATCTTTCTGTCACGGAACCTGATTTGGAGGAAATATTCCTGCATTACTATAAAAAGGATGGTGATACTGTATGACAATTGCAAAACATGAATTAAGGCAAGGAAGAACTTCATTTTTGATATGGACGGCATCCATTGGATTTCTGCTTGCAGTCTGTATTTTCCTTTTTCCGGAGATGAAGGGACAAATGGACAGTGTCAGTAATGTGTTCTCCTCTATGGGCTCTTTTACAGAAGCATTCGGCATGGATCGTTTGAACTTCGGCACATTGATTGGCTTTTATGCGGTTGAGTGTGGGAATGTTTTGGGACTTGGCGGCGCGTTCTATGCAGCTCTTTGTGCAATTAGTATTCTTAGTAAAGAGGAAAAAGACAGAACGGTAGAATTTCTGTTCACTCATCCAGTAAGCCGTAAAAAAATAGTTACTGAAAAACTGGTTGCTGTATGGATTCAGATTACGGTAATGAATGTGATTATTTATGTGCTTTCCGTAACTTCCATCGGTATGATTGGCGAGGAAATACCATGGATAGAAATCAGTCTGTTACACCTTGCATATTATCTGCTTCAAATAGAACTGGCAGGGATTTGTTTCGGTATTTCTGCGTTTTTGCGCAAAGGAAGTGCAGGGATTGGACTTGGGATTGCAACGATGATGTATTTTTTGAATCTGATTGCAAATATTGCAGAATCAGCAGAATTTTTGAAATACATAACTCCTTTTGGGTATTGCGAAGGTGCGGACATAGTAACGAATAACAACCTCGACGGAATAAAAGTTACAATTGGCATGGTATTGTGTGTCGCCGGCATTGTTAGCGCTTATTTGAAATATACAAAGAAGGATATTTACTGAATATTGAAAAATAACTAACTTGTATTTTTTGACAGGATGGAATCTTAGTTTTGTATTCAAATCTATCGTTCTATGTGTTTTCTTCTTGTTTCTTTTTATCCTTTGTTATAAAATATATCAAAACGAGGAGGAAGCGATATGGGTTTACGAAAAATTACAATTGGGGTAGACTGGGATGATGTTCTCTGCGATTTGAATACCAGAGCCATTGAACTTGCGAACCGTGACCATGGACTGGATCTAAAGCTCCACGACATTACTTCGTGGGAAAATACAGGAAAGGCTTCTGTGCTCAAACAGTATTATGAAGATATGGAATTGTATCAGCGCCAATATGTGACAGTGGAAGCCAAAACTTTCATGAAGATGCTGCAGAAAGAAGGGGAAGTATTTATTATCACTGCTATTCCACCGGAATTCATGGGCGTCCGGGTAGGACAGATCAAAAAAGCATTCCCGGATTTTCCCAATGAGAATATTATTATGGGAAGCCAGAAGCATCTGGTACATTTTGATATTACACTGGATGATGCGAATCACAACATTTTTAAGAGCAACAGCAATTTCCCGGTTTTATTCAGAAAGCCTTGGAATCAGGATGCAACAGGCGTATTGTCTGTAAACGGATATGAAGATTTTCTGCAATTGGTACATCAGATTAAACGATCTATGGTGGAAAGTGTTCATAGTTTGAAACACCCGGCTATTATTGCGCTGGTGGGACCAAGTGGAAGCGGTAAACATCTGATTATGGAAAAACTGCTTGCTCATCCAGAGTTTGCCCATCCGGTGAGTTATACCACAAATCCAAATAATCTGAAACGTCACCGCTATATTACTGCGGAGGATTTTTCCAAAGCCCAGTTTCTGGAAACTACCATGTATGGGGGATATGGATATGGGACAATGGAAAAGGACGTGAGAGATCTTATGGAAAAAGGACTATCTGTGGTCATGCCGATGGATATTTGCGGGGCGATCACGGTAAAACGACAATTTCCGACTTTGATGGTGTATTGCAAGCAAAGTAAAGATAAACTGATAGAAAATATTTTGAAGAAGGACTGCGATCTGGAGGAGAAAAAACTGCGGTTGCTGGCATTGGAACCGGAGCGAAAACACGAACCGCTGTGTGATCTTACTGTCCGGTTAGAAGAGACAGAGAAGATACTGGAGATTTTTGAGAGTTTGCAGTGATAGAGGTAAGGAAAGAGAAGAAATCTTCTAAAAGGTGTCACGGTTTAGCAGAACCTGTCATTCATACTAAAAACGAAAATGGAGTTACAAAATGGACTTAAAAAACAGAACACTTTCAAATTTTGCAGAACTTGTGGAAACCGGCGAGTGTAAAAACTTCAAGGGTAGATTAAAGGTTGGTGTGGACCTTGGAACTGCAAATACGGTTCTGGCTGTTGTGGATACGTCAAATCGTCCAATAGCTGGAATTTCAGCACCTTCCCATGCGATTCAGGATGGTGTGATTTTAAATTATTATGAGTGCGTACAACTGGTAACCAGGCTGAAAGAAACACTGGAAGAACGACTGGGTACAGAACTTGTTTATGCAGCTGCTGCAATTCCACCAGGGGTATCGGAGGGCAGCGTTAAGAGCATAGGATATGTATTGGAAGGCGCCGGTTTTGAGGTGACCAACATTGTAGATGAACCCACAGCAGCAGCGGCGGTATTGAAAATCAGTGATGGTGCTGTAGTAGATGTGGGTGGAGGTACCACTGGTATCAGTATTTTGAATAATGGAAAGGTGATTTATACGGATGATGAAGCAACTGGCGGAACCCATATGACCATGACAGTTGCGGGACATTATCGCATTCCCTATGAAGAAGCGGAACTGCTGAAAAGGCAGCCGGACAAACAAGATGAAATTTTTCCTGTAATCAAAGCTACAGTAGAAAAAATGGCTCTGATTACAGAAAAGTTCATCAAAGGATATGAGGTTCCGGCTATTTATGTGGTAGGTGGATCTTCTATGTTCCGGGAATTTGCTTCCGTATTTGAGAAACAACTGAAGCTTCCGGTTTATCAGCCAGTTCATCCACTTCTGGTTACACCACTGGGAATTGCCTATTGTTGTCAGCTTCCAAAACTTTCCGGTAAAAAGACAACAACAGGAAAATAGCTGCTTATAAACTGCTTATGGAAAGCTGATAGTTTCTGTATATTTATTTATGCAGACAACGTCAGCTTTTTCTGTGGTGCGCCTGGCGGCGCACGTTTCTTAAGGGTGCAAGTCCCAAATCCGCCCGGTAGTGGGAAGGAGATAGCCGAAGG
>SAMEA3387494__coassemble_2792_pt1 | contig 13379 bp, 12 predicted proteins | sample SAMEA3387494__metabat2_low_PE_043 | metagenome-assembled genome bin SAMEA3387494 (sample SAMEA3387494) | Felis catus | biome: Faeces | place: United Kingdom | collected 2012
GCATATAAGTATACTGCATGGGATTCTCCGGAAGAGGAATCTCCACGTGGGAAAGCACAGATTTATAAAGTCTTGGCTGATCCTCTGGTTTCATCACTGCAAATCTCTTAGGATTAAATTCTCCTGATGCAGAATCTTCATTTCTTGCCACGATGGTAGAACCGTCATAGCTCGCTTTTTTTCCGATCAATATGGTGGTACAAGCCATAATGCAAGTCTCCTCTCTTCGGCTTTTGCCTGTATTTTTTGACACCTGTCATAGCTTCTATTTTACCAGTATTTCAGGAAAAGAAAAGACTCAATTTTATTAACCTATTTTTCTGAATTTCTCTGTCTTATTAAAGTCAACCGTTTCTATTTTATCCACTAAACCAGTCTCAAAGAGCGGGCAGGCACTGAAACTCCTTACCTCATCTCCAATTGTCAGCTTAGCAATGGCATGCCAGCTTTCCCATCCTTGCGATCCCACCGGGTAATCGTAATAACAGTTGTGAATATCATCAAAACCACCTATCATTTTCGCAAATTCACAGATTTCTCTTGGAGAAATAAAAGAATCCCATCTTTTTTTCACAAAAAATGGATCACTCTCCATCATAGGATGACTTACATAGCGTTTACGAGGGACATCTGTACATGGAGGATACTTAAAATTCAGATCATATAAAATATAATGACAGATTGCTGATATCTTATCAAAAGGATCCATATCTGGTGTTGTTGCCTTTGCAATTACCTCTTTCATCCAGGCTTCTTTTTCTGCTTTCGTATCTCTCACTTTAATTGGAAACGTTTTTACAATTTTATATCCTTCTAATGACTCCTCACGAATTTCTATTTCTGCTGTTCCCGCTTCCTTAAACCACCAGCATCCAACATATCCTCCATCTACTTCCATTCCTTCTGTTTTATTTTGTGTTTCCTGATGATATTCTATTCCTTCGTAAAAATCTCTCCAGTTTCCCCAGGATTCATAATTTAATCCTTTTTTCAAAATCATAAAGGTATTGGGATCCGGATTATCTGTCTTTACATAAAATATTCTTGGCGAATCCGTATACATCTCCGTTGTCTCTTTATCCAGAAAATAAAATTCATAGGAATATTTGGGCTTTCCTGAAATAATCTTATCGGCAGCAATATCAAACCGTACGGGATCTGTCCAGGCTCCAACTACTTTTACGGAACCGCGGATTTTATATGCACGAGCCCTGTAGTAATAAGTAATACCATCTTTATAACCCAATCCGATGTATGCGCTTCCATACTTATCACCTAAGCGTTCATTTACATAATCCTCTTTCAATTCTCCCACTAAGAAATTTTTATCTGTACTTACCTGCAGCTCAAATCCCTCATACGGATCATCTGGGGAAAATGTCCCCAGAAACTCAAGTCCAATACAGGCATCCAGATATACAATGTCCTCCATGACTGGCTTTGGAAGAGTAAAATCCTGTTCTAAAGACGTTACCATTACCTCTCCAACACCCTTTTGCTGAAGTTTCTGTGTAATATGCATGGTCTTTTTAATAGATTGTCCATAATTGTCTGTAAGAGTAATCGTTGTCGTTCCAGGTTCGGCACAATAAAAATTGATATAATTTTTATCGCGATAATCTTTGTGATATAAATGTACAATTTCCGGATTGGAAAAACTGATATTTTTTACTTTATTGGTGGTTTGTAATGCAAAATACTTCCCTACTTCTCCTTTTTCCAGCTCAACACTATCCCTGACGAAAGAAAACTCTGGAACAGGGATCGGTGTTGGTTTTTCAACTCCAGATGTTTTACAGGACTTTACGCCAGACCATTTTGAATAATATCTCTTTCCTTTTACCAATGCACTGGTACGTACTCGCACATAGTATGTGGTACCTGGTTTTAGTTTTGTTAAAGTTTTACTGATCGAATTACGATCCCTTATATAGATTGTCTGTGCGCGAGTCATTTGTTTACGAGTAGAATATTGCAGCACATAACCATTTGTTGCCATCTTCTTTTTTGCCCACACTACATTTAGTTTTGTTCCCTGTTCCAAAGGAGAAATATACCTTATACTTGTTGGGATTGGATTTATCTTAAAGCCTTTTTCCACAACTCCTCTATACTTCCCTTTTCCCGTAACAATAACCTTATGTGTTCCCACATCCTTGCAGTTACCAGAATATCGAACGGTATAATCCTTATTTTTCTTTAAGGTTCTTTTATTGTAAAAAACCTTAACAGAAGGTCTTTGTACCTTTCCTGTATAAGTGAAAGAACTCACATTCAATTTCATTTCTTTTGCGTTTAATTTGTATGTTTGTGCCCCCAAAACCGTCACCGGCACTAACACAAAAATCAGCAGCATAACCAACAACATACATTTTTTGTAATTTGTCTTTTTTTCTTTCATATCTTTCCCTCCCTGTACATGGACACTAGCGTTTCTTCAAATACAAAATCACAACCACTGCCGCCAGAACAACCCCTATCAGAATCAACAAATTGAAAAAGTCTCCGCCTAGTCTTCCGGCGATAAATACGGAAGTAGGGCCATCTGCCCCTCCTATGATGGAAATCTCCGCAGTTTCCTTTTGTTTCATTACCATCCCTAACCCAATCAAAAGTATCCCAAGAATCCCACAGGAAATCCCTAACGCTTTTTTCATGTTCATCACCTCACATATCTCTTGTATCTTCAAGGAATGTCCTTTATATTTTTATTATACGATACCCCAAGCATACTTACAAGACCTGTTGCGTTTGAAAAAGGAACATAGGTTATGCCATCTGCTTCGTTTTATAATACCTGGTTCCTTTTTGCAGACAGATTACTGACATACAGATATTGATTCCCAATGGAAGGTACCAGATTTCATGTACGTCAATCAGAAGCTCCGGCATAATAAGAAACGCAGGCATGGAATCTACAAAAAGCCACAGGACTCCGCCGAAAAATATCCTCAACAACACTGGAAAGCCCCAACACACAGCTGCAATCACCACTGCACCGAAAGAATTGTTCAGATATGTGGAAACACATACTGTCATGGCGCATAAAGACAGCAAGGACTGCAAACCAAAAACAGACACCAGGCTTAAATATTGGGCAAATGGGATTCTGTACACCGAATACAACATTCCTCTTGAAAGCACCATTCTAGCTATATTGTGAAAACCATGGAACCCATATACCATGCCGCATAAAAAGAAGCTAAGCAGGAAAATCCCTATAAAACTCAGGATTGTCACAGTGAAAGCGGCTAATATTTTTGCGTGAACATCTCTCCTCCTGCCCTCCTCTGTGGTAAAAATCAATGGCAGCATTTTTAACTGCCCTTCCTCTGCAAAAATTACAGAGATCCCGTAAATCACGAACACACTTACCAGGACGAAACCCAACTGAAGCATATGGACCAAGACCTTCCATCCAGTAGTGTAAGCCAACTCCGCTTTCATCCCCGCAGAATCATAGACTTTTTTTAGTTCTGTTTCATCCAAATTATACCGTTTCGTGGGTACTGTATCTGTTTCCCAGGAACCATTTGTAAAAAATCTTGTGACAAAATCATTTAAATAATTACTATCCTGCCATCCAGGCATATCTTTTTCCAATTTGAACGGAAGTCCATATCTTTCAATCATCTCGTTGATTTTCTCATTTGTAATTGTTCCTTCAAATTCTTCTGTAATTTTACGATTTATCTGCACACCTTCTAATCCGGTATACACACACCCGTCCACTACTGCCTTCTCCCCTCCCACTTCTACAAACCAGAAATATAGCACCATTAGTCCTGTTATGATCAGCAAACCTGTTAAAATCATTTTTCTGTGAAGAAGCTTATACAATTCCATCCCATATAATCTCATTTTTCTCTCCTTGCATTTGTGTATGATAAAGATATGCATCCTCTAGTGTGGCTTCTATGGGCTCTGCCCCCAAAACCGGCTGTCTCTGAGAAATCACCCTCAATTCTACATTTTTTTTCACATTTTTCAAATTACTGACGATATAGGTGTGACTAAACTGCTCTACTTCACATTCTGGAACCACACATTTCCATACATGTCCCTTTACCTTTTCTGTAAGTTTTTCTTCTGTTCCCTCTTGCACCAGTTCACCATTCTTCATGATGAGAATGTGGTCTGCGATATATTCAATATCAGAAACAATATGTGTGGAGAGCAACACAATCCTGTCTTTTCCAAGCGAACTGATCAGATTGCGGAAACGTACTCTTTCCCTGGGGTCCAGTCCGGCAGTCGGCTCATCCAGAATCAAAATTTCAGGCTCGTTTAACAATGCCTGTGCAATTCCAATTCTTTGGAGCATTCCTCCCGAAAAAGTTTTTAACTTTTTTTCTTTCACCTCACTTAAATCCACCAGATCAAAAAGCACTTCCATACGTTGCCTGGCATATTCCGCAGGCAGCGCCTTCAATGCCGCCATATAACGCAAAAATCTGGAAGCCGTAAAATTCCCATAATATCCAAAATCCTGGGGCAAATATCCAAGAAGTCTTCGATACTCTGCTCCCATTGTACTGATTTCCATATCATCACAATAAATCTTTCCTTCTGTTGCCTGCAAAATTCCACAGATCAGCCTCATTAATGTTGTTTTTCCCGCTCCATTTTCTCCAAGAAGTCCATATACCCCATTGGTAAAGGTGTAATTAAATTTCTTTATTGCTTTTTTATCTCTATATTCTTTTTGTACCTCTATCAATTTTAATTCATGCATAACACTTCTCCTTTTTCCATTTGCCGAAACAATCTCTTTACCTGTCGGATTAGCAATATCCCTGTTATTACAAAAACAAATCCCCAGATCCAAAGGGACGACACCAAAAACATTTCCGGAACAGCTCCGATCACCGCAGCTCCCATTGCTAAAAAAACTATACTGACACAGAGAAAATATGGAATTTTGTCCCCTGTTTCTGTAGATAAGATTCCCAGAGCCATGGTACTTGACACCAAATATGGCGTCAGTATATACAATCCCACCTGTAACCAGGAAATGTCTAAAAAGGTTTCGAGATAAAGCGCCATAAACATCAATATAAAAAGATTTACCATTCCTGTCGCAATCAGATGTGCTGCAACACACTGCTTTGTATGGAAATAACAGCTTGCTCCCATTTCTGCCATTTTTCCAAAAAACAACTTATTTATCACAAGAATGGACATAGTACTTAGACTTCCTGCTCCAGCCATACAGACAGTCATGATTTCTTTTTCTCCTGCACCCAGATATTCCAATGCTGCAATCGTCAAAAGCCCCAGACAGATAAGCGCCCCATACAGGACAAAAAAGGTTTTGTCCATATACCAGAATTGACTAAGTAATAGATATTTTTTTGATATAACAGGACTTTTCTGCTGATTCATTTCCTCCACTAATATTTCATACGTCTCACATTTTCGTATTTCTTTCATTGGAATCTGCTCATCTGCCTGCAAAAAAAGAGCCCTGATTTCCTTCTCCTTCATAGTCAACCTCCATTAATTTTTTTAAATGTGCTACTCCCAACCGAAATCTTGATTTTGCAGTGGAAACACTGCATCCCATAATCTGAGCAATGTCTTTAAACTTCATTTCCTCATAGATACGCAAAATAAGAACTTCTCTCATTTCCTGAGAAAGCTGACTTAACAGACTTCCCAGATCAACAGAAAGCTCTGTTTCATTTATTTTATCTGTTCTGCAGGGAAAATCCGTAAGTTCTTCCCATTCATATTTTATCCCCTTTCTTTTTTTATCCTGAAAATAGGTAAAACATATATTTCTGGCAATCGTCAGAAGATAGCCTTTTAAATTTCTACGGGGATAAGAAGTTCCATATCTGATAAATTTCAAAAAAGTTTCCTGCGTAATGTCGTAGGCATCTTCTTCTGACTGAATCATATACAAACAGAAACGAAAGATATCTGAATAGTACTGATTTATGATAATGCTTAAAGCCTCTTGATCTTTGCTTCGGACTTTTTGAATAAGCTCTTTATCCTTCATTGTTCCTTCTCCAATCATAAAATGTCTTACACTTTATATGACCAATTTTATATGAAAAAAGTTCATTTCTCCAAGATAAATTTTTCCACATATATCTGATCGCATCCTCACAACAAAAAAAGCAGGTACCTCCAATGGATTTTTCCATTCAGATACCTGCTTATTTTTTGTTTTGAATGATGACTGGGATCATCTGGTGTATACTCCTCTGGAATATAATTCTACATATGCCTCCCAGGCTTCCTTCATAAGTCTTCTCATTTTTTCTAACATGATTTTGTACCTCCTCTTTCTTGATTACAGTTGCATTATAACGTCTTTCCATTTATAATTCTTGCCAAAGCCAAACAAAAAATAGCCAAATCTTGCATGGAGGTTCAAAAAATGCTGCCATTTTACGAAGAAATCGAAAATTCCATAGAAATACATAGCCAAAAATCTCGTCATATCCAACCGCACCTTCATAAATCCCTGGAATGTATCTATGTTACCCAAGGCACTCTGGAGGTTGGCGTTGGTCAGGAACTTTTCCATATGGAAACCGGTGACTTTGCCATGGTATTTCCTGATCTGATTCACCATTATCAGGTCTTCTGTGCCGGAAAAAGTACAGCCATATATCTAATGGCCTCACCATCTCTTGGCGGCACTTTCCTGCCTACACTGCAGCAGTATTGTCCTTCTACCCCTGTAATCCCTAAGGAACAGCTTCATCCAGATATTGTTTACTCCATAAACCGGCTTCAGAATGATCCTTCCTCCACCCATGCCCTGGTACTTCATCAGGCGTTTCTTCAGATCATCCTGGCTCGAAGTATGCCCTGTTTCTCTTTGGTGGAAAAAAGCTCTGTGGGAAGCCAGGATATCATCTATCGAACTGTTTCCTATATCGCAGCTCACTATAAAGAGGAAATCAGCCTGACCAAAATGGCACAGGATCTTGGATGCAGCCCCTATATGCTGTCCAGAGTCTTTTCCGGAACCTTTCACTGCAATTTTAACCAGTATTTGAACGCAGTCCGGCTAGATTATGCATGCACCCTTTTGAAATACACTGACCAATCCATCACGGACGTGTGTCTCAATTCCGGCTTTGAAAGTCAGCGCACCTTTCACCGTGTTTTTCGTGAAAGCTATCGTATGACCCCGAGACAGTATCGGCAAAATGAGATAAACTCTACGTACTGATCCATCTTTTCAGACAAAGTTTCCTACCCGGTTTCTCTTTTACCGCCCCAGAAACTCCATCACCTCATCCATTTGCCGCTCCATGGTCTTTCTTCCCATTTCATATGCTGCCTTTAACCGCTCCGGATCTTTTTCCACACGACGTACTGGTATGGACTCCTCCGGACGGATGACAAAAATCTTTCCAGCCTGTTCCTGCTGCCGGATATAACCCAATGTTTCGTTGTACCTCTCATGGCGGTTTTCCATGGCTTCTACCAGCTTGGGATAGGCTTTATATTTTTTACGGATCAGGGGGAGAACCTTATTCTTCTCCTTCTGATAGCCAGACGGTCTTGTGAGCACCACCACATTTTTTTCGTATCCCAACTGTTCAAAATACTGTACGGGAATGGAATCTGCAATTCCCCCATCCAGCATTTTTCTTCCGTCGATCTCCACAATCTGGGATACCAACGGCATGGACGCAGAAGCACGTATCCAGTCAAAACCGCTGGGCTCTGTTCCCTCATATCTGTGGTATACGGCCTCTCCGGTCTCAATGTCCGTGGCAACTACATAAAATTCCATGGGGTTGTTCCCATAGGTTTCAAAATCAAAAGGATCGTATTTGACAGGAACCTCTCCATAACAAAAATCCGTACTGTAAATGTTTCCGGTTTTCAGCAATACGCGAAGTCCTCCGTACCGTTTGTCACTGCAAAATCTTGTATTATAACGAAGGACACGTCCAATCTGTCTGGATTTATAATTACAGCCAAAAGCCGCTCCTGCAGAAACACCAATTGCCCCGTCAAACTCCACGGAATGCTCCATTAGCACGTCCATCACCCCTGCGGTAAACAGTCCCCGCATGGCGCCTCCTTCTAAAATCAGTCCTGTCTTCATAATATGCCTTCTTTCTGTCTCTGTTATTCTTGTCAAAGTTCCTGTCAGCATGGATTTCGATATCTGCTGCTGCAAATCTGCTGGGAATCAATCAAATTGCCCTGTCCATCGTAAAGATTCCGATAAGTGTTGACACAGTAACTGTCTACACGGCTGGTGGTCACTTCCACATGGGAATCCTCTTCTTTTGTACCAAGGATCTGCACCTGTACCGCGCCGCCGGTGTAGGATACTTTCAACTGGATCGGATAAGCTGTGTTATTTTTAAACTGGTAGTCTGGTCCGCCCCAGGATACCGTAGCGTCCATTCCAGAAGGAAGATATGCCACTGTCCTGGAATGATTATGCCGCTCTACAATCTCCAGATTGGCATAGAGACTGGCCGCAAACAGCGTAGAAGAAACCTGACAGATCCCACCGCCGATTCCGGGAACAGACTGTCCGTTCACATAAACTGTTGCAGACTGGTAGCCTCTGGCAGCGGTGCGCTCTCCCACAGTCTCATTATAGGAAAAGGTTTCCCCCGGAAGCAGAATGACATCATTACAGCTATTGGAAGCCAGCTGGATGTTATTCACCCTGCCGCTGGTACCTCCCCCATATGTGGTATAACTTCCCAACACATCCCGGAACAGCTTCGTTTTTAAATCTTCTGTGGAAATATCCGGTTCTTCTATGGTAAAATCAATGACCACTTCCGCTCCCTCTTCTGCTTCCTCCAGGCGCTTCTCTGCCTCTTTTACATCAAAGGAAACACCAGTTACAGAAGGAACAATGGCATAATCCTGTGCCCGGTCTAAATGGGCATTGCTCATTTTCTGGTAAATCTGGTCATAATATGGTTTTAGTTTCACTTCTTTTGGCACAAGGGTTACCACCGGACACTCCAGCTGCCCCTGATATTCATGATCAGAAAGCCGGGCAAGAATTGCCTCAGAAAGTGCAGGCAGATCTGCCTTCACCCCTGTTTTTCCTTTTTTCAGAAGAAGGGAAGTTTCTTTCTGTGTGCAGACTGTCTCCTCTAAAGTATTTACCTTTTGGATCCCTGTCTCCAGAATTGCCCCCTGAAGCTGTTCTGGAGCAACGGCTTCCGGAAGAACTTCTCTGGACACAGGTTCCATCTTTTGAAGTTTCAGATAATCCAGTCCTCTGGTATACCATTCCCCATGTCCCAGTTCATATGCCTGATGGATTTCCTGGTCTGCAGAAAGCCCAAGAGCAGAAAAAATCTTTATTTCATAGGTTTTCCCATCCAGAAGAACTGGAATGGCTGCCTCCTCATAGTCCTTTACAAACTGTTCCTGTACTGCCTCTTTTGCCTCTTCTACTGTTTTTCCGGCAAGGGAAACTCCGTTAACGGTCACCGGCTCCCAGATTACCTGATCCTCCAGAGAATGGCACCAAACTGTATATCCCACAGCAAGAAGCGCGGTGACTCCCACTGCGCTTCCCAATACAATCTTCCATTTTTTCATCCTTTGTTCCTTTTCCCCAATACGTTTTTTCTTACCTTCTGGCCAGTTCTGTTGTGATATCCTCCCAGGTCACGCCCTTTTCTGCCATCAGAACCATGACATGATAGAGAAAATCGGAAATTTCGTATTTGATTTCTTCTTTATCCGGGTTCTTGGCTGCTATGACGATTTCCGTACATTCCTCTCCCACTTTTTTCAGGATTTTATCAATTCCCTTATCAAAGAGATAGTTGGTGTAGGAACCTTCCTTTGGATGCTCCTTCCGATCCAGAATCACATCATAAACCTCCTGAAATACCCGCAAAGGATTGGTATCGTTGTATTCCTTTTTCATCAGCTTCTGGAAAAAGCAGCTTCTGTTTCCTGTATGACAGGCAGCTCCTACCTGGGCCACTCTTGCCAGAATGGTATCGTTGTCACAGTCCAGAGTCAGAGACTTCACATACTGAAGATGTCCGGAAGTCATTCCCTTTACCCAGATTTCCTGACGGCTTCTGCTCCAGTATGTCATCTTTCCTGTTTTTATGGTAAGATGAAAGGCTTCTTCATTCATATAAGCCAGCATCAGTACCTCATCTGTCTTATAGTCCTGCACAATCACCGGAATCAGGCCATCACTGTTTAACTTAAATTCACTCCAGGATATGGTGCTTTCGTACAGATTGACAGGAATTCCCTCTGCCTGACATTTCTCCTTCCATGCTGTCAGATCCCGCTCTGAACTGCTGACATATGCTCCACTGATTCCACAGACAGCAGGATGTCTCAAAATGGCAAGCAAGTCTTCCTCCCGGCTTTCTTCTGTGTGAAGAAGCACCGGAATCTCTGACTGCGCTGCAATTACATCCTGCACCGGATCTAATGCAAGAACCATTCGTGCATAAGTATCAATCAGCTCCCCATTCGCTGTAAACTCTTCCGGATCTGAAATACTGACCACCATTTTTTCTTTTCCAAAACGCCTGGATGCCTCCATAAGAAGATCCACATTTCCCTGCTTGGAGAAATTGAGAACCACCTTGGCGCATCCGGCATAGATCAGTTTTTTTACGTCCTCCAGCCTTCTGATGTTGCCTGCGGCGATTACCGGAATCTCTGCCGCTTCACAGATTTCCCGGATCATACCGATTGCCTGTTCATGATCCTGATCGTCGGAAGAAAAGTCAAATACCAGAAGCTCATCGGCTCCTTTTTCTCCATAATTTTTGGCCAGACGCAAAACATCTCCATCTTCAAAATAATTTCTCTGGCCAAATCCGGTCACTGCTTTCGTATCCTGCAGATAGATGCAGGGAATCAATTGTTTCATCATTGTTTTTCTCCTTATGCAAGACTGCCCTTGGTGGACAGCACATCGGTAATTCTGGAATCATAGGATACGGCTTCATCCAATGCTTTGGCAAAGCTTTTGAACATGGCTTCCGCCATATGGTGATTGTTTCCCGGGGTCAGTACCTTTATGTGAAGATTCATTCCGCAGCTATAGGATACTGCATAGAAAAACTCTTTCACCATTTCGGAGGAAAGATCTCCGATTTTTTCACTGGAAAAAGCTCCCTCATAGGAAAAATAAGGTCTGCCGGAAAGATCTACGGCGCAGAGGACCAGAGTTTTATCCATGGGTAAAATACAGCTTCCAAACCGACGGATTCCTTTTTTGTCCCCAAGGGCTTCCCGTATTGCCGTTCCCAGAACGATTCCCGTATCCTCCACAGTATGATGGTCATCCACCTTGAGATCCCCGTGTACTCGAAGACACAGATCAAAAAAGCCATGTCTGGTAAATCCATCCAGCATATGATCAAAAAAGCCCACACCTGTGGCAATGTCCGAATATCCCTTTCCATCCAGCTCCAATTTCAGCTTGATCTCTGTTTCTTTTGTATTTCTTTCAACAGATGCTTCTCTTCCCATAATGCCCTCCTAATTTTCTTCCTGTTCAAAACGCACAGCAATGGAATTGGCATGCGCTGTCAGCTGCTCTGATTCTGCAAACTGTATGATGTCCCTGTGAATCTCCCGGAGCGCTTCTCTGGAATAGTACACAATACTGGATTTCTTCACAAAATCATCCACAGAGAGAGGAGAGAAAAATTTTGCGGTGCCATTGGTGGGAAGAACGTGGTTCGGCCCTGCAAAATAATCCCCCAGGGGCTCACTGCTGTACTCTCCAATAAAAATCGCGCCTGCATTTCTAATCTTCATCATCACCTCAAAGGGATTAGCGGTCACAATTTCCAGATGCTCAGAAGCAATGGCATTGGCGGTGTCAATGGCTTCTTCCATAGAATCCGCCAGAAGAATATAGCCAAAATTCTCCAGGGATTTTTCTATGATCTCTTTTCTGGAAAGCACCTGAACAAAGCCCTGGACCTCGCGTTCCACCTGTTCTGCCAGAGAAGGACTTGTGGTGATCAGAATCGCAGAAGCCAGTTCATCATGCTCTGCCTGGGAAAGAAGGTCTGCTGCCACATATCTTGGATTGGCTGTCTCATCTGCCAGTACCAGGATTTCACTGGGACCTGCAATGGAATCAATGCTCACATGTCCATAGACTGCCTTTTTGGCAAGGGCCACAAAAATATTTCCAGGTCCTACAATTTTATCCACCTTGGGGATACTCTCAGTTCCATAAGCCAATGCCCCTACTGCCTGGGCGCCTCCCACCTTATAGATTTCATCAGCTCCGGCTTCTTTGGCTGCCACCAAAGTAGAGGGATTCACTTTTCCATCCCGTCCCGGAGGAGTGGTCATAACAATCTGCTCCACTCCAGCCACCTTAGCCGGGAGAATATTCATGAGAACAGAAGAAGGATAGACAGCTTTTCCTCCTGGCACATAAACTCCCACCCGGGCAAGAGGCATTACCTTTTGTCCCAACATGGTGCCATTGGTTTCACTGGTAAACCAGCTGTTCTGTTTTTGTTTTTCATGGTAATCCCGAATCTTTACCAACGCTTTACGAATCACGGCAATAAGCGCCGGATCTACTTTGGAATATGCCTCCTGAATCTCTTCCTCTGTGACACGAATGGTTTCTTTGGTAATCTCTGCATGGTCAAAGGTTCTGGTATAGGAAAAAAGTGCTTCATCTCCTTCCTCCTTCACCTTTTGGAGAATTTCCGCCACAGCAGCTTCATATTTTCCATATTGATTGGGACTGCGTTGTAAGAGATTTTCCAGAATGTCCTTTGTACTTTCTTTTGTCAGTTTTACTGTGCGCATAGTCTACATCCTTTCTCAGTCGAGAACCCCTCGAAGCTCTTCCATCAGCTTACGGATTCTCTCATTCTCCATTTTCATGCTTACCTGATTCACAACGACTCTGGCAGAAAGAGGGCAAACCTCTTCCAGAATCTTCAGTCCGTTTTCTTTAAGGGTACTTCCTGTTTCCACAATATCCACGATCACCTCAGAAAGTCCCACAATGGGCGCCAGCTCAATGGAGCCGTTCAGCTTGATGATCTCCACGGTCTGATGTTTTTTGTTATAAAAATAATCTCTGGCAATGTTGGGATACTTGGTTGCCACACGAAGAAGCTGGTTGTTATTCAGCAGGGGCCTTGCGCTTTCCGGCCCGCAAACACACATCCGACAGGCGCCAAAGCCAAGATCCATCACTTCGTACAGCTTCCGTCCTTCTTCCAGAATGGTATCCTTACCTACCACACCAATATCTGCGGCACCATATTCCACATAGGTGGGAACATCCGGACCCTTTGCCAGGAAAAATTTCAGTTTCAGCTCTTCATTGACAAAGATCAGTTTCCGGGAATGCTTGTCCCGCATTTCTTCACAGGTGATCCCGATCTGTTCCAGCA